>Ga0214481_100254_pt1 | contig 28746 bp, 20 predicted proteins | sample M1_20Mar14CPVII9_4_FD_165057 | JGI IMG/M metagenome (GOLD analysis project Ga0214481, IMG submission 165057) | Marine eukaryotic communities from Monterey Bay, California, United States - M1_20Mar14CPVII9sort6BwellG10 | ecosystem: Environmental > Aquatic > Marine > Unclassified | place: USA...
GGAGGGATTGGTAGAAGGATTAGAGGGTGGTAAGGTTGGAGAAACTAAGACTGTGAATGTTCGCTTCCCTGCGGTGAGTAGTACTATTATGTTGAATTGATGTGAGAGCATTCATCTTTTGCACACATCTCATGCATAAAATCATACATTGATAATCTTTCTCCTTTATCAATTGAACGACAGGCTTTGAAAAACAAGGACCTTGCTGGAAAGGATGCTATATTTGATGTCACAATCTTATCAGCATCAAAGCGCATCCTACCTGAAATTACTGATGAATTTGCCCAGCAAGTTCGTGACGGATTAACCGCCGAACTCCTTCGTGATGAACTCCGTAAGGCCGTTGACTCTCAGGATGCTATGGAATACATGGGTGCACGTAATGAAGCACTTGGAAAGGCACTATCAGAATGCATGGATGTAGACGTACCTGATACGCTCGTTACCAACCAGGCACGTGAAAAGTATGCCATGATGATGACTGAAATGCGTGATAGTGGTATGGCCGATGAAGAGATTAAGAAGCTAATCTCGCCAGAGAACTTTGTCAAGTATAAGGAAATCGAAAAACCTGACATCATTCGGGACTTTAAGATTAGTATGGCTGTGGATGAGATTGCTCGATTAGAGAATATTCAAGTACCTGCATATCAGATTGATGAGCAGATCCAATCTCTTAAGGATCAGGCTGCCAAGGAGGGTACTGAAACTGGTGATATGGACGACGAGCAAATGAGAAGAAAGGTAGAATCAACATTAGAACGCCGAGCAGTATATGATTTCTTAGCTGAGGGTGCTAATCTGGATGTCGAATATGTTGATGAGGGTGAAGAACAATTCGATGAAGCATTAATGGAGAAGTTAGCGGCTGAGAGTTTGGCACGTGAAGAAGAGGCCGAGAAAGCAGCCGGAGAAGAAGAACAAGGTGAGCAAGATGTTACTAATGTTGGTTGACCGATTGGTTCTAGGTCATATTCATCTTTCAGTGCTGATCCGATAAGTTCCCCACATAATTCGTTAATTGCAGTAGTTTTAAGTGCCTTCTTACCACCATTCTTTGACCATGCATTTTCAATAACCTGGGGTGGGATCTTGGCACCCTTACGAAAGCCGGGGATTGATACATTCTTTGATACCTCAGATAATGTCTTGTCATATGCGGCTGATGTTGCCTTGCCCGGGATTGACAGTGTTAATTCCACTGCACTCTCCGGTAATCGTTTAAGTGATGATGATTTAGACTCAGCGGTGTCTGTTGATGACATGTATAATAAAGTTGATTGTATACTTCTACTATTTATTGCAACTAATGACGTATGTGATGTTCTTTGATGTGTTGTTGGTATTGTTATAAAGGCAGTGGTTGACAAGGCCAAGCAGGCAGCCAATGCCATTTGTGAAAATCTAACCATTATTATTAGATGCTGATTTGAATATATGTATTGCAGCAGAAGAGAATAGACGCGGAAGAAGTTTGATAGTAGTAGAAGTTGAAGGAGACACTCTAGTACGATCTGTTCTGAAAAGGTATCCGAAAAAAAGTTACTCGATTTCGGTCCCCTACACTTTTGACTTTAGGCTTAGGCTGCGATCTGCTACAATTTGAAATTGGGCTGCAAAGGGCAATAACAATAACAACCGAAGGGAAATGATCCATTGTGTAGAAGAAGAAGACACAAAGGCTCATATTCCTATCAGAAAAGCTATGTAAAACAGATGAGAGCATTCTTCATTTTTTGCTTTGAAATCAGGGGTGTGGTGGTAGATGATATAAAAGTAGAAGACCATAATAAGGCCGTTGAAGATGACGGCTGAGATGACGGCTGACTATATTATAATTATGTGGTTAGTTGAGATGACGGCTGAGATGACGGCTGGCTAGATTGTTCGAGGTACAACCACTTGGATATACCAAATCATTAAAAACAGCTTTGGGGGCACAAACATATTTGGGTGAGATTAAAAGCACTCAAAGGGATAAAGCTGTTGCATTCAACAGTGACAAGTACCGATATTATTAGTGATCTTTGTCTTATCTATCACAGTAATGTATCTGAATTCGTGCCCACGTATCCCTTTAACTTGCTTCCTCCTTCTTAACGAACATATCTTATGTCAGGCTCAGGTACTAGCCTCCGCGTTATTATGCTCCTTAAGAAGGGCAATCATAGCCTCCCTCGATCCATCCACATCCAGACCCTTCTTATCAAGCATCTCCCTCAAAGTTCCTACTCTTATTTTGTTGTAGTCTGTACTATCCCCTTCTCCAGTCTCCTCTCCTCTTGACACAGCAGTCAAGACATCTGTGATCATGTCCCCTGGCACGTTACTAAACGACACCTTGCCAATTATATCTCCTTTGTTTTTTACAATGTAATCCATAACGGCCTCCTTTAATAACGCAAGATTCTTAGAGTCAACGTAGAGCAGATTGTCCATCATATTATCCATTGTTATTTCAGTAGATTCGACGTATATCGCCTCAGCCTCAAGCTTTAGGTGTACTACCCCATACTTATCACAGGCATTAATGATATCCTTTGCATTAGACTCTAAATCCTCACCAGACAGTTTACCACCGTATGCATAATGAATCATATGCTTGAATATCTCGGGCTTAATATCTGTAATGGATACGGTGGTGATTCCTCCCTCATCCGATTTACACATCTCATAAAGTGTTGGAGCACACTTTTTCAGTATGTTTCGGTGGGCATGAAAATCGGTAGTAGTTGTCTTCGCCTTCTTACGTTTGCCCTTAGTTTGTTGTTGCCCCCCTACCTCAAATACTACATCAGCTGTTTCCTCATCCATAAATAATTCAAGTACATTTTTATTGATTGGATTTGTTGGTATGAATTGAGTAGCTCTTTTGTTGGTAGACGGACGCTTCATTCTGACCTCAATAACCAATGATCCTTGTACCAATAATTCCATAAGTGTTGATCTCTTGGCAAAGTTTTTGATACGCCAGGCATTACAATCCCCACCATTAGCACCTAACTCATGCATTTCTGGTTTGTAATATACAATTTCTCTACCATCCGCATTCCTTACACTGAAACAGTAATGGATTTTGATACTTGCATTTGTCATATTGACAAGTTCTACGGCGGCATACCCTTCGTCTGATTCAGATCTACCACCAGGATAGATGTCCAATCTCAACTGATGACCAAAGCATGAAAATGCGGGCGACATAACCGGTACATTTGCATTTGTTGTAGGCAAATTAGCAAATCCGTGAAAGCATGCATTAATTGTCGTCCACCCTTCAAACCTTTCAGGTGGCGTTCCAACTTCTACTCTAATGCTACTCATACCTAGGTATTATTATCTTTAAGAAGGTGCACCTTTGTCAACCTTTTTTTGCCCTTCTTCGTATCTCTAAAGGCCACCAGATACTATGAAACTACTAATAAAAAGTGTGTTAAAAACCAATCTATATCCTATATATTCACTCACGAGATGGCTAACTGTGTAATGTGATTTGTGATGCATTCTTTAAACATGGGCAACTTTAAACAAGCTTTTTATTTGTGGAAGATTTTATTTCTATAAGTTTCATATCAATCTAGAAGTTTCTACTCTTCCTGCACGATCGAATGATGGATGTATACTTCTTTCGTATGTTTTAGAATTATTTTACATAACCAAATTAATATAATACCACCCGTAGCGGTTATAAAGATACTTCAGAATGAATTACTGAACTCTGATCACATCCACCACCATCATTGTCACTGGTGACGGAAATAGTCACAGGAGGTACGCCTTTCTTCATTTTGGATAAGAGTATTGGCTCGCATAGGCAGCATACTTTGTGCATTGTATTGTTATTTCCAGCTTCATTTATTGCCAGGGTGGGGAAATATCCCTTGCTCAATGTCCCGACGTTACACTTTCCACAAACAGATCGTCCACAGTGTGTGCAGTTGTGATGTCTTCCCAGTATACCAAACTTGCTTTTGCAATGCATACACCGAGCTCGACGAGATGCAGTGATTTGTGGAGTTGATATCTCAGAAACAACTCTATGAAGGCCTTGTACATTCTCCAACATATCAAGAGGCAAGACATCATCTGATCCCATATCTGTCCAGGACATTGTCCACTTCTGAGGCTTCTTCCATTTCATATTAACTTGTGCACCATAGCGAATCAAGAGTGCTGCAGCCTCCACATCTTGGTGATATAGAGCTAGATGAAGAGCAGTACAGCCACTCAGAGATGTCGTGTTGGTGTCTGCGCCCTTGGCAAGCATGAGATGTAGTGCTTCGTGATAATAGATATACTGTCGGGCACCATGATTATGACAAAATAGATGAACTGGCGTTTGGCCTCGATTGTTCGTGATGTTGGGACTTGATCCATGTTCAATGAAGAGAGAAATGAGTAAACCGGCATCTTCTTCAACGAGTGATGCGGCATGATGTAGTGGACTATTACCATCTCGATCTTGATAGTTCAGGTCAGGAACAGAAGGAATCTTGACCTCACACAATAATCCAGCAATAGGACCCCGAAGCGAACGATCAGATGTATTGGCTAATGGCGACTCTGCATGAGCAATCAAGTGAAGTGGCGTGTACCAGTATGCATCATCGGCATTATTCACATCAGCTCTATATGAGAGGAGATATTTCGCTGACATGAAGTCACGTCGTTTTACAGCCAAATGCAATGCACACAATCCGTCACTGTTGGGAATATTGGGGCTAATTCCACCCTCAAGCAGTGTCTTAGTCATTTCTGGAGAGTCTGCATAATGCAGCGCAGTATTGCCAGAGAAATCTTGTGTGTTGGCAACTGCATGGTGCGAAAAGAGTATCACTGCAAGCTCGGGATTAGAGCACTGGGCCGCAACATGCAAAGGTGTTCTACCTTTTGAGTCTGTTGAATTGATATGTAACTCAATATCATCTGATGCATTCTGTATTTCTTCCAAGAGCATCTCTTTGTCATCATTCTGGATTGCTTGGTGAAACGGAAGCTCATCTATCTTCATACAATCGATGAACGACGATTCAGTTTGATTGATGGAGGAGGATCTGTTCACCTTTTCATCAGTAATGTCCATTGAGACTTCAGGCAGGGAAGATACTTGAGAGCATTCCAATTGAGGCACGTCATCTACCTCAGCATCCAGTAGACTAGGAGAAGTAGGAAGGATTCCCCCACTTTCTCCAGATGCAAGAAGTGCCAAACCCAAAGGACTAAAGCTTCCATTTCGACTTAAAGGCGTAGGTGGCAATGATGATTCTCCAGATGTAAGAAGCAAGGTTGATGGCACACTTCGCGCACTTCCTCGCAGTGTATCAACCTCATCTCGAAGCATTTTAAGCTCATGATCTTTCTTAGCACATTGTCGAGAAAGAAGAGCAATCATTTCTTCCTGAGAGCCACCCGTCTTATCAGATGAAAATGAATCAGATTGCTGTATACTATCATTGGCGTTGTGACGACTCTTGACTTGCTCCAACTCTTGTTTCATCTGTCTCATTTCCTGACGAAGTCTATCTCGTTCCATAGCAATACTCTTCACATCTCTCATCTCTCGTTTCAGCCGGATGAGCATTCGAGTAGCAGCACAACGTCTTAAGAAGCATTGGATTGTAATGGCAGCACTTCGGAATTGATGATGACATTGTTGAAAGGTATATGCTCGCCAAGCTGACTGAATTACTATTGCACTGCGGTATTGTTTGATCACAACTACTCTCTCTCGCACCATATTGCCTCTATAGAATCTTTGACACCATGAAGTGATGTATAGGGTGTTTTGATATTGAGACCAAGCATAATACGATCTCCATTGTTTTTGAAGAGTAATTGATCTTTCTTCACATCTTAATTGATGAACATAAACACATGCAATTAGCTTTCTACCGGCACATTGCAATGTCAAAATACTACCCAGGATAAGGTAAAACTTGTTTTGACATATGAACGCCCTTGCCCGAGCCTGAAGTATCGTAGCTGCCTTGTTTATTGTTGAGCTTCGTAGTTCTTCAAGACTTTCAGACGCTGCACTCCGAAGAAATACTTTAGATCTTCCCACTTGTAATCCCCATGCGACAATATCTTTTATGTCATTAATCTTGGCATCTTGTTCAGCTCGCTTTCTCATTTCAGTCTCTAGTCGATCAGTAAGTAAGCTGATCAAGAACTGACAAGTTATCTGGTGACCTCCAATTCTTCCCGATCTACGACGGATTAGTTCTTGATATACTATTGGTCGATACCGTTGGATGAAGGCCTCGTGGTGATAGCGCATGGCAAATCCAGCTCTCGCAATCTTCATCGCTGGCAACACTCCTGCACAATTGAGTTGATGTGCAATAAGTTGCTCATCAAAGTAGTTTGCTACTAGATGATCATTTGGTTTGAGACATCTGATGTAGTGGGGCTCGGTAGTAGCGATCCTTGATCGAAGACCTTTTAATTGAGATGAAAATTGTCCACTAACAGTTGAACGAGCAAGCTTGCTTGACGATCGTTTTGGTGGAGCATGAAGACCACCATCTCTCATCGACGACGACGTACTTCGTTGAGGAGATGTGACATCATTATCAACACTTAGAATATATGCCAACTCAGATATAAGTGGAACCGTTGATGATTCAAGTAGGTCTGATGCACTCTTGGGCAATTCATCTTTATTCTTCAACATAAAGCTGTCACTATCATACTCAACCTTGCCAGCATAATGGTCTATGCAAAACTTACCCTTTGATCTTTGCATTCGATCAGCTTCAAAGTAAGAGTTGTTCTCACACATGTCATAAACAGCCTTGGCAAATGTCATATCAGTTCGTCTTGGCAAACGACATTGCTCATCTAATACTGAGAATATCCCAACACGCTTGGCTTCAATTAAGTCTAAAGCCTCCTGATTATCCGGAAACTCGATATTACTCCACTCAATGCCTTCATATTCATATTCAGCTTGTTCTGCCTTGAAGACGTATCGATTAAACTGTTGCTGCAGAGCTTCATTGCAATAATTGATGCAGAGTTGCTCAAATGAATTAGTTTCAAACGATTCAAAGCCAAATATATCCAATACGCCAATAGTTGAAACATGTTCATAACTTCTTCTTCCTCCACTTCCATCACTATTAATGTTCCGATAATCTCCCTGAACTTCAATTGACTTGTTCACTCGATTGACAATATATGTAAAGAGTGCCCCGTATGTAGCCTTAACAGTAGCCTCTAATGCCTTCTGTGCTTGACTTGCTGATAATCGTTTCATTAATATCTCACCTCGAGCTTCTAGGAAACTAGTAGTTAATGCCATCTTTAACGAATCTTCTGATACACGTAACAAGTTTGATACAGCCTCAGACGTGCCATCTTCATCATATACAAGACAATCATCATTCCCATCATTTGAATTAACAAATTTCAAGTTGGATGCATATAACAAGGCAGAAACAACTGAGAATATCCCATCCTGTTCATCTAGTGAAAACCCCACTGTATTCATTGCAGTACGTAATTCATCATAGGTATCAGAATCATCAACACCATCACGTCGATCGAATGTACCCGATATTGATGTCATGTTGAAATCATTCACAGTTAGTGATGTATCACCCTGACCAAAGTAGGTTGTTAACATATACCGTTGTTTCTCTTCAATACACATTCCATTTGGTGATAATAGTTCGTAGAATATGTGATAGTTACGTTCACCTGGATTTACTGAGACAAGTCGAACCTTCTCTAGAAGGTATGTATCAATTGTTGCACCTAGTAGTGATCCTCGTTGTTGATAGTGTTGACGATTGTGGTGGTGGTTGTCCTGACTTGATGATTTGAAACTTTGAGCTGAAAAGCTCATCTCGATGAACTTACCAAATCGACTTGAATTATCATTCCTAATAGTACGTGCATTACCAAACGACTCAAGTATAGGATTAGATTGTAATACTTGCATTTCAACACTTGGTCCTTTTCCTCCTCCATTGTTTGTTGCACTACTCATTGTACTACTTTCATTATTTTGTTCCGAATGACGTTGTGATAATATAGATAGATATCGCATAATAATCTTGGTAGTAACTGTCTTACCAGCTCCTGACTCTCCCGAGACTAATATAGCTTGATTGAATAGATTTGCATCCTCCACATTCGTACTACTATTGGTGTCGTTGCTGTTGTTATTAATATTATCATCATCACGTTCTTCCAAAGATTGTATCATACTACTATAAGCTCTTTCTGCCACTGCAAATGCATGTGGCGGCGGTAGTTGTTGATCCACTCCTTTCTTCTCATTATCATCTCTATCATCCTCTTTCTTCGTCATATCATTCTTCTTCCAATACAATTCCATCATACCACGTGTATATAATGAATCTAACTTCTTAAATGGATTTAATGCCAATAATATTGATCCAGTATATGTATATATACTGTTAGTATTGTAACGTACTCGTAACGCATGTACGATTGCTGGTTCATGTAAGTGTGTTAATTCTACTAAATCATTTGGTGGCATTGGTCCAATAGTATTGGATGATGATGTAGAATGTGTTTGTTGTTGATTATTATTAATTGAAGAAGACCACCATGAATTACCCATTAATATATGTATACCATCATTATATTTCTTTGATATTGTATATGCTGTATGTGACGATGTTGTAGTTTCATCATTATGTAGTGTGACAGACATGACATCACTATTATCAGAATTGGTATATAAATATCCACGTTTCCATTCCCAAGTATCCTCTTCTCTTGCTGAATGTGTTTCAAGGATGGAAGTATGTACCCAAACAGGTGTACCACCACCACTACCATAATGTTGAGAAATTGATATCCTACTTTCATTAATACTCTTATTTTTGGGTTTCGTTGGACTCCATGACTTCTTTATATTCTTCTTCTTTGTACCAAATGATGATGGTGATAATTTAGATGGTGAGATTGGTTTAAGACTACCAATGTTAGCTTTGTTAGATTGTGGAGAATACTTCTGTTTGATATTATTTGTATTTGTATTATTCTTTCTAGACCATGATGTTGGCGATGAATGTCGTGAGGCCTCTACATATACACCTTCATCTGATGGTGTACTATTCCATGCTGGTGTTGCTGTAACGACTCTTCTCCCCGGAGATTGTTGTCTGTTACTACCATTTGGACTTCTAGGTGAACACTGTTGTCTACTACTACTTCTACCACCAACTGGTGATTGAGGAGGTGTATTATTCAACTTTTCAACTATACTTGATACACTGCCTGGCGATATTGGTGATCTGGGAGATCTATGACCTGTTCTCCTTGGTGATGATTCTTGTCTCCTTGGTGGAGTGACGGGAGATTGGGGGGGAGTTGCAACTGAAACCGAACTTGATACATTTGATATAGTAGGTGTTTTGACATTATTATACCTTGATTCGTTCCTTAGTTTGATTTGTTCTTTGTGACTAGCATTGGTAGTGCTACTATGTTGTTTTGTTGTAGTAGATGTCGTTGAAGATAATCTTGGAGATAATTTGCTACTACCAAACTGTTGCTCTTGCTGCTGCTCAAATGTAATATTAATAGGAGTAGATGATGAATCATGCAGCACACCATCGAATACATCTGATCCACTATCAATTGATGAGTTGGACAATGTTCTTTGTCTCCTCTTCATTGAACTACTATTACTCTCGCTAATACTTTGTGGAGCAGCTCTTACATTATTATTGTTATGAGCATTTTGTGCAGTAGTTCCATTTGTATATTGAAACCATTCCTCTTGCTGTTGTCTCTTACTACTGTTGCTGCTGCTGTCATTCCTAAAAGTACCACTACTATTACCATTACCATCATTGAATCTAAAACGACGTGAGTCTGCAATTGACTTACTAACCGCCATAGACTTTGGACTCATATCATTACCAATACTTTTCCTTTGTCTACTACTCTCGACAGGAGGTGTAGGTGGTGGTGTACTTCTATTCTTATCTATTGATGATAAGTTCGATTGGATAGGTGTTGTCATTAGCATATTACTGTTAGTATTATTATTAGTATAGGGTGTAGGGGTAGTCGATTTTATAACCTCAACGCTACCCCCATCGACTCCGAAATCGATTTGTGGCATTGACCTACTGTTGTTGGTGTTGGTATTGTTGTTTGGAGGAGGTCTTGGTGGCGATTGTTTATTTGCATGATGATATCCATTGGTAGATGAATAATTGTTGACACTATTATTGGTACTAGTAGTTTGAATGGTACTAGTTGCAACTCCACAGGTATTATTAGTGTCACCTACTTTCTTCTTTGTTGTTGCAATGCTGCTAGTTTTTTGTGCAGTACGTTTATTAGCACGCTGTCTTTGACGCTGTAAACGTTGTAATCTAGTTTGATCTACCATGATATCTCTATTGGCTATATATTGGTATATTCCTCATTCCCATTGTATAGTACGAGGTTTAGTAGTACCCTCTCTTTGACTTTGTGAATAAAATAACACCGCTTTCGTACGTTGAGACGAAACACACGCACCCAACTGACGCCATATGAGAAGAATTGCCACCATCATGTGTAGAGAGAGAGAGAGTATCGTACTTAGTAGTATAGTTGGCGTTGGATGCATTTGGATATATGTAGGCTCGCTCTACAAATAGATAAATGCAATAGATAAAACAAATAACAACATATAATATACTCCTAAGATGATTCGTCGACTATCGAGTCATGGCAGTAAAACAAAGCTCAAATTGAAGAAGAAGAAAAGCAGCAATTCATCAGATGTAGTAGTAGTTGCAAAAGAAGAAGATAACAGTAGTACCTCTACTTCTGCCGATGCATTAGAAACAAGGGATGACGATGATACACAATTAGTATCTACTGCAGTTGAGAAGCTTGATATCAATGATAATGAGCAACAAAAGAATACCACACACGATAACGACGACGAGGATAAGATGCAAACAACAACAAATAAGAAGGGCTTTGCAGCAAACTTCAAACCAACACAACCACCCAAATCAGATCCATCGACATGGAAACACAAGCCAGTATATCTAATGGCAGGTAGTACCATGTCAACACCCGGTATTAAAGAACATGAAGCATTACCAATTGGTATACCATTCGAAGTAGAAACATCATTATTCAAGGGTAAAGTATTACTACGTTTTCGTAATACTACATCAGATGATCCAACGGCACATGAGAAATATTTTAATGGACGTAAACGATTAATGCAATCTGTACTCCAGGGTACATTCAAGAAACCAATGAAAATGTCAGAAGTATATACCGGTAGTGTATTTGCATATAAAATGAAGAATTCACCACCGTCAAGTATGGCCAAGGTTATGACAACCATTTTGGGACGTGTAGCACCTGGGTTGATAATGGACTTGACGTCAGACGAGCCGAAGGTGTTAGCGCTATTAGCTGGCAGTGCACAGACTTTGTCAATCGATAGTCCAGGTAACGAACCGGATATTACATTGCCAGATATTGAAGAGAATGTAGTATCTTCTCTTGGAAGTAGTAGCAGTGGTGGTGATGTGTCCAATAGAGCAAGCCGTAGAAAAACACTCGGTAATCCAAAGAAAGCTGCAGAATATGAATTCAATACACATGATGTGTACACATTCCATTTGTATGATGATGCAATGGATTATGGCAACGGCACAATGAAGATACCCATGTATGGAGATGTGGATATTAAACCACATATTGGCAAGTACCAACCACTGGGTTTGAATATGGTGACAAAGGATGGAGAATTCCTATTTGATGTACGTGTTTGGCATGAATTTCATGTCAAGGAGGAGTGATTTTAACAAAAGAGTATGATTGAACAGTAATATGTATAAAATAAAGTAGAGTCGGGTCAAAGAGTTTCTAAATACTGTGTGCTTTCCTAGAAATATCATACTCTTGGTGCACGATGCACGTCAATCAGCCAGTCATAAAACTCAACTGGCGAAAGTCCCGTGACACTCGAACAGAGCGTGTGTATGTAAGTCTGCTGTTGTTACTTATTGTAGTTGGTATCATAGTATAGGGGGCCTCAACAATCTCATATATAGGCGTCTAATCATGTTCTTTATTAGGGTTTCAAAAAGTAGAATTGGCGCTCGCATAGTTTGCTCAGTACCATCTTTATATTATTATTCAATTACAACTAAAAACTCATGTTGCAAATGCGAGAAGAAACAAGTAGATAATATACCGCTGTTGCTCAAATCTACTGATGTATCAACGACAAGTGATAAGGGTATCTTGCATCAACATCAAACAAGCATATTGGCCAGTTCTCCAACTGCTATATCTAAACCTATAAAACACAAGTGGTGGAAATTTAAATGGTGGCAGAAGAATACTAAGCAACAATATGATACAAATATCATTAAGAAACAGTCATCTTGGTGGAATCGTATTGGTAAAACCTTCTTTGTTATAACTCGGGGAGTAGAAATTACAGTAAGATTATGTCCATTAATAGTTATGACTCCTACTGCCATGTTGGTATCACGATGCTTTCAAGAATCTACTTGGGTTTCAGATATAACATGGAGATATACATTACATACATTGCAATGTCTTGGACCAGCATTTGTAAAGCTGGGTCAGTGGGCAGCTACACGACGTGATTTGTTTCCATTACATGTATGTATTAGATTGTCTGAATTACAGGATACTGCTAGAGTACATGATTGGAAGTATACACATCAATCATTGTGTGAAGAGTTTGGTCAAGATTATGAATCATCTGGTTTAGTAGTTAGCAAAGACAGTATACTTGGCTCTGGTAGCGTTGGACAAGTTCACAGAGGAACATTACAATCAAATGACATAAGAAGACCACAAATAGATGTTGCAATCAAAGTTTTACATCCAAATACAAAACAACTGGTACAGAGAGACTTGGCACTAATGGCATACATTGCAGAGTTTATTGACAAGATACCATTGAATATAGTAAAGATGTTGAGCTTGCCACGAGCTGTAACCAACTTTTCAAATGTGATTAAAAGGCAAGTCGATTTAAGAGTTGAAGGTGACAATTTACAAGTCTTTCGGCATAACTTTGATTGCTCAGATAGCAGTGAACGACCTCAATCAATCACATTTCCTAAACCCGAGCCCGATTGGATATCTGAAAAGGCATTGGTTGAAGAATATGCTGGTGATGATGCAGTGCCAATAGCTCAATATCTATCAGATGACAGCCAAGAGGGTTTGAAGATTAGGAAGAAACTAGCAGGGCCATTGTTAAGAGGATTTCTAAAGATGGTTTTCACTGATAATTTTATTCATGCGGATCTACATCCTGGGTAAGCATACCATTGTCTGTCAATGAAATGAGTTACTATCCATTCTTCTTCTAACATTCTACTACTCTCTTTCAGGAATATACTTGTAAAGGCAACTTCGAGCAAGAAGAATAATACAAAAGAATGCAACTACACAATCATCTTCCTTGATGCCGGTATTGCGACATCACTGCAACCAAATGACAAAGCAAATTTGAGAGACCTGTTTAAAGCAGTTGTATTGAATGATGGATATACTGCTGGGAAACTCATGGTCAACCGGGCTAGGTATCAAAGATGCACTGAGATACCAAATGGCAAGCATGTTTTTTCTTGTGGAGTTGCTGATATTGTCTCAGAATTCCATGATCGTAGAAAACAAGGCCTGACGCTTGGTGCTGTTAATGTCGGATCCTTACTGGGTCAAGTCTTAGATCTGTGCCGCCAATTTAGTGTTGAGATAGATCCTGCCATGTCTTCTGTTGTTGTTAGTATGCTAGTGCTTGAAGGTGTTGGCCGTAGTCTCGACCCAGATCTCAACTTGATAAAGGCAGCGATACCCTTTTTGATAGGCAGATGAAGTATATATTAATGATACCAACACACAGAATGATACGTTCCCGTATCAACCAGCTGTAGAAAAGGTGTATAAGAGGTACACCCTATACTTTTACGGCATTATATTGACAGGATATAATAATGGTCATAAGATCCCAGGATACCATCAAAATCTGTCTTGATGGTAGCGTAGCGATAAAGTATATTAAATCTTTTACTATCAAATAATTAGCTAGCTTTAAGATAATAGCATTTCTTTCTTTCCTCAACTCTTCCTCTTAAATGCCTCGTTCGGAAGACAAGACAGAGCATCTTCTTTTCCACAATCAACATTTGTCTTGACATCCACAGGGATACCTTGTTTATTGATGTCATGATGCTGTGGTGTTTCATACCTTGCAACTGTCACTGCCACGCCACCATTTTTCTCCCCCTCTTCAAAGCCCAACTGACGTATAGTTTGGACTATACCCTTTCCAAATGTTTGTTCACCTGCAACTGTTGCACGATTATTCTCTTTCATTGCAGCTGTGAATACTTCAGCTGCCGATGCTGTGTTTTTATCAACCAACAGTACTAATGGTGTATCAAGATCTACACCGTCAACTAGTGTGCTTTGTGCATCAACAACACCCTTCTTATCAACAACAAAAACAACTGGTTTATTTGCTTCAAGGAATAATGAGGCAGTATCGACGCCACCAGGTAGTAATCCGCCAGGATCACCTACATTGAAATGAGGTATTAGTTACTGGTTGGTGAACTATTAAAGCAACATGGCACACAAGCAACTTTGTCTTACCTCTCAGATCCAACACAAAGTTTGTTGCTCCTTTCTTCTTTAGACTCTCTAATTCAGCCTTGACAGTTTCAGCGGTCGTGCCACTAAAGTTCTTTATCCTAATCACGCCCACTTTACCTACACCGGATTTATCACCCATGTAACTTCGAACAGATGTGATTTTAATAGGTTCTCTTGTTAATATAAAGTCAACATTCTTGCCATCTCTTTCGACTACAACCCCAACTTTGCTCCCCTCAGGACCTCTCACAACAACTGCAACATCATCTGGAGTAGCCTTGCCATCATCAAATCGTACTCCGTCAACTTCAACAAACACATCATTAGGTTTTAATCCACCTTTTGCAGCTGGGCCTCTATAGATGATGAATGTGTGAGAAGTCTAATATCAAACGGAACATATCATATGATAAAAAAAAGCATCAATAACTTACGATGGTTCAACATCAGATGCAATCACTTTCATACCCTCTTTATCTTGAGCTAATTCAACTCCAACTCCGAACACGCTTCCGGTTGCAGCATTAACAATACTATCATACTTTGCCGGGGGTAAATATCTTGTATACCGATCACCAAGACTTCCAGTAATCTTCTCAACCTCAACCCGGGCCTCATCCATATTCTTATACTTCTTTTTTAATGCATCCTGTCTAACTTGGAACCAATTCTGATGATTGAATGTTCTATCAATGTAGAATTGATCGACAATACGCCATGATTCAGCAACAAACTTTTGTTCAGCTGTAAAAGAACCATAGTCACTTGCTGCTGCCGGTAGTATCGGCTGTAGAAGGAGAGAAAGAGTTAATATAGTACTACCAATAGCTGTACCGAAAGTTATCAACCGTTTGGTATTGGATTTGACCTCTTGTTTGATATTATATTCGTTGGTAGAGTCTTTAGCTTGGAGACGATGACGAGAGGAACATACTCGAGTTGTCGTGATGGTTGATACTTGTGAAAAGCTATCAACAGAAAGTGAGTTTTGATGTATTGTTGCAACTAATCCTATGATTAAATATGCCAAATAGCCCGATAATAGGGATGACCTCATAGTATTAATGGTTTAGAGGTGCCTCCTCGTGATAAGTGCGACGGCAGAAGAGTATTGATGCTTTGATGGAATGTCTACATTCTATTACAGACTACATACATATGTTATATGGTAGCCAAACGGTAATTGGGACTCCATTTCATTTGGCGATACCAGCAAGAGGTGTAAGCTGCGCCCAATCTTCTCCCCTGGGATTCTCAACGATACCGTCTGCGCGCTACCGCGCAAGTGGTACGTAAAGTCCCAGGGGAGAACGCCCAATCTTGTATCAACGAAGGATCATCAAGGCTTTAGCATAACCGATAAGCTTAGCATTAGCTCATCGTTTTAAATGAACATCTACTTTCCTACACAACCTCACATTATCTTCTCTATATCAATAATTTCATCATTCTCCCAGTCTATCAGTAATGATGCTGTTTAGAATTCTCATGCCTTTCAAGAAACTTTTTCATTTGATCTCGCATTGTTGGTGATATTGTTGATTTCCCTTCTGAGTCTAAATCGTCATTCAATTCAGATGAGACAGACCAACCACCGTTCATGTCAAAGCTCCTATTCCTTACTCGTCGTCCACCTCCTCCCGGTCGATCAGATCCCAGTAGAGGTAGTGTCTTTATTGACCCATCAGAGGGTGATATTCTATTTGATGCAGGAGGTAATGGAGGCAAACCAGTGGTTTTAATAGACGGTACTCCACCTCCTGCTGATGCTACACTAAGAGCAGAATGATACAGTGGTAGTGCACCTGTCAAAGAAGATGAACCCATTGACAAATCATCAATATCACTCTCTGCTATAGAATATGACTCAGGCTGTGTTGGGGCATCCGATGATGACACAGACTCCTTTCTCACATGTTGTACTTGATTATTCGGACTACTGCTTTCTCCCAACATGGCAACACTGAGGTTAGCAAAACCTTCAAGAAATGGCTCGTCTTCTAATAGAGTTCCAATTGAATGTTTATTGACCACCTGTTCGTTGTTATTGTCCTTTTCTAATGCTGATGATGATAGCGATGATTGAGACCTTGGATACTGTTGTTGGTGCTCTGAAGGATTTGTAATGGAAGATAACCCCGAAGATGATTGTTCTCTAATATCTCTCCTTTGAATCAACTTTGGTTCCTCTTTATCATCCAAACAGTCTACATTAATTTCCAAATTACCTGTGTTTCTATTGGCATGGAAGACAGTAACTCCACAATTACTACAAAATACTTGTGCCTGATTACTAACATGATTGTTGTTGTCAGAATCATCATTCTCGTAGTAGAACCTCATTTCATTCTCACCACAAACTATTTGAAAGTTTGATGCAGATATTGGTATACATCGAAACCGTATTTTGCTCGGTGATGAGTTGGTTGTATTTTTATTGTTACTGCTCTTCCCTTGATTGTTTAGTTGTCGTGCACTTACAACTAAAAACTGGATTGATCTACAGTTACATGCGCCTCTATGCTCATATTGTGACTCAGTATCAATACTATTATAATTTTGTTGTTTATTCTTCCATCTTTGTATTGCAATTATAGGCCACCACCATGGCATCCAATGTTTTTGTCTGTTGGTATTGTTATTGTTGTTGAGATTATGATTTGCTTTACAAATCTCCTTCTCTTCTTCGTCTATACTGTTCAGTAGCTGTCGTACAAGTAAAATTGATATACCAACTACTGCAGCAGCAGCTAATCCATCTTGTGTAGAGGTACGGGACATATCTATCTTTTAATCCTATATTGAAAGCAGCTCCCTGAGTGGGTTTGTTGGTCACGGGCGTGTAGTGGGACGCACACCTTTGTCAGTAACAAAAAGAAGATATTTGTTAGTAAAAAGTTACAGTATTCTAAGATGCTTGTTATTTTAGGCGAGCTTTGACTAATTTAGCACTTTGAGCGATAATTTGAATTGGCTTACGAGAAAGCTTAATAGAGCTAAGTAAATAATACAACCGCTTATTTTAAGACAGCTTTACTTTGATTACAGCTAATACTTTGATAACAGTTAATACTTAATAACAACAACACTTTAATTCGCGCAGCGCTAGCCCGCCGAAGGCGGCTAGTGTACAATAATAGCACAATGTTGCTACTTCAACTGATTTAGGTGTGAAGGATATTGTTGTGCAAATTATTGCAGTACACACCACATAAAATCGATCACCTTCAAACTACACAGAATCAATTGCAATTAGCACATGCAACGAGATGATATAGGTATAAGAGAGCCGCAATTGGAGTAGGGCGGAAGAAGAAGTTGTTTGATAGATAAACAAAAGTTTTTCAGTTTGTTGTTTGTGTTAGGTCGATACGTAGACTAAGTACAGGATCAAACTGATTGAGAACTCTCCTATCCCTTGTCGAATTTCATCGATTGCGTTCAGCAAAAGAGGTTGAGAGCGAGAGTATTAATATCGGAGATAACAGTAGGATTATATATCGCAGATACTAAAAGACTTATTGATAGTTGAGGCGGCGGCGAGCAAATTTGTAAATTTGTTAGGAGTTTAACAAGATACCCACAACATACCAAACATAAAATCATAACCAATACCAACACAACATAATAAACATGGCGAGTGGAGAATGTCAAACACGTAATGTAAATGATAATACAGATGATCAATCAGATGCACCCCCACCTCTAGACTCTGAGGATATTGCACTTCTAAAATCCTACGGATTAGGGCCATACACTGTACCAATTAAAGATATTGAAGCTGAGATAAAGAAGCATCAACAAACAGTAAAAGATTTAATTGGTATTAAAGAAAGTGATACCGGACTATCACAGCCCAGTCAATGGGATTTAGTTGGTGATAAACAAATGATGCAGGAGGAGGCACCGCTTCAGGTTGCCAGGTGTACTAAAATTATTGCTGGTGAGGAGGGTGCTGAAAATGGTGGTAGTGCACCAGGTGCCGCAGGGGCTGCTGCAGATGCCAACCCTTCAGCACAATTAGCTGGTAATAAGTATGTTATTAATGTAAAACAAATTGCCAAATTTGTTGTTGGATTAGGTGAAAAGGTGGCACCCACGGATATTGAGGAAGGAATGCGTGTAGGTGTTGACAGGGCTAAGTACTCTATTCAAATTCCATTACCACCCAAGATTGACCCTACCGTATCATTAATGACCGTGGAAGATAAGCCAGATGTTACATATGAAGATGTTGGTGGTGCAAAGGATGCTATGGAAAAGTTAAGGGAGGTGTTGGAAACACCATTGTTACATCCTGAACGGTTTGTTGCTTTGGGAATTGAACCACCCAAGGGGTAAGTTTGAGTTGTTTTGTGTTGTACTTTTTGGCCATAAGTGTATATGCTAATCCTCTTTCTTTCACTCACTTTTCCAACTTAGTGTGCTTTTATATGGTCCTCCCGGTACAGGTGAGTTTTAATATAATGGACTTAATTTTATATCCCTTATCTTTAACCGACATCTAAACCTCTCCTGTCAACTAATCCAAATTAATAAATAGGTAAAACCCTCACGGCCCGTGCAGTGGCCAACCGAACAGATGCCTGTTTCATCCGTGTTATTGGTTCCGAACTAGTACAAAAGTATGTCGGAGAAGGTGCACGTATGGTCCGTGAACTCTTTACCATGGCTCGGTCGAAACGTGCATGTATCATCTTCTTCGATGAAGTAGATGCCATTGGTGGGGCACGATCTGGAAGTGATGATAATGGAAGTGATAATGAAGTACAACGTACGATGCTTCAAATTGTTACAGAGTTGGATGGGTTTGATGCCCGTGGAAATATTAAAGTTTTGATGGCAACGAATAGGCCTGATACACTGGATCCTGCATTACTACGTCCTGGACGTTTAGATCGTAAGGTTGAATTCGGCTTACCAGACTTGGAAGGACGAGGACATATTCTCAAGATCCATTCAAAGCGTATGAATTGTGATCGTGATATTCGATTTGAATTGGTGGCCCGTTTATGTCCTAATACTACCGGGGCAGAGTTGCATAGTGTTTGTACAGAAGCGGGTATGTTTGCCATCCGAGCTAGGAGGAAGAGCGTTAGCGAGAAGGACTTTTTGGACAGTGTTAACAAGGTTGTGAAGGGATACAAGAAGTTTAGTTCTACTCCCAAATATATGGTGTACAACTAAACTAATAAGAAATCAATTGGGGTTTGGTCTTTAACATGATCTTGGAATGTCATAATCTAGAGTAGAATTATTAGAGAGTGCATAACATTGTTATTAACAATTCAAGGCACCACACAATCGAATTTAATGTAACATTATGTTTATTTTCTAGTTTTTAAGATTCTTGCAATCTTATTCCCGAATAAAGTTCTCTACCGTAGTATACTCCTTAAATATACACACCCAGCCCCACCTAATTTAACACACCTCAATCCTCCAATAATCCTACCATGTTACTTCCAACAATTATATTTTCCCAGTTATTGTCTAATTTTGACCAACACATCATTCCTTTTTCGCTGCTGCTCGATAATTTTCTATACGCTCATCGCGTTTCTCCACAGCATAGCTCCATTGATTATGCCCTATAGATCGTCCTTTCTGTTATTGTTTTGTTGTATTGTTTGATGTTTGTATTGGAGATAGTTTTGCAAGCAATATAAAATGTGAGATAAGTTGAGGTGGTGGTACTTTTATCATCAGCACATAATATAAATTCCCTTATTCTTGCAGGTATATAAACAATCAGCAATCAATCAAAAGCTACCAAGTAAACATACTGCGCGATATACCCGACATGTAATCACGGTATATAGAATTGCAAATCAACACCAACAAACAAAATTTCCATGCAATACAAAGAACATACCTTTCCATAATATGCTCTGTCAACTGTCCAAATAAGACCAGCGGCAACATTAAATGCACCGAAGATGATAATTAGGGAGGGTGCTGCTTGCCACGGCATGATTGTTCTCCTATTAGTGTTAGTTGTCTCTCGCTCAATTCTCAATCAATCAAATGATGAGATGAAGAGCGGAGAGGCGAGAGGTTTTTAAAGGATACCAACCCACAAAATACAAACAAACTCAAAACTCAATGTTTGTGCTCCGTAGGTGCTATTGCAATCTATAATATATAGGAGGGTATTGGTGTGCTAGTTCAATTTAGGATTGCGTCATAATTTGATTAGGTATTCAGCCTTCATTTCGGCCAGTCAAATCTGTCTGATAATTACTCAGTAAGCACAAAACAACATAAGATAAATTATGTGTAGCTGTTGTTGTCCACCAGCTATAACTGCTCTCTTTTATCTTTGGGTACGGTCAGGTTTTTCAAAGGGATCTGTGGCAGGTGCGTTGACATTCTTCCCTCCTGATCCGCCACTGTATAAGTTTGAGAGGGTTAATAAGGATGGTGAAGTGTTAGAAGATGGTGACGAAGATACCAATAATCAAACAGTTGGACGGATGGAAGGGAAAGATGACGAGGACTATTATGATGACGATGATGACGATAGTGATCTAGGTACATTTGAAATAGATACATCTTCGTCACATCAAATGAACAATAACAATAATAAGAAGAACAAAGCAGATGAAGCAGCAAAAAGAAAACAACAAAGACAGAATCGTCAAGAACAACAACAACGTCAACAAGAGGCTGCATCACAAGATCCAATAGTTGCAATGACCGAACGGAGCAATAAATTACGTAAACGTGCTAAACATCGTGCTAAAATTGATTCCGAAGATCATACAAATGGTGGTGTTACATATAACTTCATACCCGATACATCCATTCTAGGCAACTTGCCATCCTTTAACGGTACAATCCATCCCATCAAGATTGGTCCACAGAAACGCACGGGTACATATATCGCTGCATTATTATATAAGTTACCATCGAATGAAATTACTGACAAAACCAAGACTATACTATACTCCCATGGAAATGCTACAGATATTGGCGCCATGGCAGGCCTGCAATGTTTAATTGCCAAAAATCTAAAGTGCAACGTACTGGTATATGATTATTCAGGATATGGAGAATCTGGTGGTATACCAATGGAAAAGAATACTTATAGAGATGTTAAAATGGTATATGAATGGGTTGTTAGTAACGTCACAAAGCATGAACATAATGTTATCTTATATGGACAAAGTGTTGGCAGTGGCCCGTCATGTTACTTGGCATCACGTCGTGATAATGTCGGTGGATTGATATTACATTCACCATTTACAAGTGGGATGAGAGTACTAACTCCATCTAGGGCATTGGCATGCTTGGATATATTCCCTAATATTGACAGGATTAAGAAAGTTAAGTGTAAGGTGTTTATTATACACGGGAAGAAGGATGTGGAAGTTAAATTTGAGCATGGGTACGTACTATCTTTTATTCATTTGTAATGACGGGTTTTGTTTGTTTTTTTAACATGATACAGTATCAGCTCATCATTATCTTTGTCTTTGCATATTTGTTTAAGTGTCGCATTACAGGCAGCAGTTCCGGAGGATTGTAAGACAGAACCATGGTGGGTGCCAGACAAAGGACACAACGATATTGTAGACGGGCCTCGTGTTGTTGAGTACATACAACGATTGAATCGGTTCGTGAGGAGTTTGGATGAGGAGGAGTGAAAGCAGCAGAAAAGTACAAGTAGTAAGAGGCGAGCGTCGAGAAAGATACCGGAAGATCATTCGAGGTATCCTTTGAATTTGGGCTCCCGGCTCCCACTCAGACAGCTAACATTTGAGTAGTAGAATAAAGTGATAGGAGGCTAGTCTTTTCCAACGCTAACAGCTGCTAACAGCATCTATGCCCCTTCTCCTTACATCATACTAGTAGAAGTAGATACTCCTATCAACACTAACTTGTATTGAAGAACAAGACGCAGATTGTGCAAGCTCTGGCTATGCTTCCAACTTTGTCAAATTACACAATGGTATCGACACCCACACCAAGCTTGGAGGGAAATTTATCTGGGAAACTGGGTTTGATGTATCCAAAATCAAATTAGACATCAACCATCAAATGAACATTGGGACAAACAAAGCTAGTATTCGATATGTAGAAACAGTAACAACAACTGATGGAGAAGAGCTTGGGTTTACCAAGCAACCACCTTCGTACGAGTATCCCTACAGTCAGGTCTTTATTCAGCACGAACATGCTCTAGTAGAAGTCGATAATGATTGTCGTATAGTATTGTGGGATCAGTATGGTGACGATAAAGAACAAACTGACGTTGATGATGCCGTTGACATTATAGTCTTTGATATGGTCTGCAATCGATCCATTTTCCCTCTAGACAAAGTATGCTATGCATTGATTGAGGAGGAGATAGAACCAGCACCTGAATAATCAACAACAGACGAGGATCAGGTAGCAGAAGAGATGGACTCATTGGATGATACTGTAGAAGATAACAATCTGGTTTGATACTTGGGTGAAATGATTGATGAGACGAGTGAGTATGTTTGTATCTAGAAGGATAAAATAGAAGAGAATGTGATATGTAATCCGATCGTCTCGTCAAGTAGGTACCAACGCCAGTTATGACAAGCTCGTGTACTGTTCAACATTCTTCTACTTTATGTACATATACACTCCTCTACTTATTTGGCATGGAAGATCTTCAAATCATAGAGTGTATGACCACCTTTCGCTATTCCTGTCAAGCTCATTGGCTGATTCCCAATAGCTGTTTTTATATCATACTCTCCGTATACCGGGATGTGCATTGTCCCTCGGCCATAGTCCATAGTATCATCATTCGAATGAAATGTGTACACATCATTCGTATTGAACTCATAGTTGGCAGCGTATTTTGGATTGCTTAGAATCTTTTGACGCTTAGCTGGAGTACTAAAACTCTTTCCAAGAGAAGACACTACGTTTTCGTGAATCGTTGATAATGTTATGTCTGGCTCGTTCCCTGGACTATCAATTGATAAAGTCTGAACAGTGCCAGCTAATGGAGCAAGTACCTTTGGAGAATCGGACGATAAGTCTAAAATCAATCCTGGTGCTACTTTTCTCAAGACAGCGTCAATTATCTTCGACATACTTGACGGTGGTGCATATGCCAGAGGTTGAGGGAATGTAGATCCAAAGTAAACATCCGACATCTTCAGTCTCTTTTTAAACCGACCCTGAACAACTGTCTGCATAAGGAGCCTTTTCTTTGATGCGCTAAAGTATTTCTCATGTGCCGTCGGATCATCTGACTTGGTGCTTCGGAACCTTATTAGTATCCTACCTCGAAATAAAGGCGTCTTTTTGAGGGGGTACGAGAGAGTCATGTTTGTGTAAGATATATTCAATATAAGTTGCAAAAGAAGAATATATAACTCACATCTATCTCAAACGGTACGCCAAGCGGTAAAGGTCGACTAGAATCATGATGATTGCCGATACCTAGAACTTTAGTATCACTACCTGCTGCTACATACACATGCTTATGTGGCCATTGTGATACGGGCATCTTAGGATATGAATAATCTATTCTATCCTCAATCACTACAGTGGAGGCGACTACCATTACAGTTGGTAGGAGGAGAATAAAAAGTTTACATAAACTCGTTTTAGATATCATCGTTAAGTATTATTGTTGTTTATATCATCGATCATCGAGTACCTCTCGCATATTAACCAACGCTAACTCTACCTCTACTCACGACCAATGGCAGATAAAAGAAAGGATGGACACGAGTTTTGAAAATTTTCAGCCTACGTTATCGTACACAAATATCTAGCTAATCAACCCAACGCCATAGATAAAACTGAAGAGCATCATATCATCTCTCCTCGCCATCTCGGTAGCATCATGCGAAATTTGGCTGCCCTGATCCCTCATAACAAACATAATTTGCTAATGTTGGCTTCACTCACATGATAGTTAGTTAGTGTCGCATCACCTTATTACAAGCTGTAATTGCAGCAGATTGCAGCTGTTCACTTCATTTTGTTGATCGATATATTAACTTACTTGGATTGCAATCATCAATAATGAACATGTCTTACTCGCCTCCGTCTCCTCTTATATGCTTTGGAGCAATTATACTTCTTGTTATGCAAAGCACTACTATTGCAGCAGCATTTAGAGTTGATGGCCAAAACAGCCCACCTCGTAGCACTGAAATATCTAATATTATAGCTACTCCTCAGTTTGATCTGCCTATTCTCAAAGAAGAATCGTCGTCATCCATGATGACAATCAACCTTGTGGGAGAGGTGAGTTTTTTTTGTTCGTTTTGTTATATTGATGTGCATCCATATAATATATCCTAAGAAATGTACATTACTGCTTTCTCCTTCCTCAATTATAAGGCGATGGTAGTTTCAGATGCTGTACCCATTGATAGAAGCAAGTCACTTAACGAGTTCTTTACACTTCATCCTCATATCTTCCTACGCGGTTCAAAAAATAATAAAATAATAGAGCTTGATATGAACATTGATGATGAGTTACATAGCTATGAACAAGGGCTCGATAATATACACATTACTAAACCAAATGATAATATCATCAGATTTTTTGAGGTAACTTCACCTGGGCTGAGCTTACCAGGCATTCAAGTACATAGCACTGCAACTATTGCAGTTGAGATTTCCAAATCATCAACAACAAGATATCCCTGCATGGAGCTCACAGTCATTAGTGATAAGACATCTATAAAAGGAGGGCTTTTCAATAAGATTGCTAATGATAACTCTCTAACTGACGATAAGACCACTACTGTCTCTGTACACAAAGTCAATGTCGTGCCAAAAGAGAACCATGTAGTGTTTGAATCAAAAGCGAGCTTGAGTCTATCAATCGATCTTCCTTCCGTCCTATCAGCCAAACACATAATTGAAAGATCTGCAAGTTCATCTATTCAAAAGATGTTAGAACGTGATTTGTCAGTGTCATTAAAGACATTTCATCAAGAATATGTTCGTTGGTTAGAGTGTAGTACATCGACATCAAACGGCAGTCTAGAAGAGACTCAGAAGAGAAGGTCTTCTCTAGACGTCCTCAGGTAGTAAAGAGATGGTTCAAGAAAGTAATCTATTCGTGGTTCATTTAGAAGTGTTGATCAAGTGGACATGGCGTATGCTGTCTTGTTGGAAGGATACTGTAAGGAATGTTTATCAGGATACCGCATTTGTTCTACTAGGCATAGTCATTTTTATGGTTCTCATACATACACTGTACATAGAACGAGGACTAAGCATACTTCTGTAAATACTAGTGCGCTGTTATTACTCTTCGGACAATTGACACTGTGGTATTAATACTACCTAGTCTCTTCCGATAATTAATGACAATGACCTCCCCCCCGATCAGGATCGACTTTATTCTCCGGTATCCTTTTGGAACAAGTCAAACACTCGGCCACAAACCAACTACTAATTGACTCATGACATAACTGCACCCATGGATATCCATTCAACTCATAGAGAGGTACCATAAGTCTCCAAAGATTGATAGATGGTGAGGCAGGCTTACGTTATGACATGAATACCACCTTTTCGATTCTTGAATGAATTTCCCGCCGGTATCTTTTAGCTGCAGTCGCAGGCCGCATGCAGGTTGTGATGGCAATTGCAATTGGCGTTGTGGACAATACCATACAATCGAGCGAGTTTATTGTGCAATAGTCCACCTTGATAATTGTCAATACAATGCATCGCCTAGATGGCCTACGCCCAGTTATGGCGGCGGCAACGTACCTCGTTGCAATTCATCTACATGGTGTATCTTCTACTCCTATACAGGAAGCTGATCGATATCTTCAAGCATGTCCTCCGGGTCTGACTTCTGATATATGTGCATTAGACAACTTGAAGAACCCAGATGGATATTCTGCTTGTGTTAATGAATGTTTAGATGCAACATGCTGCCAACCTCAAGATGGAGAGCCGTCATGTATGTTTAGTTGCGGGTCAAAGTGCTTTTCTTATATGGACTGTATGAATTTGAACGATGTCGACGCCCCAGTCGATGAAGAAGGCACAGCATATCCGACATATAGTCCCACTTCGGATGATGATGATGATTCAACCATCGATAGTACCAATATTCCGACTTCTTCCGTTACTAAAAAGACAGCTGAAGATTATACCGATGAAGATGTCGAACTATCATGCCCTCCTGGGCTTCTTCCTAGCATCTGTGCATTAGATAAGCTTCAGAATCCTGAAGGATTTAATGCTTGCGCAAACAGCTGTTTAGCTGCAACCTGTTGTCAACCTGAAGACGGAGAGCCATCGTGCATGGCGAACTGCGGAGGAAAATGCATGGAATATATAGATTGCATGAATCTTTCAAAGGTTGAAGCTCCTCCAAACTTTTCAATTGATGGCGATATCGCAGAAGGTCCAAGTCTTCCCGATACTACTTCTCCTTCCTCACCGCCTGCAAGTGGAGGTATAGATACTAAATTATCAAACAGTGACACTCTTTCAGTAGACTACTATGAAGGTTTTAACCTGAACTTCGTGATTGATGAGAGCGATGCTGAGAAGCTGATGTTTTCACCTGCCTTTACCCCTCTCAAACTTGATGGTACCCATATTATTAATAACATTAATCTTGATACAAAGAGGAATCTCCGAGGAGAGTGGAAAGAACATACTGAATCAAGTTCTAATGGGTACTACTATAGTTTATATGCTGCCAAGTTAGGTGTGGATATAAATGGAGAGCATCATCGTGTCGGTAGAGCTGACCTCTTTACATATGCATTAGATCCACATGGCAAGCTATCCTCTCTTCTACTTGTTGGATGTTATATGGAGATACCAAAGATGTTGAAGGATCTTGGTGAGGCAGGAATAGAACATTATCATCAACTCATCACTGATCTAGCACCTGATTCAAGAACTGGTGGAGAGGCATATCCACACTTCTTAGTTGAGAAATTCGACTTTAGTGACGAAGATGGCTTAATCATTGGAGGGGGCGACCTTGGTGTTGATGAGAGTATCATTGTCAATGTTAAAGAGTGTGAAGGGAGTGATGCTTTATTCACAAAGCAGTTTATTAACGCCAATAGTATTGCTTGGCGTTCACCAATTGATAAAAATGTGAATTACTTTAATCAAGACTTCATAAATGCGCCAGTTAAAGCCTATAATGGTGACAAGTGTAAAAGTTTACAACAACTGGGTCATCTTCAAAGTACACAGCTACCACCAAGCGCAAAGCTTGAAAACATAGAGTTCTATGGGTCACGAGAAGAGCCTATAGTATGGAAGTACGATGACGTAGTAGAGTCAAAAGGCACGCCTTACCTTACATTTGATCAAAAGCAAGAGGCAATCGAATTTAAACGTCAAATCTACTCTGATATGTGGCAAGCAAGAGCTGCCATGATTGAGGAAGGAGAAACAGAAACATTAATTGATCTTGTTCAAGGAAAGAACTCTGTCTTTATCATATGGGAGATTTCGCCACAGGCAGTAGAAGACTTGTCTACTAGATACAATCTTGACGAGCAAGGTCTTCGAATTGTACCAATCGAAGGTTGCCAAAGATGATCATCCGAAGTATATCATCGCATTAAATGTATACCACTCTGAAATCTCAGGAGATTTGAACGGTGCTGCTGTTCGGTATGAGTACTCTACCTTCATCACAAATGGACAAGACGATAATATTCCATACTATATGGTCATACAAGCCGGCTCATCAACTGATACATTAGATCCAGTTCATGGTAAAGAGTCTGCGACCAAGGCCAGCCTGACAAGAGACGGTAATATGATCTCACTTGTTGCCAATACTTTGTCTGCCACGCTAAATCTAGGAGATGAGGAAGTCACAACCGCGAACGAATTTATCATGGCTAACGGCAAAGTATACTGGACAAACGGTGTGTACGATTCTGTTTACTTTGATACATCACTCATTCAGGCTAGGCCCAAAAAGAGTTCCAGCAATATCACATACCAAGGAGACTTCGAGTGGTCTGAGATACTTGGTGAACAAGATCAATTAATGTTTCTGTTTCTCCTTCCTCAATCATGGCAGCTCTTGCTTGCCACATATCAGAGTAGATTTGACGTTTAAATTCGATTGCCTCTTGCTTTTGATCAAATGTA
>Ga0214481_100255_pt1 | contig 28658 bp, 24 predicted proteins | sample M1_20Mar14CPVII9_4_FD_165057 | JGI IMG/M metagenome (GOLD analysis project Ga0214481, IMG submission 165057) | Marine eukaryotic communities from Monterey Bay, California, United States - M1_20Mar14CPVII9sort6BwellG10 | ecosystem: Environmental > Aquatic > Marine > Unclassified | place: USA...
AGCAAGTGGTGGTATGATGCCATCATGTAGGTGCTACAATAGTGGTTGTTTAGCATTGGTTAGGTGTATAACAAGGCCCTGGACACTCCCAGCATGATTGTAAGTCCCTCCACCATACTTTTACTGCCAGGCGTTGGCGTTTTTCTTCCCTCAGTGGGTCGAGATTTCGTTTTCCCATAGACTTTCGGAGAACGCCGGGAGAGCAAGTGGTGGTATGATGCCATCATGTAGGTGCTACAATAGTGGTTGTTTAGCATTGGTTAGGTGTATAACAAGGCCCTGGACACTCCCAGCATGATTGTAAGTCCCTCCACCATACTTTTACTGCTAGGCGTTGGCGTTTTTCTTCCCTCAGTGGGTCGAGATTTCGTTTTCCCATAGACTTTCGGAGAACGCCGGGAGAGCAATATGCCATTTGGTTTGTTTTCTCAGGCTTGATTAATGCAAATGTATAATGTATGGAACAATGTGAGTCTTATCACATTGCTTTATGTGTTTCATTGTTCTACTTAACTACTAAAGTAAGATATTGTTCCAATTTGTCATGTATTATCAATAAACTTAACTATGTCCAATAGTAGGGAGCTATCTCTCTAAGCCACAGACCATTTATTGAACTACATGGTTTCGCATCAACACCTCCTCTACTACCATCATATGTTTGACCATAGATTATGTATTCACTACTTTCACCATATCGGTGCAGAACACTTGAAGAACTCACTGATACTGCAAAATTACCTCTCAAGCTGTAGTAACGCCCTCCACTACCAAGCTTGGCAACATTCATAAAGTATCCAGCACAGACACACTTACGAATAGCATTACTCCGCTCATCTGTATCATATGCTCGACCTCCTACTACTTCCTGTCTCTTTTGTCCAAACCATTGTGATCCACCTCCAAAACGGCGACTTATGAATCTGGATAATTGTTTTCTTACATCTAAAGCCCTTTGCAGTGCTACTCGATTCACAAAGCGTTCTCGACATTCATCTTCGGATAACATTTTATTGGTATGATCTATAAGATCAAACAAGTGCACCATAGTGACATGGTCACCACTGCGATCTAATATATCTGCCATTGCATCATCGTACTTTCTATATTGTCCTTCTGTTCTTGGCTGAATGAACAAATTGCGTACTTGCAGTGCTGCTGCCACCGTGAGTAAATCTCCAACAATCAATCTAGAAACCATTGATGGTGTATCTTCTCTATTTTCCATGTCAAGACTTGCCAACAACATACGAGACACACGCGGATCACACGGAAAATATACAATCTCTCTACCAAGTGCTGTCAACTCGGCATCGTCATCCATAGCTCCTAAAGCATACAGACATTCTAATCCGTGAGATATTGCCTCGACACTTGGTACACTCATCAAATCAAATGATAACACATTCTTCACCCCTAATGCTTTAATTGTAATTATTAATGATGTTAGATTACACCGCTGGATCTCTGGTGCTGTCTCATCTTCACAAACATTTTGAAAGTCTTATTCAGAGTATAGTCGATAGCATTTACCAGGTCGTACTCGGCCTGCTCTACCAGCTCGTTGTTTAGCACTCGCTTTGCTTATTGGACATACTATTAATCGATCAAATCCTGAATACGGATCAAAGAAGGGCATCTTGGCAAATCCACAGTCAATCACATGTGCAATGTTGGGAACTGTTACTGAAGTTTCTGCTATGTTACTAGCAAATATTATACGTCTTGTGTTGTTCTTCACTTCATCACTCGATCGAGGTAAAAATGGTTGCGATTGAAGCCTAGCAGGAAGAGTACTATACAGTGGTAGACATACAGCATTCCTAGGACGTCGTCTCTGACTTGATTTTGATGAAGTTGTTTGTAATGAAGCAGCGAGTATATTCTCAGCAATATCCACGGCCTCATCGATCTCTTCTCCAGTTGTTAAGAAGCAAAGTATATCTCCATCATCACTCTCACTTTCATGTATTTGTAATGCAATCTCAACTGCAGACTTGACATAGTCCGACACGGGTTCTTGTTTGTACATTATATCCACAGGATGTTGTCTTCCATCTACTGATATAATTGTACCACTTGACAAGTCTGCTACTGTTGGTTGTTTATCCTCAGATGTATTAGTTGTTGCATTCTCGACTTTTCCCCATCTTGATTTCCTCTTCTTTGTTGCTTGCTTGTTGGCATTATTATTATTATCTTCCTTTCTCTTATTCTTGGATGATGATTTACTACCTGTAAAGAACTCTAGAAATGCCTGTGCATCTAATGTTGCACTGCAAACAACTACTCTCAGTTGAGGTCTAACTCGTCGTATCTTCTTTACAACACCTAATAACAATTCGGTATTCAAACTCCTTTCATGAGCCTCATCTATTATTAATACTGAACAGTGCTTTAATAATGGATCCAGTAGTGTAGTTTCACGCAAGAGCCATCCATCAGTTACATATCTTATTTTGGTAATGCCTGGATTGTATGTAGATGAGAAACGTACTGAGTATCCAACAAGCGACGGGTCTGACATTTCCTGTGTTAATCGATTTGCTAATGTAATTGCTGCTATCCGCCTTGGTTGTGTGCATATTATTTCTCTATAACCATTGTTTTTTGATGGATCATCAGCCCATCCATTTTCATAAAAGTATTGAGGTAATTGAGTACCTATGATATAAAACACGAGGTGTGAGCACAACTGAATGAACACATGACAATATATTATGCACAAATACTACTACTCACTTTTACCACATCCAGTTTCGCCAACTAATATCAATACTCCATAGGTTTCAAGAGCATAAAGGATCTGTGTTCGATGTGCAGCAATTGGTAATATTTTTCTCTCGAGAGGATAGTTGATATGAGCTGCCAAATTAGTAGAGCCCGAATTATCATTTTCATCTGCTAATAAATCATCTCCTGCTATATTTGGTTTCCAGAAGCTATTGCCTCCGCGGTGTTGCTTTGTTGCCATATTCAATATATTAATTCAGAAGAACAAATAAATGCTCACAAGAAGATGTGTACTTTATTGATTTGATAGTCAGTAATATACGACCGCCGACACCAACCACTAATAAGTACGGAAGAGCGTTAAACACCAAGATAGTGGATATAGGAGGATCATTACCCTCTCTGCCTTTATTGATTAGTTTTTGGTTTTGTATTTGGAGGACTATTCGATATCGAAATTTTATGAGAGTGTGTGGCTGGGTTTTGGCTAGGATACCGTTTTGCTTGTACTTGTCGAATCTGCCAAGCTAAGCGGTTGGTTGATGTTGATGGCTCAGCGAAACGCCAGCCTCCTTGTTATATACCCCGAATTATTGTTGACAGTCGGCAGTGCCTGTTGTACGATAGTAGTACCCCTATTGGTTAGCGGCGGTAGTAGGAGTTAGAGATTGCTTTGACCAAATTTATTTATTGATACAGTTTGACCCATCATTATCTCCTGAATATGATGGTATCATTGATATTATTAGTGTTATCAAGTATAGAGATGGCTTGTTTAGTCAATGGCTTACATCATCTACGATCAACTGCATTTGTAAATACCCACTATAATAATAATATACACTCATCACATCAATTGAAATTTATACACACATCACATAATAATAATAATATTATACACACATCACATCATAATAATAATATACACTCACCACATCAAAGTAGACTATATGTGGTACCTAAGCAGGAAACAATTGAAGAGATTGAAGCAGATAGTGCCCGGTTGCGTGTTGAAATCAAAGAGCTTCGTGAAGAGGCTAAACGACGTTTACTAGAGTTAGAGAAACAGTTAAATGCCTTATCAACTACCTCTACACCAACAACAAGTAACAGTAGTAGCAACAGTTCAGAAGATGAGTTACTACCTGTGCCCGCAGTTACATTTTCCAACAACACACCAACAAAGAAGAAGAAGTCAAAAGGTATTGCAAATTTATTAGATGAAACTACATGGAAGATATCGCTTAGCATTGGCCGTGAACCAAATACATGGATGCCAAAGGAATGGGGTGCTAAAGGAAACCGAATCAATATATCATTCAATGCCGAGTTTAGTCCATCACAATTGTATGATCGAGATGACTTCTTTAGGGGTGGATATACCAATGCAAAGATCTTAAATATCATAGACAATGAAATTACAATGGGACCTTCAGTCGACGAGGGAATAAGGAGCTTTAAAGTGAGAGACGGCGGATGGCAAGTAACACAAGGCGATGGGCCAATGCGTACTGACTTATTGCGATTCTACATTGAAGTTGATGAGCAGATTCAGCGAGGAGATGTATCTATACCAAAGGGTCGTGTGTATTGTAGTTGTGGCTATTTCCCATACATTATGAAAGGTGAATCATCTGTAAAAGAGCTGTATATGAGTGAATTAAAGCAAATAGATGAACAAATGGGCGAGTTACAACAGAAGAAAGACAATAGCGGATTCCTTGACGGAATAAAGTTCTCACGAGATATGTTTCAGCTCAGTCGAAAAGCAGAAGAAATCTCAGAGAAGATGTTTAATCTGTCTGTAACAGAGCCAGATAAGAAGCTGTTAAAGTTCTCAAAGGATGGTGATGTAGGACTGACAAAAGAAGGAGGAGTGTGTTGTAGAGTGATGAAAGGTCCAGTTACTGAATATCACATCCTTGGGAGATTTAGTAGTGCATGTATTGATAATGATTAGTGGCTTATCATATACTCTTTATCTCTACTTCAACATTTCCTCTTCGATCACAGCCAAAGTCTTCTTCAGCGTATCAAACCAGACTGACCATCCATCCAAATCACTTTCAATATGTGGCTCTTTTGAAATATAACATGGAATAGCATCACTTCCGGGAGTAGTAACTAACTTCTCCAACGTGAACCCCGCACAAATAAGTATCTCTCTTCCTCCAACATGCCGTCCAATATCTTCCATAAACTTTGGATGGTCTCTTCTGACTCTACGAAAGTTGACCTCTTCAGGTTTACGAACTATCTGTTCAAATAATGTATAAAGTGATCCCAAAGCCGTATCTAACGCAGCTCGATCGTCTTTCAAAGCTACTCTCATACGATTGATTTGCTCTCTAACTCCTTCTACACCTAAAGTGGGACACTGAGCCAATAGCTCTTCATCAGCCTGGCGTTCAGTATCTAATGCTCGTTGTTCTTCCTCTAACCGACGTACTCTTGCCTCCTCCGCAAGACGCGCTAACTCCTTTTCTTCATCTCTTTTCTTTTGCTCTTCCAATAGACGTTTCTGATTAGCTTGTTCTTCAGCTAACTGCTTCTCTTTGGCAAGACGTTCAGCCTCAAGCTGCTCTTGTAATTGCTGTGCATGTATCTTTGCTTTGATTTCTTCTTCATGTTGTTGTATCTGTAATCGAAGAGTAGACACCAAGCATGGATAATTACTACCTCTATCATCCTGAAATACAATAGATACACCTTGTTCAAGTGCTTTGTAGTTTCGAATCACAGCTTTCACTCTGGGCAGAGTCTTTTCACCATATCTTGCTTTCTTTGTTACTGGATCCCTCTGAAGATATATTTTGGATGAAAGTAAGTATGTATGATGTGCACAATTGAACAGACAAGACGATGAGAAAACAATTATACACTCACATCCTTCAATTTTGCCATGAACTTATCAATCTTTGGCTTTAGGGCAGTAAATCTTGCATTTAAAGATTCAAACGCAGCAAGGACATCCTGTGGTGGGGATGCCACTTCTTGTGTAAAAATTTGCTCTTCCTCTTCCTCCTCATCCTTTGTAGTAGTTTGCTGTTGAGGGAGTACTTTTTTCTCAGCACTTTCCTTTGCAATAGTCTTGGTAGTCTTGGCAGCATACCTTTCAAACATATTGAGCTTTGTATCCTTCTTCTTTTCTGCTTTATCTTCTTCTCCATTATCAGTAGATGATAAACACATACCAAACTCGGAATAACCACTGTCTTCTTCTTCTTCTTCTTCTTTTTTGTTTGGTGCATCTGTTGTGTTGTTGATGTTATCCTCTTTATCATCCTTCATATCGGTATCATTAATAATAACATCCTCGTCTTTAGCATCAACATCTTCTGGTGGAAATATATCTTCATCTTTTACCCTATTCCTCAACTCTTTCCATGTTGGCATAATATTGGACAGTACAACATTGATACTACAGTCATTATTGTTTTTATCATTAAATTGAGGCCTCTTCCTCCGTAGATTCTTCCACTCGGATGATAGCGCATCTAACTCCTGTTCTACCTTTCTCAGTTCCATATTGTATGATTGCTTTGTTGTTCTTTGCCTTAGCTGTGCTAGGTACTTTGTCGATGCTAATGAATGATGCTGAAATAATATCATGAATTGTGAGTGTAACTGCAAGTAGCAGACTTTACCTATGACAATTTAGTTTGGTACCGAAGTCGATTTGTTATTTTGTTATTGCTAATTGCTGATTGCTGTTGTAATGTTTGTAGTTTATGTTGTTGACGGTCAGTACAATAGGCTAATAAGATAACAGAGCGGCGGTGGTGATACCCAACAATAACGTTAGCAATATAGTTAGTATTGTTTGGTATCATTATTTAGATTCGGTGAGATACTCTTTAGTAGGGTGATATAATACAGCTAAATATCAACTATCAAGGGAAACAATACCCCCGGTTTGAAAGGTATTGCAATTAAAGATCATACTGATAAGGTTTATTATGAGCGATAGTGATACCCAACAACAGCAATCGATGATCAATCTACAAAGTACATTTATATATCAAAATCGACAAACTGGTCAGCTATCCACAACACCACTAACGATACATCAGTTATGTCGAATCTTATGTCCACCTAACTCCAATAATAGTAACACATCTACAACATCAATAATATCACCACAAACTTTACTACTAGGATATAATCCAACAACACATACATATGATGAATCTGGTTGGAAGGCAGCATCATCAGTACCTATTTTGAAGGAGGCATGTACAAATTGGTATTACGAAGATGGCAAGGATGGCGTTAAGGGACCAATTACCACAAGAGCATTAGCTGAGTTGCTCAATGTTGATAAAACTGATACTGTTACTAAAAAGTCAAGAGTCTTTCCTGTTGTTGTATCACAAGAAGAAGGCAGCAGTGGTGAATGGAAGAGTATACAAGATTTGAATTACTTACAATTGGCAATTGAATCATTGTGTGAAGTTAAATCCATGCCATCAATTTGGCCAGCTAATAACAATGAGGATACAAACACTGATATGAATAAGGATATTTCAAATATGACATATCAAGATGGAGATACTGATACACAGAATGATGATAATGACGGAGTGACTCAACAAAAAGTTAATGATGAATTAGAAGCATTCCTGAACTCAACTGATAACTTGGCTCCTCATGCATCAGCAGGAGCAGGAGGAAACGAAAGCGATGAAGAAGAGTATGAAAGTGATGGTGGTACTAGATATGTGAAAGATTCACGGACTGGGAATTGGATCCATGAGGCATTAGCTCCCAATAAAGACAAGAGTACGAAGAAGGATAAGAGTAAGAAGGATGATGCACTGCCGTCCAAAGTACAGGCATCATCATCAACAATACCCACTAAAAAGAGAAAGAGAAACAAGGCTAAGTTTTCTGCAAAGAATGCTCGTAATTGGATATATGTATCAGGATTACCAAAGGATACGAATGAAGAAGAGGTTGCAGCATACTTTCAAAAGGTTGGCATTATCGATTTAGACCCAGAGACACAAAAACCAAAAGTGAAACTCTATCGAACTAAAAAGGGTGAGAATGGTAGCAGTCCAGTAGCAGAGCTCAAGGGTGATGCATCTATATGTTATGCTCGACCAGAAAGTGTTGAATTGGCACTGCAAATCTTGGATGAAAATTTATTCCGCGACGATAATAAATTGTCAGTACAAAGAGCCAAGTTTGAACAACATGGTGTATTAGATACTAAAAAGGGTGGTAGAAGGGTCATATCAGAAGCAAAGCGTAAGGTGGCAAGATTGGCAGCGTTACAAGCTGTTGGGTGGGACGAAGGTGAGAATGGACGAATTGCAGGTGGACTGAAAGGTTTGCGTATAGTAGTATTGATGAACATGTTTGATCCGAAAGAGATACAACAAGATAAGAATGATATAAAGCTACAAACACTCGAGAAGGAGGTACATGCTGAATGTGAAGCATTTGGTGTAGTGGAGAAGATTACAGTATTCTCAAAACATCCCAGCGGAGTGATAATTGTAAAGTTTACACAACCGAATGCTGCAAGTGATTGCATGAATAACCTCAATGGTAAGATAAGAGGTAATGGACGGAAGATAGATGCCTCATATTGGGATGGCGTGACAGACTACACATGCAGAGATGAGGAGAAGGAAGAGAAAGAGACCGAAAAGAGATTAGATGAATTTGGTGATTGGCTTGAGGATCAAGAGTTGCCTGATGAGTTTAAGCTTCAAGTTGAGGAGTAAAGTAATAATATATCATATCTTCTTAGTATTTTTATCAACTATCAAGCTCTGAACTGCTGTTGATAGTTGGTCTAGAGCTACTCGACGAGCATATCTTGTTTCCATTAATGCTTTTCCAAGATATCGATATGGATTGATTACTGTATGATCTGACTCATCTCTCTTCTCTGTTGAGTCAGCAGCCGATGCAGCACGCACCAGCCAAATATCAACACCAAATCTCTTTGCATCTAATTGTATTTCATTATCTTTGTTTTGATCCGGATGGTACTTCAACGCAACTCGGCCCACTTCCTCAATAACTCTTTGCAATTTCTCTTCCTTGCTATCTATATTATCCATATCATCACTGTTTGTAGTAGAAAGTACATCTAGTAGACTTGTTGTAGCGTCCTTCCTAGCTGCATTTCCATTTGCATCAGCACCTCCACCAGTACAACATACATTGCATCTATCTAACGTTCCACCTGGTAATGATCTATACATTCTGACCTCCACACTCAACTCATCATCATCATCTGTTGCAATATCATCAACATCATCCAAACCAATCAATATACCAACTACACCCAAAACTCGGGCACCCGGCTGTAGTCCAATTGAATGTCTAACTTTTCCCATTTCTTTAGCCAGTTCACGAGCGCTAACGACTTCTCCATACTGTACATGTGTCCATGCTGCTGCCATTCTTTGAAATGCCGAGGCAAGTACCCTTGCATCACCTTCTAGACCAGATGTTAGGAGTAGATGTGTAGGAGATATTCTATGTATTTTAGTGTTAAATGTTGGGTTATGTTCATTAGTGGAGTTTGTTGATATTTGAGGTTGGTATTGTCGTACTACTGATGTTGTGTCAATTTCTTTATCATCTTTTGTACTATCATCTTCATTTACTTCAACCTCATCAATTGTAATTGGTTTGTGCACATCAAATGTTTTGTCATTTGTGATGTTATAGCTATCTATCAAATCATCATCATCACTACTGGGAAAAGCAAACACAACTACTCCATCACATTCTACACAAACAGTCAATCCTCTACCTCGTTCTTCAGCTGCTATTAATGCATATTCCAATTGCAACAACCGACCTTCAGGTGAAAATGTTGTGATACTTCGATCATATTTATCGACTGCTCGACGAGTTTGTACGCGTCGCGCTTGTAGAGATCTTGCTGCATGACATTGTGGAGTTATTAATAATGCCAATAACAATGAGAGGATTAGTCTAATAGGCATCATACTACTCCACAGTAGTCGCCGTCGTCTATCACTATGAGTTATGAGAGTAATTAGGCTTATACTTAGGTTGAGTTACGATACTTAAGAATTGAAATTCACCTTTCTCCAAACAATTCATCACAAATCGATGCAAATCGGCACTATTACGGTGCATCTTATCTATATTTAACTAAAAGCACTTCAATATATTGGCGGCTATCTATACGGACTACTGCCTCATTTAGAATACCCCACTGCAAAATTATTATATATCATGGCACCCAAATCAGACGAAAAACCTGTTGAGCTAATGGCTGAATCGGAAAGTAAGGATAAGGATACAAAGTCCAAATCCAACAAAAAGAAGGATAAGAAGAATGATGATATCATCGATGATGAGAATGCAATGTCCGAAGAAGATCGTGAATTAAAAGAACGCCTTGAAACTTGCGTATCCACATTAATTAATGAAAATAATGAAGAGTCGGTAACAACACCCATCCGATTAACAGCCTTGGATGTAATTGTAACCGAATTACGTAACGCAACGTCAAGTATGACAAGTGTACCCAAACCATTAAAATTTCTAAGACCAAAGTTTGATATATTAAAGGAATATTATGGTAGTATTGAAAATGATAAGAGTGTTGAGGGTGATAAGGAGATGGTATTTTTAAGGGCTAGGGTTGCTGATGTATTGGCTGTTTTGGCCATGACTTTGGGAAAGCATGGTAAGTTTATGTTTGTTGTTTTTGTTGTGGTTGTTGTGGTGGTATTGTTTGTTAGTTGTTGTATTGGGTTTAATGTTATAACTAACCAACCCCTATCCAATACCTATAAATACACACTTAAACAGATGAACGTGAATCCCTAAACTTTAAACTCAAGGGTACGAAAGATTACGACCTTGCAATTTCCCTAGGCAGTACTACAGCCAAGGCTGAGAATGATTTAGGATCATGGGGACATGAATTCATCCGCTCTCTAGCCGGTGAAATTGGACAAGAGTATAATGCACGTGTCATCGCCGGCTCTGATCCCGACACAGATGAACCATTTGCTGACTTGTTAGGTATGGTAGATGTTATCGTGCCATTTAACGTTTCACATCATGCCGAGGCTGAGGCTGTGGATTTATTAATTGAAGTTCAACGTTTAAAGAAGATATTGGAGTTGGATAGTATTGATGAGGGAAATTATCGGAGGGTGTGTATGTACCTAATTAAGACTGCTGACTTTATGAGTGATCCGGATGATTATGCGGTAAGTTTTATTGGGTCTGAGGTGTTGTCTCAATTTGTAAAAGTACCCTTTCTCATTGCAAATCTCACCCCAAATACCCCCACTTATTATTATAGGAGGTACTAGAATCGGCATATGAGCTATTTATTAAACAATCTCAATACTTTGATGCACTCCGCGTTGCTTTACGCATGGGAAATGATGATGCCATCCCATCTCTCCTATCTCAATGCTCGGAGGATAAACTCATGAAGAAGCAAATGTGTTTATTATTAGCCCGCCAACGTGTCAATTATGAAGTCGAGGAAGATGATGATGATGAGGCAGAGGAACTGAATGAGATGATTGGTAATGAAAAGTTAAGTGAAGAGTTTCTAAAGGTAGCACAGGATTTAGATGTCATGGATCCTAAAACACCCGAGGATATATACAAGAGTCATTTGGCCGAGACCGGAGGATTTAGTCGAAGGAGGGATGCCGGAGGTGCCGTTGTGGATTCAGCACGTGCAAATCTTGCCAGTACATATGTTAACGCCTTTGTGAATGCTGGTTTTGGACAGGATAAGCTCATGACTCCCGATAATGAATGGCTATACAAAAATAAAGATCATGGTATGATGGCAGCATCGGCATCACTCGGCTTGATCCAATTGTGGAATGTTGAGGAGGGTCTTGCACAGATTGATAAATTCTTGTATTCATCAGAGGAATATGTCAAGGCCGGAGCGGCACTTGCCGTGGGTATTCTTAGTAGTGGAGTACGCAATGATGCCGACCCCACACTTGCCTTGTTAGATGAGCATATCAATGGTGATTCTCATATTATGAAGTGTGCGGCATGCACTGGGTTGGGAATTGCATATGCAGGCTCTGCAAGGGAGGATGTCATGGAGTTACTCTTACCTATTGTCGAGCAAGAGAACTCGGGACCTACTACCATGCTTGAGGTATCTCTTGCTGGTCTGGCGTTGGGTATGATCTATGTTGGAAAGTGTGATGATGCCGTTGGTGGTACAATTGTACAGCGACTCATGGAGGCGTCAGATGAGGAATTAGATCATTCACATGCCAAGTTCCTCTGCCTTGGTCTTGGACTGCTCTTCCTTGGCCGTATGGAGAAGGCAGAGGCTATGATTGAGGCACTACGAACAATTGAACATAAAATCTCCAAGCTTGCTGCGGTTATTTTGGAAACATGTGCCTACGCTGGTAGCGGTAATGTGTTAAAGGTTCAGGAAATGCTTCATCAATGTGCTGAGCACCTCGAAGAAGATGCCGATCATCAAATGGCGGCTGTGATTGGTATTGGTTTAATTACAATGGGAGAGGAAGTGGGTGCAGAGATGGCACTTCGATCGTTTGAGCATTTACTTCACTACTGCGAGCTTCCTGTGAAGCGTGCCGTGCCTCTCGCAATGGGCGTGCTTAACATTTCCAATCCAGACTTTGCAGTGATTGATCAGTTGTCAAGAATGTCACACGATCCTGACGCAGAAATGTCTCAGAACGCCATCCTAGCCATGGGTTTGACAAGTGCAGGAACGAACAACTCTCGTGTGGCCGGTTTGTTACGTCAATTAAGTGAATTCTACAGTAAGGAGGCTGGCCACGTCTTTTGTGTTCGTATTGCCCAGGCTATGCTTCACATGGGTAAGGGCCTATTGACATTGAACCCCATGCATTCAGATAAGATGATTACCAGCGGTCCAGCTCTGGGAGGTGCTCTTACAGTCATCTATTCCTGTCTCGATCTCAAGAGCACTTTGCTAGACAAGACGCACTATCTTCTTTACTATCTTACATGCTCAATGAATCCACGAATGCTCATTACAGTGAATGAGGATCTATCATGGAGGCCAGTAACAGTACGTGTCGGACAAGCAGTCGAAACTGTTGGACAGGCCGGTAAGCCAAAGACTATTACTGGATTCCAAACTCACACCACACCTGTCTTGATTAGTACAAAAGAGCGAGCTGAGCTTGGTACAGAGGAAGTTCTTAGTGTAAGCAGTGTCTTGGAGGGTATTGTAATCCTCAAGGATAATCCAGACTATGAGGAGCCTGAGACTGACAAGTAGATACGATTTTGTTGGGTGATTGCACCTAAGTATATAAATTAAACTGATTGAAAATAGAAATGACTAGTCTTATGTTTCGTCCCATGGAAATTGAGGAGACGAGTTTGCTTGTCTATCTCCTCTTGTTTGGTAATTGGGCCTAGTAGATGTGAATTGTGAACCCGGTCTCTGAATTTGTGAGGCAAGAGTAGTGTCGTGCGCACGATATGACAAGTTGTTGTATTCACGGTCCCTACCATTAGACACTGTTGCAGTTTCAGGAGCTTGTCTAGTCTGTGGATTATGATCACTAAAAGTAACAGATGGTCTCTGTATGACAGTTTGAGGCCGTTGCTCTGCATGGGTAATTTGGTCAGCTTGTTGCTCGATTGTTTTACCGAATGATCTGTTGACCTTGAGAACACCGCCGTTTCTTGACGAGGGCGACGATATACTCGAAGACGACGCTCGAAGAAATGGGCTAAACCTAGACACATCTACAGTTCTACTTCTAGTGACGTCGTTGTTGAATCGAGGCCTATCCCCAGTTCTACTCGTCATGTTGGCGAGTCGCTGAGATGTATCCCCACTTCTACTCGCCATGTTGTTGAGGCGAGGCACATCATAATTCCCTCCAGAAGAGTACGAAGATCGTCCCAAATGGTTGCTACTAGGAGACCTGTTGAAGATCATCGAAGGCTTGGGGCTTCGGTATGATATGAATGAAGACTCCCTTGAGTTTGAGAGGTACTTGCCAGAACTTGATGGAGATACAAATCTCTGATGTCCAAAACTGAAACCAACATGTTTGTTAAGTCGTTTGCTTTCCTTGGCATACATCCTCAAGGCAGAAAAGGCTTTGGCTGTCAAGTTATTAGCCCAATGGAGCAAAGCCACTAGATCTTTCTCTTTCTCTTCCTTGTTTTCGTCAACGAGCATTCTCCATCTATTGAACACCATCATTAGCCATAGGCTTTGCCTCTTGGCCAACTCTCTTCTAGTCTTCTCTCTCCAACAGCCGAAGACAGTCTTCAATAGCCTATCATTTCTAGCTTGAATCAAAATCGTTTTTGCTGAAATATGTTTGTTGATAGTTACCCACTTAGTAAGTGCATTTCGCAGTGTTATATTCTGAGAGAGTTTATCAAGCATATCTAAAGCCTTGCTAATTGTCTTCTTCTGTTGAACACGAGACTGCAAAGTCGTGAAGACAAGTCTCTTTGATTGAAGCTCCTCAATTTTCAATGTGCTCTCATTATTATACAATGACAAGATACTATCAGATGACAACCTGCTTATCGAGGTGCAACATGAAAGAATGTCTTCCTCACAGTTTGCAACTAAGAGCCCTTTCCGCCAATGGTCAAAGTTGCAACGTAATGCAAATGTTTGGAGGATAGTAAAGCAAGTTTGCAATGCAACTTTTGTTTGTCTTTCTAGATCAGGCCTTTCTGGTGGGTCGAGTCGTTGTTGTGATGATAATTGTTGTGGCAAATTGGTAGAAGACGCTAAGCTTGAATGAGAAGAGAATGACAGACTTGAGTAATCAAAGCGAATACTATCAGGCAGCTCGTCGATATCACTTGACTGGTTGACATCTTCATTCACAATTTCATTCGATTGTAATTCAGCATTAGCCTGATCTCCAGCTCTACTCTCTTCTTCAATCGTAGCTTTGCCAGCATTGCTACCAAAACTTGTTCGCTCATCATCATTACTGTAGCTGTGTTGAGATAATACTACCGAGTGTTCACTTTCTCTTGATATTGTATGATCTGCCCTCAAAGGGCAAGTATCAACTCGAGAGCTAGGACTTAAACCACTTTCAACACTGCTGCTAGGTAGAGACTTCTCACCTGTGCTGTTGCTCATATCATCATTTTGACGGCTAGGACTCAAATTACTTTCAACAACACTGCTAGAAGACGAGCTCAAATTACTTTCAACAACACTGCTAGAAGACGAGCACTCATCTGGCGGTGGCGGCGGAGGTAGAGACTCCTCACTGTCAATAGTCGATGGGCTGCTAAAGCAAAACTTGTTGTCATTTGGTGGAGGCGGAGGTAGAGAATCATCACTGTCCGTCATTGATAGTGGGCTGCTGTCTGCCTCGTCATTTAGTGGTGATGGAATGAAGCTCTCTATCGATGAAGGCGAGGAGTTCATTGTGTCGCAATCCTTCTCCTCTTCACACTCCTTTTCATCATAAGAGGAGTGTCCACCACTGTATGATCCGTAGGGCATGTTTGCTCAAAGTTCTCTTCAATCTAGATCCGTAGGATGGTCGAGCTGAAAGAATATCTTTTTAGTATCATCTTCTCAGCTCAACTTCAACTCCTTACTCTCATTTATTTTCATTAAACTAATAATTTGGTACGTAGGTATGTACTTAATATATTGATTATATGATACTGTTGGGTAGAGTATGATTATATGATGATACTGTTGGGTAGACAGGGCAGTACTAACCCCCATAGGATATAATTGATTTCTATTTGCTTATCATTTCTATGACAAACAACCTCAATTCTCTCCGCTAAAACTGATATGATTCAGTTCAGATTTATATTCATTCTAACATCTACCAAGCCTCTCTATATTTAATCAGAAGAAAAATGTCCACCCTTTCCAAGTGCAAAGTCACTTAATGTACGAATAGCATCCTCCTTCTCTTTAAGTTCAGCCTTTACCAAATCCTTAATACTAACAATACCAACAACACCGCCACTATCATCTAGAAGTGGTAAATGACGAATATCCTTTAACAACATCTTTGCCATACAATCGGAAACAGTTTCTCCTGGTGATGCAGTGATTAAATTGGCACTCTTTGTCGAGATTTCTTTAATAAGTTTGTTGTGTAATGTTTATATTGTTATATATTGAGTTGTTACATTAGTTCAATTTTCAACACATGTATGATAACGACCGCTACACTTAAAAACACATATAATACTTACCTTTAACTGAAACCTCTTTAGATGTCTTTCCCAATAGCGCAATTTTACAAACATAGTCACGTTCACTAACAACTCCAGAGATTACACCTGTTTTTTATTGTAATTGTAACATACATATTATGTTAGATATACAAAAAAATATATAAACACATAGACATTTATACAAATAATAAACTAATGCATACCTTCAGCATCAACAGTTACCAAACAACCAACATTATAAGCGGCAAATTTCTGTACAGCTTCATATACTGTATCATTCTCATTAATGGTATAATCAATATCTGGAAGATGCGCGTTGTATAAATTTTGGGGATGAAAGAGAGAGGATTGCAACTTTTGTTAGTATATGTGTATTGCAAATGTAATCAAATAATGGCAAATGAAGTTCAAAGGAAGTGTCAAAACACAGAGACTGCATTCGAACACTATTCAAGAATTACAAACTCGGACTTTCCAGAATAGCAAGACTTGTTCCATGCGTCTGTAGCAGTCAATCCTTCCTGAACAGTTTGAACAAATCGGCATGATTGTTGAGTATTAGCAGCAACAAAGGCTGGTTGAGCTGTACGACGTACTGCTTGGGATGCTAAAGGGCGGACTACTTTGGTGGCAAGAGAGAACTGTAATAAAGAAGAAGGAGGTTAGAGAAGGATTGTTGTATGATGTAAAGATCAACCACCGCTAAAAATGGTACATATCAAAAACCAACATATCGAACAATACTATCCAAGATCATCCACAATATACTCACCATCTTCGTCTATTATATCGTTTAGGTATGTAGAAAGCACTGGATGCGTTCATTCGACTTGCGTTTGTTTTTGCAATAAAAAACATTCCCCGTGTAATGTCAAACTATCAATTACTATTTACTATACCTCTCACGATATCAAACAGCCCTTATATGAAGAGAATCCTACTAATAATCGCAGCCCTACGATGCTGTGACGTAGATGGTGCTCTATCGACAGTTGTTGAAAGTGGAGAAGAGGAATGCTTTGTTGTTAGGGCTAAAGCAAACTCTTTGATTAGGTGAGCGTTCTCATGTTAGATTTTATGTGTTTGATATGTTGTTAATGCAGATATTTGTGTTTAATGTTATTTCTGTATGTGTATTTGCAATATGTTATTTGTTTTGTTATATGTGATGTTTATTTGTTCTCACTATATGCTTTAATTTATATATACTCTCATATTATATTATGTCTCACATAATATATCATATCATATTATATTATATCACATATCACACACAACAATATATTTAGTGGCAATTTCGATTGCCTCGATGATGATCTATCACCCGATCCAATTGGTGTAATACTTTACGATTCTAAAATGACACCAGTATGGAAATCAAGAGGGGGCACATCGGAAGGAACATTTAGTCTGTATGGAACTGGTAAATATGAGTTATGTATACAGAATGGGAATATAGGACATGATGATGAATATGGACCAAAGGATGGTAACGACAGAGAAGTTGGATTTGCTATAAGGGTAGTGCCACCGGCACGTGAACTAGAAAATGAGGCAGGACCCGATACACGGTTAACAGCCAACTTATTAAAGATGAGTGTCAAACTAATGTCAGGATTAGATACAATGTCAGATCATCAAGAGTATATGCGTGAGCGCGAGAATCGACATACAATATTGGCAGATACAACATTTAACAGAGTAGTGCAATGGACAATGTTAGAAGCTATTGTATTGGGCTTGATTGCTGTTGGACAAGTGCTATATCTGAAGAAGTTCTTTGAGCAGAGAAGATATTTGTAAATGGGGAAAATAATGGTTAGAAAATGTTATACTAGATGCATTAGTGCTCATTACAATATCACCATCTTAAGCTATCACTTAGTTTTAAAAGACATTGTAAAAGCCAACCTTTGCAACAGCAAGCACGACGTCTTTGGCCTCTCCTATCGACACTACTGCTAGTCGGCGTACGCTCGGCTCAAATTGTTTTGTATCAGGACCCGCACCATATCCTTCAAAGTCACTAAATGGCAACCGCACAGTTGTCCAACCCCCAGGTGTGATTGTAAATGTTGATCTATATGACGAGTTTTGTCTCTCACATGCAGGTGTTCGTAGGCTGATTGTTTTTGTATGTTTGTGATTGGAACTCGGATGTGAGCTGACAAATGGATAGAAGAGCAACACAATAAACGACAATAGGAAACATTCAGTATGACTCACTGAACATTGAAGTTCTCTTCAGCTTCATCTCCATCACAGTATACCTCTAACTCTACACCATCAAAATCACTAACATCTACAAACATGTCAACACGATCCAAAGACAAGTCCGTCGCCATTTGTATAAATCCTCCATTATCTTCTAGTAAGCATTCTTCTGATTTCACTACACATTCAACATTCCCTCTTAATACATTGGCTAACTTATCACCAATAGTTTCACGACTTAGACTTCCATTAGATGTTCCGCCCATTACTCTATCTGTAATTCCCTGCCATTGGTTCCCAGAAGAAGTGAATGGAAATGGATCACTCATATCATCAATTACTCCAGATGTTGTGCATGGAATATATGATGCTTTTGCTTTCCTCACATTCTATTATAAGTTGTTATTGCATGTATTGATATCGTTTGTGTAGGATATTGAGTAGTAATAAGAACATTGCATGAGTATGAAAGAGATCCAAAAGATAATATATCTGTTTGTTGACATCTTGTACTAACCTGGAATCCATCTTCTTTGTGAGCTTGCTTACCTCCACCCGGGCTTTCATCAGGTCCACATACGTTTGCAAAGTCCATATTGGCCGCGCCACCGACTCTTCCTTTTTTCCTTAGGAATGCCATAGCTTTGTTATCTCCTCCACCTTCATTTTTTTTTGCTTGAAGATATGTCGATGGGTATCTTTTATGTATTGCAATATATGTCTTTGACTGTTGCAATTGAAATGCGGAAATTAACGAAAGAAGAGCTAGAAGTAGTAGTATTGATTGCAACATTGTTCCTAACAGTTGAAGAAGAGATGCTAGCTATACGCCGTGTGATAGTTGTAGCAGATTAAAAAAGATATTGATGGTTCAGGTAGGTACATGTAAATACGTATCTTCCCCTACAACTACTAAGTATTCGCCTCATTCATTCTCTTATTTACTTATTACTACATTGTCTGACATTCGTCATTGACCTCTCTTTAACGTGCTTTTACAACTCCAATAGTATATCAAACCATGCGTCTACATTTGGCAATGCTTGCCTCAACACTCTCAACAGTCCTCCGCGTTTCATCGAGCTTTGCACCTAAGAGTAGCACATCATCAATACTTCAAAGATCTTTCACATCAACATTGTCACTTCAAATGGCTGGAGATGATACTGTTACTGTTGGAATATTCGGTGGAGGGACCGTTGGCGGCGGTATAGTTGAAATCCTATCAAAAAAGAAAGATTACTTTAAACAACTAAGTGGTAAAACAATCGAGGTTAGAAAAATCTGTGTAAGAGATGCATCGAAAGAACGTGACTTTGAAGTACCCTCTGGTTGTGATATTGTTACATCCTATGATGATATATTAAATGATGAGTCAATTGATATGGCAGTTGAAGTTATGGGAGGTACTACCGATGCTAAAGATGTTGTGTTGGGTGCTCTGAAGAAGGGAAAGAGTGTAGTTACAGCCAACAAGGCATTGATTGCCAAGGATCTTGGTGAGATTGAAAGTTTATGTGCATCAGTTGATGATAGTACACAATTCCGATATGAAGCAGCAGTATGTGGAGGTATCCCCATCATTAGAAGTATGCAATCTGATTTCGTTGGTGATAATATTAAACTGATGAGTGGCATTATTAATGGATGTACAAACTTCATGTTAACATCAATGGATCGAGATGGGAAGAGTTATGACGAAGCGTTAAGCCAAGCTAGTGAATTAGGATATGCCGAGGCCGACCCCACATTAGACGTTGGTGGCTTCGATGCCCGTTCCAAGCTAAAGATTTTGATGAGATTGGCATATGGTATGGATGTCGACGAGGATGAGATATCATGCAGGGGTATTACTGAATTGACAAAGATTGATTTCGAGTACGCCAAAACACTCGGTGGTACAATCAAATTGTTAGGCGTGGCACAAATGAATGATGCAGGGGAAGTATCAGCATTTGTATCACCATGCTATGTTGGGAATGATGATCCATTGTCAAGTGTGAATGGAGCCACTAACGCTATCGAGATCTTGTCTGACAATCTAGTTGAGTCTATCTACATTGGACAGGGAGCCGGACGGTACCCCACTGCAAATTCTTGTATCAATGATATCGTAGCATTGGCCAAGGGAGATACAACACCATTACCATTTAACCCCTCAGCAGATGTGAAGTTTGTCAATAACTATGAATCGGTATTCTTCCTCAGGCTGAACTATCGTGATCAGGTAGGTATTACACGTCAAGTGGGTGAGATCTGTGAGAAGCACGGGGTATCTATTCATTCTATTCTTCAGAACCCAATGACAAAGTCACAGGACTCGGCATTTGCAATCGTTACCGAAAAGGTTGAGTATGCGGCTATTTTGAAAGTACTAGCTGATATCGAAGCCTTGAATTGGTGCAAGGGGAAACCCTTCTACATGCCTGTGCTTAGAGAGGATTGGCAGTAAATCTTTATGAGTACCTATGTCAAAAGAGAAGAAGCAAGTTCAGATGAATTAAGTTCTTAGGGCTAAACGAGACTAGTTTGAGTTTCACTATTATCGTATGCGACTTCTGTTTACTATGTAACTCTTGCGACTAGAAATAGATATAACATGAACAAGCATTTAAGTCAATAATACCTGCTATCCGAGAAGAGAACATGCCCTGCCTAATTGAACTCGCTCCGCCCTCTACTTCTCAAGATCTCTCAGAAGAAATAAATGCCACATGTAGGATGAGTCTGTCCGTCTCCTCCCCTCTTGGCCGCTAATAATTTCAACACTCTACTACACTCTTTTCTCTTTGGTTTTGATCTAATGTAAGCTTATATGGCGTGGTATATATAGTGTTTGGCTTGTTTATTTAACTTAGATTTATGGGTGGGCAGCGGAAGAGCGGAGATAATGCATGGTCAATAGAATTCACACACGGGTATAAAATTATTGGTTGGAGAATATGCCATCGTCTCTACAATATTACTTCTTGGCACTTCGTATCCCTTCTTCCAACAAAAAGGAGTAGTTTTAGATGTTGCTATAGTTGATATTGTCGTAGGAGACGGGTTGTTGCCGCCTGTGGTTGCTTGATTTGGAATATGTGCATATGATGTGGACATAAAAATGATGGTGTCGTTCTTAATTATTCTTACCCCTCCTACTAATCTCACCAATTGCAATTCCTTTCACCCATTATCACTCTTCTTTGACAGTTCTGGAATTTATTGATTCCGATAGACTTTTGTGTATTTGTATTTCAAAATATTTGTGATAAAATATGCCGAGTGAAACAGAAATGGCCGAGGCCAGAGCAAAGATGATTGCCAAGAGATTTGGTGGTGCCTCAGCTTCAACGGGGGGAAAGGGTGCCGTAAGACGTAAGAAGAAGGCTGCATCTAGATCTAACTCTGCTCAATCAGATGTTAAGCTAAATGCAGCACTGAAGAAATTAGGTGCTACTAATATCCCAGGAATTGAGGAAGTGAATCTTTTCAAGGAAGACGGAAAGGTGATTCACTTTGTTAACCCAAAGGTACAGGCCTCAATTGCAGCCAACACATACATTGTTTCGGGACCAGCGGACACCAAGCCACTCCAAGAGCTCCTACCCTCAATTGTATCACAATTGGGTATGGATAACATTGCACAATTACAAAATGCCATGGCTGCTCAGGGTGGTAACTCTGCCATGCCCGCTGGTATGCCAACAGTGGGTGAGGAAGATGAGGATGATGACGATGATGTTCCAGACCTTGTCGACGGAAACTTCGAGGAGATCTCCGAGAAGGCCTAATTTATTTCATATGTTAGCTGTTGAAAGTACATTATTATAGATCATTGATTTTAGAAAAAAGTGTATATATTGGTTTTATAGTATACCCTAGTCACAGGCAAACACTTTCTTTGCAAAGAAAAGGAAGTGGGCATAGAAAAGGAAGTTAAAAAATCATTTGCCAACTCAGTGCATTATTATCTTTCGAGTTCAGCAGTTCTTTGCATTATTACTTCGGGAGAAGTGAAAGAAACACACCCCCAATCCACCCGTGGCCAAGCTACCGCCCCACCTTGAGCAACACTTGAGGACGGCACCACTTCATGTATGCATTCTTGGCAAGAGTGGAATCTATGCACATACAACAGCTAGCAATACCTTCTATAAGCCAAAGCAAAGAATAATTAACTTACTAATAAAACTAGAAGAATGAGGGGGATACAGCATTATATAGGTCAACCTCAATTGATTAATTTAACGGTATGACTTCTGGAATCTAGCACGAGCACCACGTCCACCATACTTTTTAGGTTCGCGTCTACGAGGATCAGCAACCAATAAGTTTCTGTCATATGCTAAAAGAGTAGCTCTTAATTCATTCTTGGCACTCTCGTCAACATACTTGGCGTAGTATGCAACGATACTCTTGGCAATTGCAGATCGGATGGCATAAATCTGAGCAGTCATACCTCCTCCCTTGACACGGATACGAATATCAAGGTTGGCAAATTTATCTTGTCCAAGGATGAGGACGGGCTCGAATGCTTTCAGGCGAAGACATTCTGGTTCAATATTCTCAATGGGTTGACCATTGACCTTGATAAGACCACGACCTTGCTTGGCAAATGCACAAGCTGTGGCGGTCTTTTTCCTAATGGATTAGGATGGGAGAGAAGTAAAATGAAATGTTAGTGAACACGTGATGTGATTGTAATATCCTCATATCTCTTATCCATCTTATCTCATCGGCATGATACAACACCGTCGAACCCATTAAACAATAACCAAAAGGAATGAACTAAACATCGATCACAGGGTCTTCCAATCAGGAACATATGGCCAATAAACAGTTCTCCACAATAGCTATCAATGAATCCGATATAATATAATCGGTGGCGTCTCACGCCTAGGGTGCGCACAGCGTCAGCTGGCTCGCCTCCCTGTAGTCAAGCGGTTACTTACTTTCCAAATACTTGAACTGATTGAGACTCAGGCATGATGTATATGTAGTATGTTTGAGTTCGATGATAGAAGGGAGATAAAGAGTTTATGATTATGATGAGGTAGGTGATTGTGGCAAATTATTACATGTGTAATATTTGGTATTTAGTAAGCGGTAAAATTTCTCCCCTTTCATTCATCTCACAACTTTTTGTTGGTAAGATCATGTTGTTGTTACTATCAAAGGAATATACTGCAGTGTATTGATATATTCTTTATTTGCAATGTTTATATACCAATCTAATTTTCATTTATCTTTTGCAATAAAAATAAACAGCGTTTATCACACAACAAATTATAAGACCGGTCCGCTCCTGAGGTTCGCAGGTAATATAATACATACCTACAATATAAAACAATGGCAGCACGTCCTTTAGTATCAGTCTTCTCTCTTGAAGGCGCCAAGTCAGGTGAAACTCAATTACCTGATGTTTTCACCGCTCCTATGCGTCCTGATATTGTTCAATTTGTACACACAAACATGAACAAGAACAATCGTCAAGCATACTCCGTCTCTCCATGGGCAGGCAAGCAAGTTTCTGCTGCCTCATGGGGTACTGGACGTGCCGTAGCTCGTATCCCCCGTGTAGGTGGTGGTGGTACTAGTCGTAGTGGACAGGGAGCCTTTGGTAACATGTGTCGTGGTGGACGTATGTTTGCTCCTACCAAAACTTGGAGGAAGTGGCATCGTAAGATCAATCTTTCCCAGAGGCGTTATGCCGTTGCTTCTGCATTGGCTGCATCTGCTGTTCCTGCCCTTGTTATGGCACGTGGACACAAGATTGATGATGTTCCTGAGATTCCTCTTGTTATGGATACATCTATTGAGTCTGCCAAGAAGACATCTGCTGCCAAGGATATCCTTGCCTCTGTTGGTGCCTTGGCTGATGTTGAGAAGTCTGCTGACTCCAAGAAGATCCGTGCCGGTAAGGGTAAGGCCCGTAACCGTCGTTACACCCTTCGTCGTGGACCTCTTGTTGTTTACAAGGAGAATGATGGCGTTGAGCAGGCCTTCCGCAACTTGCCCGGTGTTGAGCTTTGCTGTGTTGATCGTTTAAATCTTCTTCAGCTTGCTCCTGGTGGACACATGGGACGTTTCTGCATCTGGTCTCAGTCTGCTTTGGATGCTCTTAACGAAATCTACGGCAAGGATGGCAAGAGTATCCCCGATGATCTTATGGCCAACGCTGACTTGGCTCGTATTATCAACTCTGATGAGATTCAGAGTGTACTCAACCCCGCTAAGCGTGCCAACAAGAAGTACTTGCGTAAGAAGAACCCTCTTACCAGTATCAAGGCACTTGCCAAGCTTGACCCATACGCCGCTGCTGCTCGCGAGAGTGAACAGCGTGCCGAGGCTGCCCGCAAAAATAACAGGACTGCTACTCTTGCTAAGAAGCGTGCTACTGCCAAGAGTAAGAAGGCTTTCAAGGCTCAGGGTAAGGCTTTCTATGAGAAGGTGAGCCAACAGGGCGATGTTTGTGCCAATGGATTTGCCATTGGCGAATAAGCAAACTTTGCTCTCTACAGTACTATGAGCTCCTTCTGATAGTAAACTAATCACTTATTTAACTGAACAAATAGATTTATTAGCTTTTACTTTAGCTAGCCATCGGTTTAGCTTTGATGATCAAAGTTGTGCAATTCACTGTACTTATTACAGTCTCTTCTCTTTGCAACATTGCCATATGTATTACTTAGACAATACATTTGAATAATATACACATATCACTCGTCACTCGACTAGATGCTCCATCCTTTTTCTTTTAACAACCCACCAATGTAAGCGGTTCTTTTCCCATTGACTCCGAAGTCAGAATCTCCAATTCTACTTGCAGAACGAATTTCAAATGCATTTCCATTTGGCTCAACGACTAAATCATCAGTAAAAGGTTTCTTTCCATTAAACATCTTTGCAAAAGTACCGATGCCAGATTGATATTCTAAAGTCAATGCACCGGTAGAGGAATCCTTTCCTAGGCTATCAGATATAATTGTATAGCCACCACCATCTACTTTACCACCCTCTTGTCCATCTTGTGGGTAAGCATTGAAAGCATCTCTCAACTGATTTGTAGCATCAGCAGCAGATGTAGAAGAGGGTGGTGTCCATGTTTGTCTTACACAATTATTAGACTTTGGTGGGCATGCGTCAATAGCACTTGCAACTCCAGGTAAAGATATAGCAACTATTGATGTCAAGGTTTTGCTTACTGCTTCTCTACGAGATACATTATTGGATTGCTGACTGAATCCATGACTACCGCCGACAGCAAGAACTGATAATGCAAGTGCTTGGAATAACTTCATGATGTGATTATAATAGATGTGATATTGATAATATAATATAATAAGGTGCAATATCGAATAGATATCTATGACTACAGTAATAGTTGAACCGACTGACGCCGACAATGATCCGAATAGAATAAAAAGTATTCAATGATATATCGAATAATATTGATATTCACTGACGCCGGCCGACAATAAATAATCCAATTATTAATTATGAGTTATGAGAGTCTAATTTTGGGTATCCTTTCCACTCGGCTTTTTTGCAAATACCCGTAGTAGCAAATAGCAAGAGAAGTAGATAGACCGACCCTAACAATGCCTAGACCGGACGTAGACCAGCTCGACGAGCAGATAGAAAGACTGAGAACAGGGGGCACATTATCAGAAAATGAGGTTAAAGTTTTATGTGATAAAGTGAGTTCATAAAGTATATTTATATTTAGGCCTATAAAATTTTAATGGGTTTGGTTGTTTACCTTCTCTATTGGTATACCTCTTTGATCTATACAATATCCAACTTCATACTAATCCATACATTTCAATTTTTTATCAATACATCATCAGGCAAAAGAAATTTTACAAGAAGAATCTAATGTCCAACCAGTAAGCGCCCCAGTAACCGTTTGTGGTGATATTCATGGTCAATTTTACGATTTAGCAGAGCTATTTCGTATTGGGGGTAGATGCCCGGAGTCTAATTATTTATTCATGGGAGATTATGTAGATAGGGGATACTATTCACTTGAAACTGTTACATTACTGGTTGCATTGAAAGTTCGTTATAGAAATCGTATAACAATTTTAAGGGGGAATCACGAGAGTCGTCAAATTACTCAAGTGTAAGTACCCCTCTGGGTTGTGTTGCTTGCCTTTTTCGTACTTTATTTGTTTAATTGCATGTATGTTGTTTTTGTTTTGGAATTGTACCACCTCACCTTTTTATTATGTCCTTTTTACCCTCACTCAAACAAACCATCACATTATCACATTATATATAATCATGGATGAATTATTATTAATAGTTATGGGTTTTACGATGAATGCTTAAGAAAATATGGAAATGCAAATGTATGGAAACACTTCACAGATACCTTCGATTACCTTCCCATGACAGCCGTGGTTGCAGATCGTATCTTTTGTCTTCATGGTGGTCTTTCGCCCTCAATTGATACCCTCGATCATGCTAGGGACTTGGACCGTGTACAGGAAGTACCCCACGAAGGACCAATGTGTGATCTTGTTTGGTCAGATCCCGATGATAGGTGAGTGTATGTATGACTTGCGCGAGGGGCAAGGAGTATGACCCGCCGTCTTGTCTTATGATATTTAATATTGAACCACAACATGCTCAATCTCATTTTTCGACTCATATGTGTAGGTGTGGCTGGGGAATATCACCACGAGGTGCAGGGTACACGTTTGGACAAGATATTACAGAACAATTTACCCATATTAATAATCTTCACTTCATTGCACGGGCGCATCAGCTTGTTATGGAGGGGTATCAGTGGCAACACAATCGAACGGTGGTAACTGTATTCTCGGCACCCAACTATTGTTACAGATGTGGTAACCAAGCTGCTATAATGGAAGTTGACGATGATGTTGACCATGTTGATAAGGAAGCAATTCATGATCATATCAAATTGTGAGTTTATAATATCCTGTTCATTTTCTGTTGTTGTCTAGTGAAGTAATTATGTTTCTCACCGTCTTCTTTTTTTGTCTATGTCAGCTCTCAATTTGATCCAGCACCTAGGGACGAAAGTTGGCATAAGAGTCCACGGACTCCCGACTACTTCCTGTAATCATATATGTTATTGAATCTTTAATGGCGTTATTATTATGGGGGAAACGGTGGTAACATTAGAATGTGAGGAGTATAGTAGAATGGAATATTAACGGAGGACGAAGTATGTTGGTATGCAAATGATTAAGCTTTGTTTTTAACTGGACAACAGTAAAATCAATTGTGATTTGAGAAGGAAAGAAGTACGGCACATTGGTAGATAGATATCTTGGTTCCTAATGAACCGAGGAAAGTAATAGACTTACTTTATTCATCATGGGTCTACTTTTTCACTTTTTGGTTCTTCTTTTACATTACCATTGTCAATATCTTTGGCCTCATCGTTATCTCCAATACTACTTCCCCCGATATCACTCTCATTCTCTTCGGAAAACAGACCAGGAACAGAAGAAATTGTAGATTCCAATACATTCATTTGCCTTTCGAGTACAGTCAACTTATGATCGATTCCATCAGAAGCAGCACTAACATTAGCTATATATGTATTTAGAAATGAACTAGTAGTTGATATGTACTGATGTATAGCATTGCATGCAACACTCGAGTCCAATGGAGGCAATCCCCCGAAAGCTTCCTTTTCTTTTTTTGTAATTGTATTAAGTTGTTTAGATCTATCGGCTTCACTTTGATACGGTATATTTGATGGTTCTTTAGTCGGAGATATATGCAATGGCGGTGCACTTTGTTTAGACTCTATTTGAGGTGCATTATTAGATTTCCCTTGACTAGATGAAGTAGTTGAAGATTCTACTTGGTTGTCACTCTCATCATTCGTATCATCATTGCTAAATAATCTTCTATCTAATTCTTTAGCTCGTGCAGAGGGTAATTTAGGTAGCATAGAACTGTGCTGTTGTCTCTTTGAGGTGTTGATCATGGTATTGACTAATCCAATATCAAATTATCCAATCGACTACCTATATATGGCATGGCATACGATATTTTACTATTGAGGCGGGGCTAGGCTTTTGGATATAGTGGGCAGGTGGGCACGCCCCCCTACGGCACAGGTTGAGTAGGGCTTTTGGAGCTCAAATCGAAAATGGCAGTAAAATGGCCTATTTACGGGTACAATTAGGGGATATACGGGTACAACACGTGCCATTTGACCAAGGTGGGGCCCACGTGGGCGAAGCCCACTTATGTCATGGGATATGCCCCCTAAATCCAAAAGCCTAGGCGGGGCGGGAGCGGGGGGCCGAGAGGATACCAGTAAGGTATCCTCTAAAAGCCTACATACACATACATGCAACACGTTTGATCATCAATAACAATGACAAAAGACTGATTCAAACAAAACTTCTGTCCTAAATTTAAAGTATTTCTCACTCTAAGATATCTACGCTTCATTATACTACTCTTCATATCAAGAGTAGAAATTTCGTGTTGCAACAGCTTTGTTACAATTGCACAGGGCCCTTGGCAGGGGATTC
>Ga0214481_100256_pt1 | contig 28627 bp, 24 predicted proteins | sample M1_20Mar14CPVII9_4_FD_165057 | JGI IMG/M metagenome (GOLD analysis project Ga0214481, IMG submission 165057) | Marine eukaryotic communities from Monterey Bay, California, United States - M1_20Mar14CPVII9sort6BwellG10 | ecosystem: Environmental > Aquatic > Marine > Unclassified | place: USA...
GGATAGTCGGTTTAAAAGAGAGGTGCTACCATTTCCAGGGAGAAATATTGCAATATGGTGGGATGGTAAAGATTGATATAGAGTATAGTACAGGAGAGAATATACTCATATATTAATATAGAATACATACACATATATAGACTTTAACTTTTCTGATTATAATAGAACTACCTATTACTATTGTTTGGCCTCTTTTGCCTCTCTTCTCTTTTGTGCTCGTAACGCAATGGCCGCAACCTTTGTTCTCGCTGGTGCCGGCAGTCTCGAGATAGCTCTTGATGCCTTGCCTCTACCCCATGTCTTGAGTAATCTCAACACGTCCTTGATTCTGATTTTGTTTGTCTTTGTATCCTCTGTTAATGTAGGTTGATTGGTGTTGCCTTCCAATACTAATCGAGCAGTAGGTGCCCATTCCTTTGAGAGACTCCACGGTATTCCTAATCTATTGGACAGTCCCTTGATTAGAATGCTACTTCGACCAACTAATACAAGGTCTTGTGGAAAACTCTTCAAAGCTTTGACTGGCGAGTTAGGAGACAATTCACCTTTATCGTAACCTCCTGGTAGTTGTTCTACGCTGCCATCGAAGAGCCACATGGCCACGGCTGCTGGCCCCTCTTGTGGTGCATCATCTGCAAGCTCGACACCCAATTCCAATGCTAGTGTACCAATCTTATCCAAATCGTCTGGATTATCATCACTTTGACGGTCATCTAGAGCACACATTACTTTTGATAATGTTTCACGAGCTCTACCGCCAATCTGCTTTACTTGTCCATAGTCAATTAAACCGATTCTGCCGTCATCTAGCACAAATATATTCCCTGGATGGGGGTCTGCGTGGAAGAAGCCAGTCTCCAAAATACACCGACCGAAAACGTCTGTCAAACTTCTCAATAAACGTCTTCCAAACAACTGTGACTCAGGACTATCAGGACTGATTCCTCTCTTTAACATTTCTTCGGCAGCACGAGAAAGTGGAACGCCCTCAAGGTAATCCATGACCAATACTCTTCTACTAACCAATCCCGATACTGGACGAGGCATTACGATCGGACTCTCACAAGGCATACCATTAGCATCTCGTGTGCACGTCTCATAGATCCGGTCCATTGCCACAGCCTCCGCTAGAAAGTTGAACTCATCTGCCAATTGTTTCTCCAGCTCACAAAATACTGTATAGTAATCTAATGTCAAATCATCATTAAATGTCTTTGCAATTGCTTTCAAATTTGCAATATCTCCAAGTAGTTTGCTTTCAATTGATGGACGTTGAACTTTCACAGCTACTTCTTTTGATCCATACTTTTCTGTTAACACTGCACGATGAACTTGAGCTACTGATGCTGCACCTAATGGTACTTCATCAAACTCTGCAAATATATCCTCAAACTTCTCTCCTCGAACTAATAATTCTTGTGATACAACAGTTTTGATCAATTCAACAGGCAGTGGATCGACATTGTCAGTAAAGTTGTTTAATGCATCGGTATACTCTGGGGGAAACAAATCTCTTCTACTTGCAATAATCTGAGCTGTCTTGACATAGAAACCCTTTAAAGAGGTGATCGTATCAGCCAACTTTTGGGCACCTGAAGAATGCATTTCATTCCATATTACTTGTTCCTCTTCTTCGGTTAAATCTACACCGGTGAATGATTTCTATAAGATTATATGATATCAAAGAAGGTATTAGTCACAATATGTCATGTAATTAGTAAAAGATATACAGATAAGTATGAACATATGATATGCACACATGATATGCACAAAATACAAACGTACCTTGACACGCAACTCTGCATCTTTAGAATAGTACGATAATACAATTGGTATAGCTGAACTCCAGAACTTGGCAGCACGTTGTACACGCTGTACTTTAGTCAATGGAGGAGGAAATTCTAAAGAAGTTGTGACCTCTTCTTCTTCGGACGAGTTGTCTGTTTCAGTAGGTGATGCATCGAGGGTAGTTGTAGCCTCATTAAGGAAAGATGATTGTCTACAAACTGTACCAAATTTAAGATTAGTCTGTGGTGTAGTAGATGTAAATGCATGAGAACTATACACTAGCGAGGACGCCAACACCAATGCTATTGCAATCTTCATTTTTTTCTTTGATATGCCAAGATACCGATAAATAATTGCAACCAATGCGTGTATGTAGGATAACTGCAGCTTCACTGATAAGCGAGGATATAGATCACTGCTACCCTGTTGTTGACGAGATAATACTAGCTATGCTCTTAGACTTTGCAGCATATCGTCGTCACGTCAACGTCAGCAAGATAATTTATTTAATCTTCGAGGTGCGGAGATCCGTTCATTCGCCATTTTATTCATAAGTGTGAGTTGTTTTACTCTTGCAGATTGCCGTAGCATAGGGAGAGTAGTGCGGCTAGCGGCATACTTAAGGAGATGGTAATAAAAGGGTCGTATAAGTTAGTGTTTGACGGTACTACCACCACGACCTACAAAGTGCGATAAAAATTTCCATCTTCTTTATCCATTTTTCTAACTGTCTACAATACTATACAAAACAATTCATACAACTACCAAAACTTTGTAGAGTAGTATCATGAGTAGTAGTACCGGTAGCGGTGGTGAATTATCAGGGCACAATTGCAATGCCAATGTATCCGAAATGGACGAAGCTAACAATAATGAAGTTATCAGTGGAGTTGATAATGACGACGACAATTCTACGGCTAGGTATGATGATCCATATGAATTTAATGAAGAGGCATTTGACTTATTGGCACAAAATGACGAGGATGCTGAATGGGTAGAATTTTCAGGGTGGAACCAAGAACAAGTTGACTTTCTTTGTTCTATCGATTGGGAAAGGGATAAGAATGTAATTTCCAACAATACGAAGCTGAAGATGTTGAGTATTGAAGGTAGAGGAATTCTAGGAGAAATGGATGATAAGCAGTTTTCCCGGTCAGCTGATTGTTTTTACCGGTCAATTGCTGGAAACAGATCTATTAAGAATCTGACCATGGATCGTTCCATATTGGATACTCCCGAAACCATCAAAATCCTTTCCCCGTTTATTGAGAATAACCACAACCTTGACCATTTGGTTCTAGGCAAGTTGGTATTGGACTCTAAGTCGGTTACGAAACTTGCAAATGCTTTATCAAAATCTAATCTTAGCACGTTTGGTCTGGAGTGTTGTGATGGTATGACAGCTGAATTCATGACACAAATTGTGGATGCAGTGGGGGTCATCGGTATACAGAATCTTTTTCTGAATGAGTATGATATGGATGATGATGTTGGCATTGCTTTAGGGAAGTCATTATGTAAAATGAACACTTTGAAGACTCTATCACTTAATGGGAAGAGAGATTACGAAACCTATCCTCCAACTTTCGTTGGTAGTATTACCCCCGCCGGAATGGATGCCATTGCATCATCTTTAGCTAGTGGAAGTTTGGAGAAACTTTACCTTGGTGATAATAACATTGGATCTGAAGGTGGCGAGGCTCTTGCTAGAGGACTTTCATATAATTCAACATTGAGAATTCTTCAACTTGGACGTAGTAGCATTGGAGTAGAAGGAGGTATTGCATTGGCAGAGGCCCTTGAGGGTAATACTACATTGGAAAAGTTTGACATAAGCTATGCGATGTTGACAGCCCAAGGAGATACGGTATTATCTGCAGATGGTTGGATCCACTTCTTTGACTCTCTAAAGAATTGTGCTTTTAGTCGCCTCAATCTACAAGGGAGCACAATCGGAGATGAAATTATTGTCCCTATGGTTGATTCGCTCAATACTATGATGTCCCTTACAAAACTGAATCTATTTGACGTTATCATTACTCCTTCCGGATGGAATACAGTATTCGATTTACTGCAACGTCCTAACAGCGTATTGGATAGACTCGTCGAGTTGGAGATTGGGCTAGGGGTGATTGGGCAAGAGAGCGGTAGCGTGACTGATGAGGTGTTGATTAAAGTTGCAAGTGTTCTGGCTAACAACACCAGTCTAAAAAAGCTTTCTTTCTTTGGAAGGGGCTTGACTGATGTTGGTTGGTCTGCAATTGAAAATTTACTTTGCAACAAATCAAGCATCCGTGCAATCTTTGACTCCAATCATACATTAGCTGATGGGATGATAGTTGGGACGGCTCCACTTCGTGTTAGATTACTTTTTAAGCTGAACAAGGGTAGCGACAAGGAAGATGTGGCACGGCAGAAGATCATTCCGTATCACTTTTTGGAAGGCAATGGTAGTAACCTGCATGAGATAATGAAGATGGATGTGGAGATGATACCTCATGTGATTGGGTGCTTTGGAAGATACGATACATATTCTCAGGAAGTTGGATTCTTTGAGCCGCCTAAAATCATTGTTGTTGGTCTTGAGCTGATTTATCGACTCACCAGGGGAATGCCTTCATCGCTATTCGATGCCGATGGTAAAGGAAAGAAGAGGAAGACTTTGCAAGGGAAGAGGGAAGAAATGGAGGGGAAGACAAGAAGGGGAAGGAGGGAAACTTGACAAAATATCCCTAGCCATTGCCCATTGACTCTTGAGGGTCATTGGGTTTACTAACTTTAGATTACTGCAATTGAAAGCACGTACTGATATCTCTTCTGCACTGCTAAATGTGCTCTAATTCCTGGACACCGTTTCATCGCCACTTCTCATTTTTTCATTGTACAAGAGGTGGTAAATGCCATTCAATATACCTAGCATATCGTACTGAGGCATAGTAACTTGTTCATGCAGTGAGATATTCATATGGCTGGCAGTAGAGGTAGAGGAAGGGGCCGCGGCGGTGGTCCACGATCAGCATCACAACAATATTTACAAAACTCAGCAAATGAGGCAGGTCTTGACATAAAAAATGTTGGTCGATCTGCTGTCGGGGGTATTTTTCCTGATTTAGAATTACATTCCAATGGTGAAAGACGATTACTTGAACATGAAAGTGATTTATTAAAGGAGAAGAGGAATGGTGGAGGAAAGAGTGTAGGTGGTAGTGGTAGTAATGAAGCAGCGGTGGTGGCGGTGGCTGATAAAGATATTAAACAAGAATCTAATACATCAACTTCATTAACAACCACTCAAGATGATACATCAAGTTCAAGCAGCAACAAACCTAAATCACCCAAAACTATATCTCTAATATCCAAATCACGTGAAATGCATCATAAATTTCAAAATTCAGTATTCTACATTAGAGGATCAACAAAGGAGGTGCCAGATGTTGAAAGATATTCAGATAGAAAAAGACCACCCTCCAATATTGATGCAAGTGATGTATTGAGTCATTGTTTGGGTGGAAAGAAGAGAACAAGAGGAGTTGGCGGTGGCGTGTTTGTGCCCGAAGAATTATGTGGTGGTCAACGACGTAGTATTGCAAATAATATACTTGATGGAGAAGAAGGCACTACTAAAAAGATAAAGGGTGGATTAACTATAGCAGAATTAGCAGCCAAAGAGGGTGGTATGGATAATGAGGATGATCAAAAACCATCAGGTGTTGGAGATGATGATGATGTTATTGGAGATGACATGCCAGTTGAGGATGAAGAAGATTCGGATGGTGCCGATTATACACAAAATTATTATGAAAGTGATAATTCTGGTGGCGGTAGCGATGGAGAGCCTACATACTAATGGTTGTGTTGTAGACTTAAACCGGTATAATAGTCAGAGAAATAGATAGTTTGAGTATTATTTAGATAAACCAACTTTCCCACTTGATCAACAGTTATAAGACTCTTCACTGTCACTGTCATCCACATCAATAACATCTCTACCTTTCTCTGCTTCCCAAACACTCCCACTCTTTCTTTTCTTTGATACTGGTACCGAAGCTTGCTTCCTTTCGTCATCATCACTTTTATTATCCACACTTGATTCAGTCGTTGTAGTCCAAGACCGCTTCTTGTCCATAGCTTCATTTGCTAATCCATCGGCTATCTTATTCTGTTCTCTATAGACATGATCACATGTCACTGTACTATTTGTATCTATTTGTTTTATTTCACTAATTAACTTTTGACACAGCCCATATAAGATTTGTAGATTGGGATGTTTGCACCTCCAAGTGCCTTTAAGTTGTTCAATTACTAACTTTGAATCACCGTAGAATTGTAAATGAAATAATGGTCTGTTATTTATTGTTGTATCAGTTTGCTTCATGCTTTTATATTGTTCAATACATGTCTTTGCTTTATGCAATCCTGCTATCAATCCTTTATATTCAGCATAGTTGTTAGTTTCTGAGGTACCAACATACTCTCTTATTAGATAGGTTGTCAATTTGAATGTTGAATTGTCATCTATCTTTACTTCAGCTCCACATCCAGCTAAACCAGGATTGCCCCTACTACCACCATCAAAGTGTATAGTTATTTGTAATTGTGCATTGTTTGTTGATATTTGCTTCGTTGTAGTAGTTGATAATGCAGATATTCTCATCTCACTGGCAGTCACCATCTCATCATCATTATCACGTGGTCTTTTTCTGGCAGTACTACCACCAACTTGAGAATGAGCATTAACAAATTCCTGTGCTTCATGTGGTGTTTTGAAACTTTTGAATATCGCTCCACTATATTTACTGGTCTGTTATATGTTTTGATTTATGTTAGAACATCGCAATTTGCAATTAGAGTGCATGATAAGTACAAAAATACTTGACAACTGACTGAAACTAACCTGTTCCTGACATTCGCCCCATGTATTGTACACTCCCGGTTTCCTACCGACAGCTACAGCATAGAACTTAACCTTGGCCATAATATCAGTCCTCAATTCATCAATATCAGTACACACAATAATACACAATGAAGCCGCTACAAAGCACTTCCAATGCAACCTACACTCTCATAAAATTCAGGATATCAGTATATGGTATCCTCATCGTTAGCCATTTTCAAAAAATCTGGTGTTTCTTCAGTAGCACAAACTAACGGCGTCAATCTACCCAACTAAAGCAATATGCCTCCCTCCCGTCTCTCTACAATGTTACCAAATATACCAAGAGGATGGTGGAAGATTTTCAATCTAGCAGCATTAATAGTTATGACAAACTTCACTTCTTACTCCTTTGGTTCCCATTCTAATTTCTTTTCTCAATATGTCAACGGTGAACAACAATCTGATAGTACTGCGTATGTATCAACAAAGAATACTGAACCATATAATAGGACTATATCGGTAGTAAGTGATGGTGGTACGCCCATGCTTCGTGGTGGAGAAATAGTCACCACCACATCAGATGGTGCACCTACCAACAAAACGATACAAAAACAGAAGTTTACATCACCATCACCACATTTATGGACTCACATACCAATAATCCAACCACATACTAATCATAAAAAGGTATTAGTCACCGGTTCCGCTGGTTTCATCGGCTCTCACGTTGCCTATGCATTATTAGATCGAGGTGATACGGTCATAATTGTAGATGAAATGAATGACTATTATGATGTTAGTATTAAAGAAAGTAATATAGATTTATTACAAGAGAAAGCAAATGAAATGGCATTAAAAGTAAATAAAACGGGTAGTGATTTACTATCAGTGTATAAAGTGGATATAAATGATGTTACTGCAATGCAACAAATATATAAAAGTCATAAACCAAACTTTGTATGTCACTTAGCAGCCAGGGCAGGCGTACGTCCATCAATTCAAGATCCATTACTATATGTTAAAGCCAATGTACAGGGCACAACCAGTATATTAGAATATAGCAAGCAATACAATATTACCAATACAGTCGTTGCCAGTTCATCAAGTGTCTATGGTGAAAGTGAATCAACTTACTTTTCAGAAGCTGAGCAAGTGAATGAACCAGTATCACCCTATGCTGCTACGAAACGTTCAGGTGAATTACTATCATATACATATCACAAGTTATACAATATGAATATAACAAATTTACGTTTCTTTACAGTGTATGGACCACGCGGTCGACAAGATATGGCACCTGCAAAATTTATTAATCGTATCTCCAAAGGACTTGAAATACAAAAGTTTGGTGACGGTAGTACTAGTCGAGATTATACATATGTTGATGATATAGTAGATGGTGTACTACGTGCAATTGACAGACCATATTCATATCAAATCTTTAATTTGGGCAAGGGATCTGGCACTACATTAAATGAATTCATATCCTTAGTAGAAAAACATGTGGGTAAACAAGCAAATATCAAATTAATGCCAGCACAACCGGGTGATGTACCATTTACTAATGCAGATGTAAGCAAGGCATATCGATTATTGGGATATAAGAGTAAGTATACAATTGATGAGGGAATAAGGAGAACTGTTGAATGGTATAAAGTGCAACAGGAGAAGAATAAGAAGAAAGCTTATATTCGCACTGATTTACCGCCGAATCTAAAGTTGTTGGGATCAAATGGAAAGTAAGTCAAGTGAAATTACCCACAAATGACAACTCCCTCGGAGAGAGGAACAAAATACAAAAAGATGTGAAATGATTAGTTTACTATTGGTTACAATTTTCCTTCCTTAATGCTCAAAGATCGATTAGCTGAGAGCTTGATTTTGTGAGCAGCAATACAACAAGTAGTCATCAGAATCCCCTCCAGGATAGTCATTGTCATGTGACAGTCGTTTTCCATTACGAAAGTCTAAATAAGATATGTCGGAGTCTAACCAATGGTTTGTAAGAATCTCAACATCTTTGTTCTTGACCCTCTCGTCTACATCTTGATACGCAGCAACAATTGTCTCGGTCGGATTGCAAGGATGCATACCTACCGGTCCATACTCGAGGCACTGCTTAAACAAAGGCACGGCGGCACCTGGTCCGAGGAGTATCGGGTTAAATGCTTTGGCTCCAGATAATGGTTGAAGATTACGCTCTCTCAGGTATTTCTTTTTGGTTGTGGCTTTGACACCAACGACAGCAGCAATCAACGTTGTGGTAGTTATTAGCTTCATGTTTGTTCTCTTCTATTTCCTATTATGAGCTTTGACAAACAGTTAAGAAATCGTTACTGTTCTCATCCTATGATGTTATTGTGTGGTGTCCCACATTTTCACACTGGAGTTCTCTTCACCATAAAGAGAAGTGGTGCTGTCTAGCTTTGACTTTATAATTTCCTGAACAATAAAATCAACTCAACTAAAGCAACAATAGACCATGGCGAATGATATTGCAAGAGAAATCATCAATCAATCTCATCAGCTTTTTGATCGGCCATCCCGTGCTGCCATTCTCATCAAATCGAGTGGATTCTATCAATGCAATGTTATGGCATTGACGTCTCCAATTGTAAAAGGGAAAGAAATGATCAACATCAACTTTGACTATGATAACCCAGATTCATCTTCGAATTCACTCCAGTATGATGTGAAGAAGAACCTCGAATCAGTTGTAAGGATTGTGGAACAGCTTTTGAGTCAGGTAGTTCATTTCAGGGCTTCTTTGTATTCACTCAATGAAGAAGGTCATCTGTCGGAGAAAGCATTGCTCTGTTGGTCTTTAGCCTCGTCTGACAAAGAGAAGTGCATGACAACGGAGATTAAACATATCTTGATGGCATTAAGTGCTGAGTAGAGTATAATTATAATGGAGATTGGATCAGTGCAACTGGTTAGTTTTAGCTATAATTCGGATCTGGTATCATTACCATTCACATGATAATTGTCTAGATTGATTGATATACCATCTTTCACTGTTGTTGATATTCTCTCTTCCTGATTCACATTCTTTTCATCTTGTATATCATCACCTCCCAAGCTACTCTTTATGAAACCTGTCAGTTTCTCACTCCAGCTACTCATGACACTACTTTTCTCTTCAGACAAGTCTATGTGATTCATCACACTTTCACCTTCTTTAAGTTCAGTTTGAAATATGTCCATTGCCTCCTCGAAAGTGTCGAAACTACTCTTGAATTGACTCAATCCGAGATGAACATACGAAAGGCTTAGCAGTGCATTAGCAAGCTCAAGCTCGACAGAGTAGTCAATTAATTCTCCATTTACATCTTCATATTCCCTTGCCTCACCGTTTAAGCTTCCCTCTCTTATCAGACTCACTGCCGATTCGATCTCAAACTTTGCTTTCATCGTTTGACCTTTTGCTAGATATATGGAACCGATGGCTGATCTGATACTCCCTTCATATACTTTATCGTGTTGTACTGTATTACTGGCAGAATCGCCGTATGCATCAAATCCCATGTCATAATAACTTCCGTCAGGAGGGAGTTCACTGATCAGTTTCAGATAGTCATCAAGCAATGTTTGGTATTCTTTCAAAGTTTCGTCATACAGCTCCTCATTTTCACCATCGATTGAGTAGAGAAGATTGTTGTGACTATATGAGTCTTCATGGTATTGCTCGTCACCATCTACTAATAGATGATGCATTGGTATTTGACTCTCAACATATCGACGCAATACCAAATGTTTCCGAAATGTATGTTTGGCTGCATCTGTCAAGCCTGGCATGTTTAGAAAAGTTTCCCATAAACTCTGTGTTGTTGAAACCATGCTTGTAGCTACTTCTACAGCTTCATCTACAGCTTGATTACTTTGGTGCTCACCTAGAAATGACTCATATATCTCCAGACTGTCATGTAGAGGCTTAATTGCCAGTTCCCATTGCAGAAGGTAGCCAAAAAGAACTCCTATATAATTGGATACATCGGCTATGTTCATTTGGTTGTCTGTATAGTTATTATCGCCTGCTGCTAATCGTTTCTTTTCCATATTCTTGTAGAGGGCATGTCCTTTGAATAGCTTGCTTTTAGCCCAATTTAGTATTCTTATTTGTCCATCACTCAATGTACTTTTTCCTGTTGATGCACCATCTAATTGTGCCTTTGTGGTCTGAGGATTGAAGTGCAGATTATAATCTTCATCCATAATATATCCTGCTACATACATATCAGACAATAATGCACCTATCCTCACGCTGGCGAATGCCATACTTTCAGTAACCTGTCTAACCTGCAGCTGTACATCCATCCCCAAATCATATTTACTATCGATAACATCAGCCAGTAACGTTAATGATAATTCAGTCTTCTTTTCTGCTTGGACTAGATACTTATATGCAATAGAAGCTTGTCCATTATTGCCCTGGTGTAAAAAAGATTGATGATGCATATCTGCCAATAATAAAAGTACGGAAGATTCTCCAGACACAATCGCTTCTTGATCAAATTTAGTAAAGACATGATCATACTCTTGTACTGTATGCCATAAACATTGATATATAATCGTTATAACTTTCCATGCATTAGTTGCTCTGCTAAAGTGATCCATTGCATTTCGTTCATTTATAGTCATTGAGTCTGCTGATACAATAGTTTCCCACTGTTCTTTATGCAACAAAGCTAATGATAATAATTCTTCAATTAACTTTTCAACAATATCAAACACAAAACTCATTATTAAATGTTGTTGTTGTGTATCGGAAAGTCTTGTAAGCAAAGTAGATGCATGCTTTTGTATCTTATTGAGTGAACTAGATACTTTATAGCCATACTTGTTAGATGTTGAAATTGGATATGTCTGTTCATATAATGTCATTGACCCATCGGTGTTTTTACGTATTATTTGTGTATTACATGTATTACTATCCTCTACATGTGGCTGATCAATAATATTATGTGTTGCAGAAGATACACCTAATATTAATGATGTGCATATTATTACTATTATGATCCATAATGACAATGCAATCGAATATAGATGACGATGCCATTTGGAAACTCGTCGGCACCGCCTGATATTAGTGTGATAGGATATCATGCCGTATTAATGTAAAACGCTAATCAGATATTGATGTGATGGCATTAGATACTGAACTGTAAAATGAGAAGGATACCATTATGAGAGTTGTAGAAAAATTGGAGGTTGCTGATCATATTACTAGAGCTTGAATATCGGTAACGCTGAGTACCGCATGCGATAAATTGGCGAGCGTACATATCAAGAACGCTCTATAAAATAGCTCAATATCATCGCCAAACATCGCTTAAACATTTTGGGATTGAAATTTTGCCAGTATCCATGATATCAAAATCCAGCCTTCTCTTTTTTGTGTAGAGCATTCCCAGAATAGTTCCACTGTTCTTCAAAGAAGATAAAGAACAACAACACTAATACAAAGTACCTTATATAAGGCAACTTTACTGCGCAAGCAGGCTAGCCGAGCGAAGCGAGGCTATATCAGATAGTTTGTACCAACATATTATATGTGATACAGCAACAGACAGTAATGATTAATGATATGAATTAATATTAAGATCATATCAGTGCGGTAGGATATCCGGTTTGCAAACAATCAACGCTACTGTAATAAATAAAGTCAAGCAAAAGAATACCTCATAATATACTCTCATGAGAAACAGCAGTAACTTTCACTCTCTTCTAATTCTATCTATCTCAATATGTATATTTACTTTATGGATATCGACGGGCAAATTCATACAATCATCAAATTATGATATAGATCACACATTCTCATTACCAACAGCTACAACTGCAAATAATAAGAAGGAAGTTAACTTCTGTCCAGGAATATGGAACTACTATAGTCCGAATAATCGAACATACCTCGAGAAGTTATATTGGGAAGCATATGAATATCATAACTTGGGTGGTAACTTAGAGGCGTTGGAGCACTTCTTGAATAATGCTATTGGTGAAACATATGATAAACGTGGATTCTCACCATTTGTATTTGATAATACAGAATCTAATCAGAAACAACAATCTATACCAGATGAAATCATTTCGGCTCTTCGGATTCAAGATAATGGAAATGGTGGATACTATCTAAGAAAACTACCCGGCAAGTTCACGGGTACAATGGCAAATCAAGATAATAATGGTAGATTTGTAAATGTACTAGATCCTGAAACACATGAGCGTTGGGATATCGCTCTTGGGCCAACTCTTCCTCAAGATTCGTTCCCATGTATTGGTTTTAAAGTGTTAGGGAATGGTTATGAGCAGAAGTATATTTGTGGATGGCAACATGAACCATTCTTTACACAAGAGGTATTTCAAGGAGTTGGGAATGAATCTGATATCACTACTTTAGCTTCTAAAGAGGAGTGTAATGTTGTATCAATTGGTTCTAATGATCAATGGGGATTTGAAAATCAAATGATTAAAACAAAATGCAATGTTGCAACATTTGATTGCACAGTAACACATCCAAAGAACAAACCAGACACAGAACAAGTTCAGTTTTACAGTCAATGTATTAGCCACCGAAAAGAAAGTTACTCAATAAACAATCGGCAATATAATACTTACTTTGATCTGATTAATACAGCCGGATTTACAAACAACAATAACCACACATCATCTTCTCGGATCAACTATATGAAGATGGATATAGAAGGATATGAATACGGCGTGATTACCAATATGATACGATACTCAAGAGAACATGATTTGATGCATTTACTTCCTGATCAGCTCCAACTTGAGTTTCATTATGCTACATGGATGTATGATTTACCTTGGAGCTTACGAACTAGAACCACCGGAGAACTTGTGGCTTTCTTCAGTATGCTCTTTAGAGAGGCTGGTTATGTGGCTGTTCATTTTGAAAACCAACGTTGGCCAACACTACGAGAAATACTATTTCTTCGAGTATACTGCTAGTTGTTGATTGATTAGGGACCTGTATTGTACCACAACCACAACGACAAAGCCCACAAACTTTAGTGGAGCAGAAGAAGGGCAGGACACCAAAGATTGATACTGATAGATATAATAGAGGCTACTTAAATTTGCACTAGAAAGATTACTGTCTAATGCTGCAGCAGCCAATCAAGTAGTTTTTATCGACAATCGAGTAATGTAATGTGGATTTGGAGTCGATGGAGACAGTCTTCGACTCTGTACGTTCATCTCCCATTTACTGCCATTAGACTCCCAATACGGTGAGTGTCTTAGGCTGTGCCTTAGAGCCAAATCTGAGTGCTAAAGGCAAGACCTTTATGTGGTTTGGGTGTCAACAAAACAAGCTAAAAAATAAGGTGCAGATGGCGAATATGTAAGCTGCCAGGACGATCTACCGCTGGCCATCATCAATTATTATAAGGCACCAATAGGATTTATACCATCAGTTTGTATTATATTAGTAGTGATTTGGGGGGTGGCTAATCGAGAGAAGAACTGTTCATTGAAATCCAAACTACAAAGATCTAATCATTTGTTTTGCAATTGCATTGCAGTTCACCCTATCTTCATCAAGCTACACAATGTATCGATCTCAGCCATTTATTAAGCAGATATCGAGACTCTCATCAAGAAAGTCTATCTTGTCCATTACTCGGCCATCATCTACTACTACCCCGAGGACTCTTTTCTTAACAAGAGCATCATCATCAACGACGGGCAGCAATTCGTCATTTGATGATTACGATTCAATAATGAGAACCAAGTCATGTAATGCTACATCAAGTAATTACTCCTCGTCATCTGATATAGACAACTCTTTGTCTACCTCAGCTAGTACTTCAGATGATGACATATCATATGCATCATCTGACAAGATATGCACTTCACAGATATCATACTGTCCAAATACAATTGACACTCATGAGACAGCTACATCAAAAGAAGATTATGACAGGTATGAATTACACCATCGACCGTGTGAGAAGACTCAAGTATCATATTATGATACAAGCTGGGGATTAGGACTCGGATGGTGAAAGTTAAACACAGCTGACTAGAGTCTGTGTGGATGCCGGCTGTCAATCTATGCTATTATGAATGAAAGAGCATATATGTTAGGTTTGAATAATAAGGTGCTAATGGAGGAGAAGTATGCTAGAAATAGATTTATTGGAGCAGTATTAGCGAGCTATAATTAAAATATAAATGTACTGCTAAATCTCGTACCGAGTACCGAGATCAATAATTAGTAATGATCTTGATACCGCTTTGCTTTTTACATAAAAATCACTTAAGCTCTCCGCACGTCAGTAGATGTCAATACAAAGACAGGCTGAAAGTTTATCACCTACATACTTCTACATGCAATCTTAGATTCAAGGTGTAACAAAACACACAATCCTTCACTTTTACTTTCTATAACATATATCCAACTTATCTAAACAGTAGCTCGACCCAACAAAAACATTCCCGCCATTCTCTCTATGAACATTATGTAAACCATATTCGTATACACTTCTCTTCTCTCAGGAAGCAATAGCTGCTCCCCTCTCCTTCTTTCTCTTTGTACATATTATGTGCATCTATCTCTACACACTCATCATTGAACTTTTAGGGTAGTGACATTTTTACTGGGATATCTTCCTCCTCAAGTGCTGACAATGCCTCCAACGTTTCATCCATTCCAAACTCCAAGGGCACAGTGAACTTTGGAATGGCAGCGGCAATCTCATCCATGGGTAACTCCAACTCTGTCAATAAATCTGATAAGAATCCCGACTTCTTCACAGCTGGGGCTTGCTTAGCAGTACAGTAGTTACGAGGACAGGCATCACGACAACAGAATTCACCGGCATTACCCTGTGGACAAGGTTCACCGATAGTAGGACACTCATCTTCAAAGTCCTGTGGATCAGGTGCTGTACACCCCACGAAACTTGCCTGTTATTCGGTAAAAGAAAAAGTGTTCATATCATGTGAGCAAAATGTCGTGACACTCGCATTTCTCATGAAACACACATTCATTTAAACAAACTTACCGCAGGACAATTGAACCCAGCTTGAGCAGGTGTAGGACTAGGAGTGTCACCACCACACGTAATATCATCACATCCATTGGTCTTACCACAATTACCAAACAAACCATTTGTACCACATGTACATTGAAATGCATCTAATTCACTACCATCACAACATGTATCGGTTGTACCATCAGAACAGATCTCACCAGGTGTAGTACATGTCTCACCGGCAGCACACACTACGCCCGAAACAGGTACGGGTGGTGGAGTATCAACTGCAGTAGGTGGAGTTAGAACTGGTGGTTCGGTAATGACAGGAACGGGAGGGGCAGTTCCCGGTGTTGGAGGGGGAATAATTGGACTAGGATTGGGTGGGTTAGTCATTGGTATACTCATACCTTGTAGCTTACGATAATTTAAGTTTGTAAAGAATTCAACATCCTCTTCGAGACCACTACTATTCTCACTATTGTCAACTACATTGTTGTTATTCTTTCGTAACTTTCGACGTCTCATGTGTTGTGGTGTATTAGCACTAGAATTAACATGTTGTACTTGTGCTCGACGGAGTTGCTTCTTATACTCGTGTCGTTGTTGTTTATTACGACGATATTCTTGTAGATTATTATGCTTAATAGTATCCTTGGCAGTGACGAGTGTAGATGAGGTTGTTAGTACCACAATGGCCGTGATTGCAATTAGATTCTTCATTTTTATGTGCGATTGGAATTTTGTTGTATAGTTGCAGTTCAAGGAGCTTTTGTGTTGGGGATGTTGCAATACTGAATGAGTGGAATATAATGAATTACCTAGCTATTGCAATGATAGGTATGTGCCATTGTGAGGCCGTTATCTCTCGGTGGGAAAGTTGGCAATTAGATTCGAGTTGAGAGTTGAGTTGAGAAGTAAGATACCGTCCTCGCCAATTTCCTGAATTATTTCTGCTTTCTTGTCTAACGTATGCGTTAGATATTGCAATGTTGCCGCCGCATCTAAAGCGAGTAGAGAGTGGACTTAGACGCTTACTCAACGCCATTTGAAGTGTTGTAGTATGGCATTTATCTAGCACATTGTCACATAGTTCAATTGAACAGTCTATCAATCGAGGACCCATAAACAATAAACAACAACAACCAAAGATGCATAACTCAAGTTTATTTGCAATCGTTGCCATCCTATCACTCTCGGCATCATCAGCTGTTACTGTTGATCGTCAAACACTCCTTACTTCACGTCGTGAAAACCGTAAACAACGTCGACTCAATAAGAAGAATACTGTAATTGATACCGAGGATATTGAGTTCTTCACACAGCAACGTTCATTGCAAAGTTTCAATCCTACACCTCGTCCGCCTACTCCTAGGCCTCCCACTCCTCGTCCACCCACACCTCCTAATCCACCTCCCGTTCCTAGGCCTACACGTCGTCCTACTGTAAGTATTGCAATTGTTTGATTAATGATTGTTTTATATTGCAATTCATGTATCTAACGCTCGAATCTATATCTCTATAATATGAAATCCCAAAAATATTATGAACACATCACATGTCACACACAACTACAACAAAATACACATTACAGCCTCGTCCACAGAATCCACCACCAACTCCAACGCCACCAACTCCTCCTCCTCCAACACCCACACCACCCACACCAACTCCACCCCCACCAACACCTCCAACATTCAACTGTCCACCCGCTAGCTTCGTAGGATGTACAGCACCCGATCCCACCGACTTTACGGATGAATGTCCAACTATTGGTCAACCTTGCATTGGCGGTAATCCTGGTGAATTCTGTTGTCGTGATGCCTGTCCTCGTAACTATTGTACTGCCAAACAGGCATTACCCAACTTTTCGACACGTGGTATGAAGAAGGCGGCACGTAAGAAGATGCGTAATGGAGGAAACTAAGAAGAATGTGGTTTTAGTTGGCGATGGATTGGGTATGGGTTTTTTGGCATGGGGATTGATACCCTTAGGAGATTTGATTCATATATATTCATAAAATGAAAGAAGAAAGAAAGTATAGCTCTTTGGTAGTGGAGGAAGATGACTTCAAGTTTGGTTTTGTCTTGATGTTGTAAAAGGTTGTAAGAAGAAGTCTATTGATTCTTTTTGACACTCGGGTTCTTTGTTTTGGTATGTCTATGGGATATTAGATAGATATAGAAGAACAATGAAGTATAAAGGGAGAATTGCATGTTTGACCTAGAATTAGGATCTTGACTATCTCTAGAGCTAAAGCAATCGTCCTTCGAGCTAGACTCTGGGTGTCACAATCTAGAAGTACCATAGACGAAGAAACTTTACGCCTTCCTGTGTACTGAAATCTACCGACGTACTCACTTTTTAGCCTTCTTTCCCTTCTTCTTCTTACCACCCTTCTTCTTTGATAGTTTTAATGCTTTGCGTTTCAAGTATGCCTTCCAGCGTAGCTGTATCCATAGTGCTGCAAAGTATTCCTTCTCTTCGATGGCTTTCTCCTCCTTTATCTCTTGCAAACGTTTGTCAGCCTCAATTTGCAGCAACCTCTCCTCTTCTTTCTCAGACGCCATTCGCTTTTCTAGCTCTTCTAGAACTACAGAATTGGCAGCTTGTTCTTCCTTCAGCTTGGTCAAGGTAGATTCAAGATTAGACAACTCTGCAGCGTAGGAAGATGTCATGTTGGATAGTTGTTCTTCAAGTTCTGAGACCCCATTAGACAGAGCCATTTTGTTTGCATCGTGAACTTTATCAGCATTTGTAATTTGAGTTTGATATTCATGAATCTCCTTTTCAATATCAGTACGCTTACTATCGTGCTCATCAATTTGAGCTTGTCTCCTCTCGTTTAGCCTTGACGTAAACTCCACTGCTGGAGTGTAAGTACCGTTATTCATTGCCTCGATATCAGCCTTAGTCGTCTTGATTTCAGTCTTGAGATTGAACACCAGTTCTCTATGATCGGTCTGTTCACGTATCAATGATTCCTTGACTTCACCCAATGATTTTATTGTTGAATTTAGCTTTAATAGAGCTTGCTCACGTGCAATGTCGAGAGGCACATAGTCTTGAATTTCAGAATGTAGGCTTGGAGTGTCACCACACTCGGATAGCTCGATTTGAGCGGTGTGTAGAATGCTGTCAAGACGATCAATCTCTAATGATACTCGCTTCTTATTTTGTCGTACGATCTCGTGATTTCTAATGGCATGATTGATTTCATTATTGAGCTCATTGATCTTGTTCTTGACAACAACCAACTCTTTTGATTGATTGGCAAACTCCATCTTGTTGTCCAAGTGCTGGGAAGACTTGCAAAGAGCTTCCAATTCAGCTTTTCTCTGCTCGGCCTCTTTCAACTCACGCAATTTATCTTGAGCAATGCCTATTTCATTACTGATATCATCGCGGTGTGCATCAATATTCTCGAGGGGCTCTGTCTTTTGCAACTCAAGCAGCTGTAATCTTACTTTGTGTAGAACTTGAATGGCCTGTGTTGTATTGCCACTACTCATATTGATAGTTAAGTGTCGTTCAGGATCTAACTGCTTGTCATCGCCGTCACCAATATGCCACTACCGCTATCCTGTCTATGCCGCCGGTGGCGAGCTCGTTGTCTCGTCGACGGCTGTTGTGTGAAATATTGGATGTTCTTTTCGATTATTTGTGAAGTGTTGGAAGTGAGGTATGTACCGATACTTTAAAAAAAATGATACACATGAAAAATGACCATCTAAGGATGGTAACATGAACACCACTTCGTCACTCCTCAACAACTAAACAATGTTTAGCCCTGGTATCAAGGATATTATTCATCAGGAGATGCAAAAGGAAAGAGACAAGCTTGAGAAACACATCAAATCATTGGAAGACAGCCTTGATAAAGCAAGCAGCCCAGTTGCAGAAGACAAGAATACAACAAACAATACAACACTTACAAAATCTTATAGTCAATGGGATTCTTATCAGGATGTTGAAGAGTTACGAGAACAGACCAATGACGCCAAGAAGGCTCTACTGAAACTAAATGAAAAGATTAATAACCACAACAACCCCAACTCCTCGTCAGAAAAGACCTGCGGTCACCGGTATCAATGTTCATGCTCAGGAGATAAACGTGCCGAACGTGCAGGAAAGTCCGCGTTTGTATCGCTTTGCTGCATGAACTCTGTGTTAATAATGAAGCCTCGGGAATCTTGACTACTCCGTTCGGCCTTCCACTAACTTAGTTGATTACCCTTGCAAACGACATTTACTAACAGAAGTTACTATCATCTTTCTTTCATTATCAAAATCTTGCTAACGCGCATCTTCCAGTTGTGGCAATGACGAATTGTGATCGATTGGATGAAATGGTTCTCTTCAAAGAACAAGGCAACACTCTCTTCACACAGCACAACTACAAAGAAGCATTGGCTTTGTACGAGAAAGCTCTGATATACTTTGAATATTGCTTTGATGGTAGTCTAGATGAGAGGAAACAAGCTGATGCTATTCGTGAACTTTGTCTATTGAATGCAGCGGCATGTTTTCTACGCCTAAAGCTGTACAGCAAATGTATTGAATACTGTACCGATGCAATAGAAGTTGATGATCGTAATCCCAAGGCTTGGTTTCGCCGAGCAAGAGCTCTAAGGCTGACACACAACTTTGATGCTGCCGAGAAGGATCTTGAAATGGCCAGAGAGGTTTCAAATGGAGACACTGAAACTGTTCAATCTATTGACCGTGAGCTTAGACTCTTGAAGGACGATGTCAAAAGATACAATGACTCGTCCTCCAAGCTATTCACGTCCCAAGGGAGGACTTGAAATAGGGAGAGTCTTGAATGTAATCTAATGATTGTTTTGCATCCATGCCGGTATCACCTTGCCTCGTCCTCTTCCTACAGGGGGCATTGATGGTGCTAGATAATTAATTCCAGTCTGCTGTTGTACACCAAATTGAAATTGGTTACCAGTTGAAGAAGGCTGGAGCATGTTGTCTTCTTTTTCGTCTTCCTCGTCCTCCTTGTCATAATACTTATCCAAGATTTCAGCAGCAAGTTCAGCAACTATACTCTCGTCCGAATCATGATTACAAACACCCCATAGAGCATCTGTTAATCCAGCTTCATCAAAGACTACTACCAATCCATGTCCAATAAGTGAAGTACTAGCCGAAGTTGGATTACCAAACCGTTCAAGTAGTATGTTGATAATATTCAAGCATGCCTCCATTGCATCTCTATCATTTGTATTAATCAAATCTATCAAGCTCGTACCAATATCACTTGCCCTTGCTGTAGATAGTAGGTATTCCAAGAGTTCATTCTGTATTATATCAACAATCTCGGAATTAACATGGGGAAAGTTAACAAAATCACGAGAATCATACAATGCTGGAGGAAAGTATAATGCATTCCAAATTGCCCATGCCACTTCTCGTTTAAAGTCAAAGGTCGACGTTGGACAGACTAATCCACGGCATAATGCTGGAAGTAACGTCTTACATGCAACTGTAGCAGGGTTGGGTTGAGGTAGTCCAGCATCATACAATATTGCACTAGTAGTAGCCGCTGCTTCAATTCCAATTGCATCAATAGAATTACCAGCACCTAGCGTTCCAAATGATATCAATTCATATAAAGCCCACTCGACATCTTTGGTATCATTTCCAGGAGGTATAACATCCAAAATCAAGTTTATATATTGACCATTGGCAGCAAGTGCTATATTCTTTAATACTTTGCAACATGGTATTAAACTTTCGGCATGTTCTAAATCATTTCGGCATGTAACTTTGAGTTGTTGACTAGCTGATGTTGTATCTAATACTAATCTTGTAACAAGTGCTGATATGAATTGACTGCTATTGTTGTAGGGCGACATGGCGTTATCTTCAATGAGATAATCAATTGCCATTGAATCACGTGTTAGAAAGGATAATAACCAGCATGTTTCGATTGCAATATCATTCCATGTTGTAGTTGTGGTTTCTTTTGTTGTTGTGTTCATATCATTATTGATACTACTTTTTGAAGAGATCTCTGGAAGTGATAAAAGCATTTGAAAATGGTTTGAATTCATCTTCTTCTGATGTGAATTAGCTGGTTGTATACCCAATCCTGACATTTGTTCATCATCTAAAAAGTCACACAAACCATCACTATCATTGTTACTATCATCATGTTGTATCATATCAAGTAAATCACATGCACCATATGTCTTTTCACGTATAAGATTTGTAATTGACCATATTGTATACCTAATCAAGTCAATTATACCTTCCTCATTACTACTTGTACTTTGTTGTTGTTGTACAATGTCTAACCCAGCCAATAAACATTGAATTAATAAAGGTAAGACATTCAACTCGTATAACTTACTTCGTGCTATTTCTGAATCACCGGCTAGGTTACCAATCACACCTATGACTTTTGTACTTAGTTCAATACTGATATTATTACCATTGAGTAGTGATACTAATTGATTTAGTGTGCCTGAGTTGACTAAGACATAACACCATGAGGTTGGTATCTCTGTATTGAGTGATTGAGAAGGAGTAGTATATGGAGAATATTGCTCTAAAGAAGAGGTCATAGATGGCGGTACTGGATCTGTTGCAGCCAATTGGTTCAACACAACAACAGCTTTAATCTTTGTAGACTCATCATATGATGTGTTGTTTAGAATTGTCGATAGTGAAGTTGACAATTCAAATGCCAAATTAATGGTACCTTCCAGTAAATGTAATAGACTGGATAATATTGAATTAGCAGCTACTCCAACTGTAATAGTGGTATCTTCTTTATCATTTGGTGTTATCAGTATACATAATCGATCTAACATATCAGATAATGATGAAGATGCATCAACATAATTTTGAGTATTGGTATTTGAGGAGCAGATTTGTACTATAGAAGTTGCAATTGATATCGTCTCCTTAACATGATTTGTATCTTTACTGTATGGATTTTCTTCTTCTTTATTGTATGGATTATTCACTACTAGCATACGTTTTCTAGCTACTGTTTGATTTCTCTTTGCTTTGCGTATTGATAATGTGGTATCAGAGCGTTGTTGCTGTGATCGAGTAGCTCCACCGCCTTGACCACCGTCACTGGTAGTGGAGAATGGAGTAGTCTTTGCAGGGGTACGATGGGTAGGAGAAGATGATGACATGATATCGTATGGAAGGATAGATATTGCTAGAAGAGAATTTTGAATTATGCTCTTACTTTGCTTACAAGTGGAATTGTCGTAATTAATACAATATTATTTATTGCAACTATTGTAATAAAGCGCCGAGGCTGTTAAGTCTTCACATAACTCGCCACACATGATACACTCCGATATCATATCATACTGTTATTATTAACTAAACGATATATACAAAACCCATCATATATAAATGCATTGTTGCAACACAAAAAAGTTAGAAGAAAGTGATAAATACATAGAGATTTTTTTGTGCACATCTTATGCACAAAAAGTATACAATCAAATCGTATACACAGCAGCCTCGTATACAAATCACTTTAGTGTATAACATCATTCAATATTTGATCCTCCATAGTGTTACAACGTATCCAGACGTATTGCAACAACACACAAAAAATAAGAAAAAGCCAAATTAGATACGTAATTGTAATACTCTTCATGACGGACTGCAACAAATATGGGTACCAACGACGAAGATAAAGAAGTATCAGTATGTGCCAATTGTGGCAAGGGGGAGGAAGAGAGTGAAAAACTTAAAGCATGTACAGCATGTAAGATGGTGAAATATTGCAGTAGAGAATGTCAAATTGCTCACCGTTCACAGCATAAAAAAGAATGTAGAAAACGAGCTGCTGTATTGCATGATGAAGAACTATTTAAACAACCTCCACCAGCAGAAGATTGTCCAATTTGTTTCTTACGAATGCCATCATTCGATATGGGCTATAAATACATGTCATGTTGTGGCAAGGAGATATGCAGTGGATGTGCTCATGCTCCGGTCTATGATAACCAAGGCAATAAAATTGATGATCAAAAGTGTGCATTTTGTAGAACTTTAACTATTCCTGTGATCGATTCAATTGAAAGGGAAAAGATACGAGTGGAGGCAGATGATCCTATTGCAATATACAATCATGGATGTTACTATCAAAAAGGGATATATGGTTTTCCACAAGATTTTACCAAGGCATTGGAACTTTGGCATCGATCAGCTGAGCTTGGATGTGCTCGGTCATATAATAGTATCGCTATTACACATGAACTTGGTGAAGGAGTGAAAAGAGATAAGAAAAAGGGCACTTTTTATTTTGAGAAGGCGGCTATGGCAGGGCATGGAATAGCAAGGTACAATCTAGGTGTGAGAGAGGAGATAAATGCAGGCAATATTGATCGAGCTTTGAAACATTACATGATTGCGGTAGGGAGTGGACATAGTGATTCCTTGAAGCGGATCCAAAATTTATACCTGAAACAGCTTGCAACTAAGGAGGATTATACAAAAGCACTGCGAGAATACTTGTGTGAGATCAAGAGTGATCAAAGGGATAAAGCCGCTGCAGCGGACGAAGAGAACCGATATTATTAGACTTAAGACACTCTTGCCAACACAAGCATTACGAGCATATCAAGCATATTTGGGTGAGATTAAGAGTAGCCAGAGAGATAAAGCTGCTGCATTTGACGAGTTGTCTCGTTACTACTGATGCCAGAACTTGGTAGCAATTAATTGTTATAACTAACTCCACCCAGAAACTTTCGAGGATCGGGCACTTCTCCATTGAAAGTAGCATCACGGAAATCAAATCCTGGATTCTCTTCTTGGAATCTTTCCAACATTAACGTTCTTTGCATTGATTGCTTGGTTATTGGATCAATTGTTTCTTGTATACCTGTATTAGTGGATCCATTTGCATCAGTAGTGGCAGCATGACCACACAGTACACCCTCCCATGTCTCACCTCTAAACACCTTACATAATATAATAGTAATCATACCCTCTTCATCTAAATACCAACTTGATTCATTCACTTTAACTTTACCAAATGTTGTTTCATTCAAAAAATATTCACCATTTGGTTGTGATTTTAAACCAACTTGTAATCTATTAGTTGATATATTAACATTAATATAACTAGCTGTGTTATGTTTGGGTAATTGTGATATTGGTGCTGCTATGTAAATTGTTACCTCATCTAATGATTGTTCCCATTCGTAGATTGTTTGATTGTTGTAGGTGAATATGTAGCGGTCTGATATTGTTGGATGTTTCTTAGTTATACCTTGTATTGTTGGAGGAGGAGGTTGAGGCAGAGCTGCAGGTTTATTATTGGAAGATGTAGCTGATGTTGCCTTTGTAGCTGTATCAGAAGGGGTTGTATTGTCGATCTCATCTTCTGAATCTGAATCCAAGTTGTCAAACTTTGAGTAATCTGCAAGCTTACTCATTTTATTTGTGTATCTTATCTTCTCCTACTGCAAACCACACTGGCAAAACTCAAGCACAAAATATCAAACCTTTGCAAACAATAAACCGAGTGGATATCGGACAGAGTGAGCTCCAAGAGGATAAGGATTGCCTCACCGATATTGATCACACTCTCATAATTGTAGTTAATAAAGGTCGATACGTAGGAATATCAAAGAGTATGCAGATAAAACAGAGAGGTACATATTGCTGTGGTGATTAGTTCAGCACTTGATACAGATCGATACAACCTATTGAATCGATATATCGGTACAGTGGTTTGCTCGAGTGATATCATAGCAACAAAGAGAGAGCTTAATTTGCAATAGAGTGGTGCACCTTATTTGGGGCTGATACTGTGACACAAACATAAATACTCCCACACTGCGGCTATCAAATCACCTATCAATACATGCAAATAAGATGAGACAAGATCTAATACGAAAGTTGGCAGTATCAATAATATTCATCTTTGTAAACATTATAATTTGGCATAGAAAAGATAATAAGAATTCACAAAATCAAAATAATGATGGATGGTTATCAGATTTAATAGATATACGTTTAGCTGGACAATTTACTTCATTATTAGCTGATGAAGAATTAACATCAGGTGTTGGATATGTAACTACTGATGGTATGTGGGGTGAACTTACTCAAGATCATGTCAATTACAACAAGTATAAAACTGAGGATATAAAAATATTAGGATTTACAGATCGTAAATATATATCCATAGCTAAACATTGGTATACTCGATTATCATTATTGGGATATAAAGAACATTACATAGTTGCACATGATGAAGAGACTTATAATAATCTAATATCAAATGATATGCGTGCATTACCATGTTTTATTCAGAATCCAGATTATGCACAACCAATTAAGGGACTGTGGCAACAGATAATGGCGGCACGGTTACATTTCACTATGGAATTACTCAAGAATGGTACACATTTACTAATAACGGATGTTGATAATGTCTACTCACGGTATGTACCAATGTGGGGTTTCCTAGAGGAAGGATTTGATGTCTATCACGCTTATGAAATGAGATACCCAGTGGATCAATATGATCAATTTGGTTTCGTGGTATGTAGTGGTCATCAATTCTTACGAGCCACTCCTGAAACTATAAAGTTTATGGATCTAATGAACAAACGTTGTCCATTTGGTAAGTGTGATGATCAAGTTACATATAATCGAGTGTTTCATTTAGATTTGGATATACAATGGGATAACAATCAGAGTCCAAACCATCCTGGCGCTTTACGGATAAATACAACACATGTTGAGAATACCGGGCTGTTAGTAGAAAGTGCTACTGGTAGATCAAAGGTTACAAATCATACTATTAAAATATGGGATAGAGACTTTGCATGGAGATTGGCTGGCAGTTCTACCGAGCCAGGTTTACATGGTGCTATACCTGACTTTTGTCCGTCAGCTAACAACTGGCTTGGCATGCCAACGAAATTAGAACATTTAACTGGTGCAGGAGATAGAATACAAAACAAGATTGCTGCATTTGATATCTGGGATAAGATGTGTAGATCTAAGCATTAGGTATCTCTATTAGACAGTTTCAGCGGTATTGGGTATTGGTATTACTTGCAATCAGACACCCCCTTGAGAAATCTCCTCATCCCACAATAGAATCTTTTTTGACATATCGAATGATCCACAACTACTAGCCCATAAACCAGATGCAGCACCGATTCCAACGCCTACTGCACCTCCTCCTATGCTGCCCCAAAGTCCAGCCGCTAATCCAACAAAGCAACCTATACTGGCAACGATCATACCTATTAAAGTAGATAAGAAGTCAGTACAACTGAACAAGATAGCTCTTTACACAGATTGTAATCAGAATAAAAACTACTCACCCACCCCGTGAGCTCGTTTACGACTTGCAAGTTTCAACCGATCTTCGTGGCTCATTTCTAGCACACGTGAACGTAAACCATCACACTCTTTGTGACATTGACTAATAGATTTCATTTTGATTTGCAGCTGTAGAAATATGTAGATGGATTTGGTATACTCTATCAACTAATTTGACTTTAAAGGTGCACGACAGAGGCAAAGGGCCTTACATGTACGACATTCATGCGACAACGCAAAGCGAAGTTATTCACTAACATTATGAGACTGTATTTAAGTCTGTGGCAATGAAAATCCATGCCTAGGCATAAAATGACATAATTTTGACACCACATATCAATCTAAAGCTCTTTTCATGCTCTATTCAATGATGTATTATTGAGATAATACTGAGGACTGCATCCACTTCATATATGCGGTCAAACATGGCTTTATCAGCCATCAAAAAAGTGCCTTTCTCGTAATTGTGACATAGGAATTAGTATAATTGTACAGGATACCGAAAGTGGTATGAAGTTTGACCATTTCGAGAAAATGGCTGTTTACTCCATAACCTATAAAACCGTTATTTATTCCTGGGCATGGATTTTCATTGCCACAGACTTATTTAATGATCACAAAGTGGCTACTATTAAAGGCTATTATGATCTTGTGCCACTGCATGTGCATTGACTACTTGTTTCATAATTAATATATATGTAAAGAACTAATAACATGTCTAGTCTATTTGAAATTGATATCGACGAAGCCTTGGCTACGGCTCATGGCGGCAGTGATAACAAAGATGTACTTTTTACAAAATCCGAGGCTGAGCCATCAGATGATAATTTGCAACAAACACAAAGAGAGTTCAACCAATATGACAAATTAAGAAATAATCCAGAAATAATATCAACACCGGTATATAACGAACCAGCAAATTATGTAGGGCGCAATCTGCATAGAATATCTTTTGATAATAATTATAACTCCGAGAATAATGACAATGAATTATTATTATGTCATGTGCCAACGTTCTTGAGGTATTCAACTGATAAAGGACCTTCGTGTCAAATTGCATACTCAGCAAGTGCAGCGGCTATACTGGCTATGCATCATTTCAACAATGGAGACGGGAGCGTAGTACCAGAATTAGATGGTATTAATAAACGATGCAATATACGATTGACAACAGAAATAATCAATACCAAATCATCACCTATTAATGCAGTTAGAGAATTAACACGAATGCTAACTAGAGATTCTAATTCTATATCAGAACCCCAACCATGTGCGGTATTAGGGAGTCAAATATCGAGTGTCACAAGTAAGATGGCTAGTTTGAGTGGTGTATTCGATTTATTCCAAGTTAGTTCGAGTGCCATGAGTACTTCATTAGAAGATAAAGTGCAGTAAGTAAATGTGTACATTCTCTTTTTGGTTATAACCGGCAAACAGTTCATATTATGTGTACCCATTTATGCGATTGAAATGTACTCATATCAAATGCCATATCAATACAAGTCCGCCCGAGGACCAGTCGAAAATAAAAATCATGATAATAAAGTACCCATTAACCGACCATTTTACAAATTTCTACATAGGACCTAGTACTCAAACGGGTTTTAAGAGGGCCCGAAGGCC
>Ga0214481_100257_pt1 | contig 28605 bp, 20 predicted proteins | sample M1_20Mar14CPVII9_4_FD_165057 | JGI IMG/M metagenome (GOLD analysis project Ga0214481, IMG submission 165057) | Marine eukaryotic communities from Monterey Bay, California, United States - M1_20Mar14CPVII9sort6BwellG10 | ecosystem: Environmental > Aquatic > Marine > Unclassified | place: USA...
CTCTTAAGTAATCATTACTCTTCTTCTATCCCAAGTGCCAAGCTTGTACTCTCCTCCAACGCAGCTCTAACCTCCTCTCTTCGTTTATTCGCAACAGCATATGACTCCTCCAACTCTTTTGTTACACTATGATTCTCCTTAATTAGTTCATTAATACGTTTCATTTGCATTTCTTTAGTGCGATCCATACCGGGTAATTTTGAAACAAGTTCATCTACCTTGGCTGATTTTGCAAGTATATCCTGTGCTAAATTTTGTGTTGTTTGTACATCTCGTTCATGTTCTGTTTCAATTAGTAGTTTTGTATATTGTTCTTGTGTTAGTGGAAATTTGATATCCTTCTTTTTGGGAGGAGGAGTATCTTCGGCCTTTTTTGATTTTGCTGTGTTCAGCTTTATTGATAACCTTGGTTTTGGTTTATTATTGTTATCATTATTCTTTGGATCTAATTTGGCAAGCTCTTTTAGCATATCAATACTTAAATCTTCAATGTCACCATCGGAGTAGACACATCTACGATCTAATCCATTTTCTATGAAAAGATATGATGATTAATCATAAGATATTATGTGCACAAATATAGATATAACTGAGCACATAGAAACTTGTAACTCTTACCTGCTAATGGTCTGGTTTCTACCACCTTTCCGGTATACCATCCTGTATTAAACTCTTTTCTAAACTCATAGCCAACGTCTCCTAGTTCAGGCTTGCCGGCTGTAGGCTTGTCTTCTTTAGTTTCAGATGTTTGTGCACTTGTTGGTTGTTTATCTTTTGCAGTATTATTATCCAATTCAGTAAATCTATCAACCAACTCTTTAGCATACGGCTCATCATTCAAATATGCCATAATAAATGATTCATAATCTGGTTCTAACAAATCAAATGCTCGTGATGGATAATAGTCCATATTCAATTTGTTTAATAGTATATCCTTTGCAGTAGGCTTGGTACCTAGTTCTTCTATATCATCTTTATCTTTAAATGCTGTTATTGGTACTATTGGCTTTTGTTGTTGAGTTGTTGACTGTTGTATGCCAGGTGTTTCGAGTGATTCAGGTGCTACTGCATCTCGTACTCCTCGTAATGCCTCGAAGAGAGATAGTGCAAGACTATCAATTGAATCCTGGTAGGTGCGCGTTTCGTAGTTCATGAAGATGAAATAGAGATGATTACAACATATGTTAGTACATGTGGTTTACAAAAACAATCAAATAGAGGGAAGTAAGGCTACTCATAAAACTTACTTGTACACATGTCACTGGATCAATCTTAGATTGTTGTTGCTGCTGTTGACTATCGGGCAAAGCCGCCGCCGCTGAAGAAGAAGAATCTAATACTGATGACATACTACCTAACCTCTACCTTTATCAGTTCCTCTCACAATGATTACATCAAGAGTACAACACAACTCCTCACCTCACCGCGCCTGCTGGCAATTGCAAGTCACAGGAAACACCAATTTAACTTCGCCTTTGTTTGTAGCAGTTCCTGTCTCGATTACATTAAGAGGCTATACGTACAATACATTAAGTAACATCCCTTTTCATAGAACCTACAACAAATAATAGTTCTCCATAATTGACTCGTCGATTCAACGTCCACAGAATCAATTTTTACACTCTCATAATTTTTGTGTTTGTGGAGTTATTGCAATTGACAATGGCGTCCTCTCATACCTCATCCTCGTCAAGGTTTAGCTGTCCGTGTCAGCGTATACCATTATCCTTATCATCGGCAACATCTGCAGAGTATGGTGATGTCGCATCATTAGCTCGTCGTATGAAGAACAATTATGCATCTAACAAAAATGATAGAAGTAATAATAAGAATGATAATAGTATAATTCGTGGTGGTATATCCAATGGGGGAATAACTCCATTGCATTTGGCTGCGCAGCATGGCCATCCGGCGGCAGTGTCAATGTTGTTGAAGGAGGGTGGGTTGGATGTTGATACTGGTTTGCCACCGCAAAGGGACTATGAAGGAAGCAGCAGCAATGTTTCATCTGGTGCAACTCCACTTCATAGAGCTTCATTCTCTGGAGCAATTTCAGCTATGCAAATATTACTATCATGGGGTGGTAGTACTAATGGTAGCAGTAGTAGTGTTGCAATGAATAATAGACAAGCTAATTTGTTGGCTTTGGATACAAGTTTTGGTGATAAAAAGACTCCATTACATAAAGCAGTGGCCGGAGGACGTCCACTGGCTGTACAACTACTCATTACTGAATTACAAAAACGTGATATAATACAAGAAGCATTACAATCTAAAGATGCAGCCGGAAAAACACCTCTACAACTAGCAAGACACTTTACATCCATGAATGAAGAAGAGTTGGAAAATGAAAAGCAATCAGTTAGACGATGGGATGTTGTGGCTGGTAATGAAAATGCAGATTGGCATACATGTTTACGATTATTGGAGAGTGCTGCTGCATCGACAATTGACGACGCAAAGACTTCTCAAGTAGTACAAGCAACACAACAAAATCTCATACCATCTTCCAACAAGCCAATGGACATGAGTATGCCAGCATATTGTGTCAATGGAGATGATTGTGAAGATGGGCGATGTGGTACATCTGTTTGGGAGGATGCATTCCGTAGAGCATTATCCTCTTCTATGGAAATGTCACTGAATAAGAATAATCTTTCAAAGGTGTTTACTTCTGGTGGAATTTGTCCTGTTGTACCGAAAAGTAAGCGAGTAGGAGATAATGACGATAATGATGAGGCTACTCAAAAGAATGGAGAAGAATCTCTAGGTCAAGTGCCAATGGACTGTACATCTACAGCGGATGAGGTCAACAACGATACTCATTTATCTCAAACATCCGAAACTACTGGAAAGAAGATGGGAAGACAATGTGATTCATGTGGAAAGCATACACCGGCTCTCTTTCGGTCTGTGAATCATCAATTAGTTTGTAAACAGTGCCGCCGTTTAGCCAGTCGTCGTACATGATAGATTGGTGTGCAACCAAGGGGAAGGGTAGATGAAATTGAAATTGACTTCAAGTATGTATCAGAGAAGTGAAGATACCATCAGCAAAGCGGATGCATATTAGAATCATCTGATTAGAATCTCTCATACCTAAGTAAATGCCTTCCATTAGCAGGAAACAAAGCCAAATCGATCGTTCCAAATGCATTAATAAGTATTCTGAATCTCTTTCTAATCAGTAACGGAGATAAAAAGTGAACTGCCTACATCAGCCCCCATGTGACATTTTATGCGAAAGGCTTTCCTAAAGTGGTCACACTTTTGATACGAGCGAGATGATAACACTGCCACTATTCCTATAAATCTTAGTCAGTAGCCCGAGCTCAATATCTCCTCTATCCCAGAATGTTAACAATATAGGCAATACGATAGAGGCGCACAATTTTTGTCAACAACAATATATAACACCTCCACCACCACACTCTTCTCTTCTTCTCTCCATTGCAAATAGAAAACTATGCAGCTTCTTCAAACCCTAACCTATATCATCCTTGCTACCCAATCAATATTGGTAACAGCCAAAACATTACGAGGTACAGATAATTCCTTCATAATACAAGACGATGAGAAGAATGACCATCATCAGAGACAATTATATCAAGAGCAAGAGCTTCCATGGGTAAAATATATTAATCCAGCTAAACGTGATCCTCATCGAGAACTATTAGCTGAAAGAGCATATCGTATGTTTACAGCTGGTGCAATATCTGATACTGATGATGTTAAATCACAATCAATTACACATCATGTAAACTCCGCCATCGAGGAGGGAGCAATAGAAGGAGTAGAAGAAGATAATCTATTTGAACAGGAGGTTAATCAACTCAAGAAGGATCCACGTATTATTGGTGGATCGAATGCGGGTAGTTCAGAGTTTCCATGGGCGGTTAGTATGCAGGATAGGATTGGGCATTTTTGTGGCGGGAGTTTAATTGCGAGTAATATTGTATTGACCGCGGCGTAAGTATATGCTTGTTGTATCACCGTTCTCGTTATATGAACTGCCCTCTCTCACACACTAAACTTTATTCCATACTCTCATATTATTACACAGACATTGTCTTGGGGGTGAATACAGTGTAGCAATAAATAGATCAAACCTTAACAACAACGACGGTCATAAAATACCCATGCAGAAAGAGATTGAATACCCTAGGTATAACTCCGGCAAGACTGATGGGGATTGGGCAATTTTGGTATTAGAAGAAGCCGCACCGCCAGAGCAACCGTTGGTACGACCGAATAGTCAAGGTTCATACCCACCCGTGGGTGAACAGTTGACAGTTATGGGATATGGTGATACCAACCCCAGTGATTATGTGAGTGACTTAAGTGATAAGTTGAAGAAGGTTAATGTTAATGCAATTAGTAATGCAGATTGTGATGATTCAAGTGATGGACGAGATGATTATTATAATCAAATTACGAGTAATATGATGTGTGCTAATGTTAATGGCGGGGGTAAGGATGCTTGTCAGGTAAGGAGATGTTTTAGTTGTTGTTTTGTGTGCATATCTTGTGGTCAATTTTACTCACTTGCCCTTCATTCCCCTCTCCTCCCAAATACACAACAGGGAGACTCTGGTGGTCCCCTCATCGGCACCAATGGCAACGGGCAAGTGGTACAAGTGGGGGTGGTGTCATGGGGTATTGGCTGCGCTGAATCAGCATTCCCTGGAGTATACGCAAGAGTCAGTGAAGCTTATGACTGGATAGAGAAGACGACCTGTGCCAACGCCGTCTGTGAAGGTTTCCCAGACTACTTTGATTGTGGTAATAACCATCCCTGTGGAAATGGCGGTGGTGGTGATGGAGGAGGAGGCAGTACGCCGAATCCAACTCGTAATCCCACTCGAAATCCTACTAGAAATCCAGTTTCAGAAGGAGGGCCGTCTCCAACCCCAAGACCAATTGGCGCCGCTGAAGACTCTGGCAACTGGAGAACGGTGTACTCAGATGACTTCACTGACAGCCGTCTCGGTGAAGACCGCAATGGTAAATCCGTGTGGACGCCGGACGGTGCTAGCAAAAACGACGCCAAGATAGACACTTCATTCAAGGGTAAGACAGGCGTTATGAACATCCAGCACAACGGTGGCGCGAGAGCAGATGGTATTGATGTTAGTAAATACAACAGGTGTAGGGCAAAACTGAACTTTATGCTGATGAGATTGCAATCCTCTGATAAAGCATCTGTTGAAATTTGCACTAAGAATAAGTGTAATAGAGTCGCTAGCTTTGGTTGTAAGGAACGAGGACAAGGAGGTATGCAGTGCAAAAAATGGTACTCTGAGACAACTCAGGCTGTCCTTGTAAAGAATGCCGACAATGCTGAAATCAAAGTCATTATGAAAGGTCGAAATAATAAGGCTGATATACATGTGGACTACATTGCACTAGAATGTAGCAAGTGATGATGGTCATATCGTAACTTTTCTCTGAATGCTTTGTTTGGTTGAACCTGTACCTGTATTGCTATTGTATAAAGTAAACTATTAGATGAATTGAATTGAAACAACAGATAAGGTGTCTCTTTGTTAGTCGCTTTAACTCCATGTCAATAGATTTGATATATGTACATACTCTCAGAGTGTGGAAAAAGGATACCGACTCCTGCCGACTCAAAAACAATAGTTCATAATTCATAATGTGTCGTACTAGTACATACATACTGAACTTGCATAATTCCTAGAGCAATGGTACATTCGATAGCACTTATAATGATAGCAGGTTTATGTAGAAGAACAGCGTATGCGACAGCATCTTGTAGGCCTGCTTTTATAACTTTACCGCGACAACAACAAATCTCAGTATCTCAAAATTCGATAACAACAACAACCACTACATCAAGAAAACCAATACTCTGCTACTGTTATCATACAGATTCTTCACATGTTAGCAGATATGAACGAAAGACATCGTTGTTGCAATTATCATCATCTTCATTAATATCAAGAGTTAGTAGCAGCAGGCGGATATCATCACACAATCTTTATAGCTTGCAATCATCATCTTCTTTGACCACTGATCAATCTACAGTCAAGTCTACAATAGACAACAATGTTACAGAAGAAGAGCCATTTACCTGGCCACAATTGATAGATCTATTTCGCTCTTCAAACAACAGTCAAGAAGATGATCATTATGTATCAAGCGATAATACAAACCTAGCTCTGTTCAGACGGTCTGCAGCAGCTCAATATGAATATGAGAAACATAAAAAGTACATTGAGTGTGATTGGAACAGTGCATATGATTACTTGGTGATGGATAAGTTTGGTACGAAGTTTGGATTTGAAAAGGTACTTTGTGAAGAAACAGCAAAGTATAGAGCTTGCCCTTCACTTACTCAGGCATCAAAATACACTATAGACAATCAAATGACTTATTTAAGATTAGTGCTGAATGATTATCCATATGATGTCGCCGAGGGTATTGAACATTGGTGTCTATGGAAGATTGGTGGGAAGAGTCAAACAGAAGGTATATTGAAGAAAGAGTTATCATGGGCTGCAAAAGAATTGCAAAGCTTAAATGCTGACAAGAGTAGTGGAAGCAGGTGTATCATTGGCAAGGATGGGGTATCATCATTCTATGAATTGGATTCGTCAGAAGCAAAACCATCTTCTGTATCAGATATGCTATATTGGGTAAACCCGCCGCATCTTCAGTCAATGCCAGAGATTCATCATGCTCACATGTTGGTTGTTCGTGATGATCAGATAGAAGGTCGTGACGAAGAGGATACCTTACTAGAACCTCCTCCTATTTGATGACAACCAATACATGGGAAAACCATCTATTCAAGGTATTGGCTTATAAACCAATATATAACTTAGGAAGCATTAGTAAATAGAGTATATATAATATTAATTTACGATAGACAGATGACCTCATGACGACATACTTAACAGATATTCAACTTTCCACAACCTCTGTGACCAATATCACTATCCACTATGGCCTTCAACTCCTTCTGTGCCTCAGCCAATGCACGCTTGGCATCAGCCTCCTTCCTCTTGGCTGCAACTATAGCACTAGTCTTCTCTTGTCTCTTTGCCTCTGCTAATTCTCGTTTAGCTGTCATTTTAACACGTTGTAAATCACGTCGGGCCTTAATCTCTTCTCTCGTTGGTTTGTGTCCTAGGTAGTTGGGATCCTCACGCATTTCACCTTCGTGTAGACGATGTCCTTCTGAATCTTTCTCGGATTGGATGACGGCAGCTTCTTGCATGTCTTTCTCCGCTGCTTGTTCCTCCTCGGGAGTGATAACTCCGGCAAACTGATCAACCCTAACAGTTCCACGAAGAGCACGTTCCTATATATTGTAAGAGAAAGATGAGGAAGATGTTCATGAGTGTCACATCCCTCATAGGGGTGTTATTGTTATGAAAGATATATATATATATTTACTTACATCGGCGGAGACTAAAGTGACGCCGAGAGCTAAGGCTAGTTAGAAGTGCTTCATCGTGAGTAGGATTGCAATATATAAGTTGGCTATTGATTGAGATTATGGGAAGTTGTATGTTTATGCATGGTTGCAATGCTATCGTTAATCTATCGTTCTTTGATGTGACACAGAGACATTCAAGAGTCATTGAGAAAGATTACGTGCATAATCTCATCTTGTACATTAAATCATAGTGTACGACCCATCACCCTAAAATCAAAAATACAAATGACGCAGGGCGATCGGCGGTGTTTATAGCGGAACTTTGTAGCCGACATCAACCTAACTCTTCTTCCTTTATTATTAGGGAGGACGGCATCTTTTCTCGGTCTACATTCATTCACGGTGACTCAATATAGCAAGTTGCAATGATAAAATTGCAATGCACAAGATGTGCACAACTTCTTCTTCTCCAATCAATACAACTATTGGCATGCTTTATACTTCTACTAATACAATGTGAAGTACATGGTTTCTCATCAATGAGAGGTGTTGCTCGACACAACCATCATCTATTATACTCGTCTTCAGATGTCGACATCGAAACATCAACTCAAACAACAACAACTACTACTACCAAACATCAAAAACCAAAATGGATGAAGTGTATAAATGCAGTAGTACCACCCCGCATCACGGCATTAAACGAGGCAGTATCACAAACAGCAAATGTATCATTATCAACAGCTAACGAGTTAATAACAATGGGTGCCGTATGGGCAAAGATGGATACATTAACAGATGATGAAGTATTAGAACAATATTATGATAATAATCCATCATCTGCGGCATTAAAGTATGCTGACTTCCCTTCTGGATGGGGTAGTGGTAATGAGAATGATGAATTGTATAATTTACAAAAACAGGGTAATGATGTTACTTCTAACAACAATAATAATGAAGAAGAATCATTGGATGAATATATTGAAAGACAAATGTCATTACGGTATAGAAGGATATTAACCCCATCAACTATAGATCCAGGTACTGATATACGTATATATCCATATCCACGTCGTTTCCCATCATGTTATGACTTCTCAGATCCAAAACGCTTGTTATATGAAGATACTACCTTTATTGTGGTAGATAAACCACCAATGCTTCCCACACAACCGGAACCTAGTAATTATGAAGAGTGTTGTCCAGGATGTGTCAATTTGTTATATGGACCATTTAAAACTATAACTGGTGAGGATGTTAATCGGCCATTGATTTGTCATCGTGTTGATTCATGTGTTGGTGGGTGTGTTGTATTAAGTAAGGATGGGAATGGTCAGAAGGTCTTTAGTGATTTACAAGTGAGTGTATACCATGTTGTTGATGTATTTGCCTGTAGCTATTATTCTCTATACTGATTCTCATCATTATCTTATCTCTCCCTGCATTCGTCATTATCAAAATACACCACAGAGACAACGCAAAATCAAAAAGTTATACCTAGCTGTTACTACAGAACCAGTTCCTCTGGGGATGCATGTACATTGGATGTGGGCATCACTGAATGCTAGAGGTCAACAGGGTGGTACACCATGTCAATTTGTTAGTCATACTCCGCCTGAATCTAGAAAGAAGGCCAAGGTGAGTGTTTGGTATCTTAGTCATGAATGATCGGAGTTTACAGTGACCCCTTGAATCATCTAATATACTATTTGCTGCTCTTTATCAGGCATGGATTCGATGTGTACTAGAAGTAGTCAAGTCAGAACCGATCACAATCTCCCCAAACAATGATCATGGGTATGATCCAGGTACCAAACAACATTATCAATCAACAATTAGATTAGTCACTGGCAGGAAGCATCAAGTTCGTGCACAACTGGCAAGTTTAGGTGCCCCTCTTATACGTGATACATTATATGAACCAATATCAGGTATGACACTTGAAAGTTTAGAAGATGAAGATGCCGAAGAACGAATGGATGAGGCTTTGTCAAGCGTACGAGTTCCGACGGAGGCTATTGGATTGCAGGCTCATGCTATACTCTTTGCCGGTGTAAAAGCAAAGGCTAGGACACCTTGGTGGGGTGATGGAAAAGAAAGAGGAGGAGATGATTTCTATGGACCACCATAGACGCATTGTTAGACTCTCTCTGATTAAGTTTCTATATTTTAGAACCTAGCCTGAATGACTTATCTAAGCAATCAGTATCACAACAATCAAATCTGGAAAACATCACTTTGTGCAAGATTGTCTAGCTGAGCATATTCTTTGTGTTTCAGGGAACAAGTTGCAACACGAAGTACTGCTCAATACAATCCTGGTTCCTTCAACTGACGAGGCCATTATTTCTGGCTTCGTACAATGTCATTCCACAAAGTTATGCATTCTGGCTTCAAAATCATATGAACTGACTGCTTATCCTTCTTCTCTACTATAACTCATCATGACTAGCAGATAGTAAAACTAGTAGTTTGATTCTCTTCTTCAGCCAGTCTTTGAGTTCTTGTTTCATGGAGTTACCCTCCATTCCTCTTAACCTAGCGAGCTGGCTTTCAATCTCTCCTTTACTCTTTACTTTCATCTTTTCCAAGTATGCCAAAGACTTATCATCACAATTGGTACCATCCAGAGCACATAAAGAAGTACCAGCCGCTTCTTCAATATAATCCATCATCATACCAAGATCACCCAACTCATCACACATTGCTTTGTCTGTTTTCTTTTCATATGGTGCTCCTCCTTTACCCGTATCTTTGTTAAAGTATCGAATTGTTGGCCAACCGCCAGTTCCAGGAGAATAATCTCCTCGAATCGGTGCCTCTGATAGATTAATATCAGCAAACTAAACGAATATGCGACATGAGATATGCACATTATAAACATATGATCTGCATATATTATAATACATCAACCCACTTACCACCACATCATTGTTCCCCTCAAACGCCTTTGTGGAATCATTCCACGCAGGCGCTTGCTTTCGTCATCAGCCTATATTGTGGGTTGTTGTTAGACGAATGAGATGTGAGATGCAAATAAGATATGCACAAATCATCGCCACGCAAATACAAGTAAGACGTACCTCATCCCTCACTTGCGATCCACCTAACCATCAAAGTTTTATCGGCAGATAAGGTCTCATCAATTAAGGAATGAAGTTGACTCTCGTCTGATATCTTTGTGACATGATTAAAATGCCCATCTGGATAGATAGCTGAAATTTGTGCGACAAGCCCTAGGATTAGAAGTGCCACCGCACGAGGAGATGGTATACCGATCATTAATGTGTCTATTCTCTATATCAAGTCGCTTGCACTACTACTACCAGTATCGATGTTGATGGCTAAGATTTCAAAAAAATGGACTATTGAGGGGTAAAAAATGTCCTGGATAAATAAGGATACCATAAATTGAAGGGGTATCCTAACTAGGACCCCAAGGTAATTACCCTTGCTTTCTCATTTGCTCTTAGCAACTTTGAGCCGTTGAATCTCTCTCTACTACACCACATAATTTGCAACTCCAACTATCTCTAACCCATATATATATACTATATAATCATGGCATCCGATCAGATTAGACAGATGGTTAATTTCATCCTCCAAGAGGCACATGAAAAGGCCAATGAAATTCGAGTAAAGGTGACTTTGTTTTTTGTATGTTTCGGTGCATGATAATTGTTTGTTGTTGTAATAGGGCGTTGTCTGTAGTGGAGGGATTGCAATAAAAGAGTATATGTTTATATAATTCTATGCTCGGTATTTGATAGCCGTGGTAGTATACGAAACTTGCAAACATATAAGTACACAAGATGTGATCACTTATAATTTTCCCGCCACCACCACCTATTTCTAACCACTTCCAACTCCTTCAATACAATACCTATATACCAATACCACTACAACAACAATAGACTGAGCATGATTTCAACCTTGAGAAACAAACACTCGTCCATGAGGCAAAGTTAGCCGTACAAGATGAATTTACAAAGAAGGAAAAAGATCGTGAAATTCAAGAACGTATCGCCCGTTCAGCCGAGATTGGTTCATGTCGTCAAAAGAAAATGGCATTACGTGATGATTTATTAACATCATTAATGAAGGAGGCCTCATCTAAATGTAAGGTAGTTGCCGATGGGTCCAATTATCCTGCCTTACTTCAAAAATTAATTGTACAGGGATTAATTAAAATTGAAGAATTGGAGGTAGTTGTTTATTGTCGTAAGGATGATGTTGCTACCGTTAAGAAGGTCTTACCCGCTGCTGTTAAGGAGTATGTTGATATTATGGAGAAGGAGAGTGGTATTACATTAAAACCCAAGGTTACCGTGAATGATGATAGGAAGCGGGATTTACCAGACAGTTCACATGGAGGTGTGAAGTTAACTGCATGCAGTAATAAGATTGTATGTGATAACACCATGGGATCACGATTGGACTTGGTTTATTCGGAATTGATGCCAAGTATTAGAGAGATTCTCTTCCCCGAGCAGTAATTTGAACTGCTACTTTAGAGGGGTTGATTTGATATGATTGGGAGGTGGATGCTAGTTTAACGTTCTTATAAGTTGGATAGAGCTATTAAACTGGCTGGTGGGTTTTATGTTAAGAGTTGCAAGAAGTGACTGTTTCTAGGGAATGGATTGGTTTTCCCAGTGCCCTCAGTATTTGTAAGGAAATTGGGGTAATATTGAATTTGTTTAGAATCGGATTGTATTCTATACTTGGTGAAATAATTGTCTAGGCCAAGTTATTATTTAAACACATCTGCTCTACATGGACAGGACTATACATATGTCGTACATCCGCTGTTACTTAGCTACTTGAGTGTTAGCAGAGGTAAACAGCGGCATCCAGTAGTACATTATTCATAGAAAAATGGGTGCACTGCATTATCTTATCAACAGTTCTTTAAACCTCTATTGACAAAAAGGATTATACTTAATATTTATAGCAAACAATGGCAGAGGTAGCAAACAATAGCTCTAGGCGAACACCCCCAAACGTCCTCAATAAGCCCTTTATTCATACGATAATACCAAATCAGATACTCTTCCCTTGGTACTACTATCCATATCATTTGAAACTCGCCAGCCACTGGAAGGAGCAGTTATATAGTAACTTGACTCTTCAAAGTCATCTTCATCCATCTGATCAATAAGATGAGGTCTATTTGAAGAAGATATATCTTCCTCTGCCACATAATACGATATGATTCGGGGGTGTGAAACACGATGTGCAGGAACTAATCCAATTTTCCATACATTCTCCTTCTCCCGACGTAACACGATATTGCAATCATATTTCCCCCAGAACTTTCTTGGTGCCCCGACTTTGATAAACAGAGGTGCTTCGTTATATAAACCGTCTTGGATATAGGTGCCATTAACATGATTGACTGATGCATGAGAAATGAAGACACGTTTTGTATTCTGCTTCATCTTCTTACCGCTTGTAAGGGCTACTTCCATAGGGATGCCTGAAGGTATCATATGACGAAATGATGGTGGCTCTTCAGGCGTACAGTCAATTATAGGACGCTTGCAGCCTTTCATAGCTTGATGTTTCTTGTTCATTGAACCCTTTTGTAAATTGGGGAAATGTTGAAGATCAAGGAATCTACTGGGAATACCACCAATCAAATAATCTTCTTCTTTCTCTCCATTTCCCATACTTTCGTGATCGCTATTTATAACACTACTATTGCAACCGCCCCCCATACCAACCTTGTTTAAAAAATCTTCTGCAAGTGCCCTCTCTTTATAAGCCCTCTTCATGTCCTCGTCCAACTGCTTCATATCTCTTTCATTCTCTTGTCTATATTGTTCTTCACTTTTTAAAACTTTAGTACAAAAGTTTAATGTATCAGTGGCCATCCGCTTCAATGTTGTAATTTGTTCAACCCTTGCAGAATTCTGTGCGGCCTGTTTCGATATGATAACTTTTCTCCTTTTCGTTTGTGTATAGTTTGCAATGGCTAATGAGTGGTATTGTTTTAATACTGTTTGCATATCCGGTTGTTGATTATTTAAGTTCGGTGCCTTCAAATTTAGGCCTGGTCTATTATTTGATTCACTACCACCCATATTACTTGATGTATCACGAAGGTTCGTATCAATCATCTCATGATCAAAATTATTTGAGTGTGATGTATTTTTGCGCCTATCACAGGACGATGATGACGATAAAACGTCACCACCAGTAGGTTCATTAATCATCTGCTGCATATCAGATAGGGAGGAGGTGATATGAAATAGATGACTTATTAAAGGCAATTAGGCAAAAAGGAAATAGGAGGTGAGGCTTTCCGCCCGTTTGTGCGTACAAATAGCGTGTTTTTAACGAGAGCTGTACGCAAAAATGTACGGCAGATCAGCGATCGCCGATCTTCCTTCCACCATATTTCTACGAGTTCCTATGTAGGCCTACTCTTGATCTTGATCTCCCACGTTTTTGCCGTACATTTTGCGTATGTCTGATAGTGGTTTCCTGTGACGCTTGACATCACAAAAGCAAAAGCAACCATGGTCTTCTCTATTTATGAAGACGGCCTAATCTATGAACTAACGATATTGGATAGTAGTTTATCAGTAGCAGTAGCAGTAGATGCGTCTATTGTATCTGTACCTAGCAGCAACGTTGAAATAAATCGAGATACATCAAGATATCTTATTCACGAACACGGCACTGATAATATTGTTGTAGAATTCTTAGAAACAATCTGAATTAAGTATGCCGAACATTGGGGATCAATTCAATGCAGCTTTTGCTGATACCCTTGGAAATCTCGATCAAGAGAGTCAATTACTGCATCAACAGATATGCGGTGCAAAACATATGTGTACACTCCTCGGTTTACCACTTGATGGCGCCACCAATCATAGATGTCAAAACTGTGGTAAGAAAATCCACGGCCCTTGTGGTATTGAATACGATGAAGATAACGGGGTAATAACAATTGCTGCAAAGGGACTATCCTTCGAATTTACGATGCTTAAATCACCGGACATCGGTGCCCCCGTCCCTCATCAAATATGTTTCTTATGTGTTGACGAATTGCAACGAGCTCAACAAACTATAAACAACAACAATAACAATAAACGTACTATATGCAATCCAATTGCAGCATCAGCAACGCATCCTTCGGTACTAGCATTATTTCCAGATATGCCAAATGATACACCACGTGATCTAGTAGATGAAATGTTACAGAATGCCATGGATGGAAATAGCGGCCCTGCTCTAGAACTAAAGTGGCAACAATTCTTCGGTATTAGTAATAATACAAATGATACGGAGGTAGAACATCAGCCCGGGCAGCGTCTCCAGCATATGAGGGATAATTTTAACGTGGAGAGTGTTCGTAAATCGTCTAAGGCACCTAAAACATTTACGAAGCATCAAAATCAAAACGAGCTCTTCATCTTACATCTTTTTAATAATGAAGGTTTACATACGTATTTGAACCCTACGCTAGTTCACGAGCTCACTGATATTAACACCGAGGTTGATTATTCGAGTGTAGAGGCAGCACAGCGTAAATACAAGAAGAATGGTGGTAAGAAATCTCTACCAGAGAGGAAAGAAGAGTATCGTATCAAACTACTACGTCAGCACATATCATATGCACTTAATGAACCAGGTATGATACCACGTCAAGAAACAGTCGTATTTAAGGCATTAGAGGAAAATGTTAACGTGTTCATCCAATACATTGTATCACAACGTAAGAATAACAACCACTTATTGAAGGCAAAGACATACTCAGGTTACCGATCCAGCCTCACCCATCTCAAGAGATACCGTCATACTCCTTCTCGTGAATTCGAGGATGATTTGGGAACGTGTATGGAGGGTGTGAAACGTTATTCTACCGAAGCAAATGGTCACGGCGAGGGTAATGTTTGGGATGGTGATCGACCGTTAACATGGGAGTTATATGAATACTTCAACCAGAAGTTTATGGAGATGGGAAACGACGAAGGACTATTTGCAGGTTCCTTTTCTAAGCTTACTGTGACCTTGGCATGCCGAGGGCACAACACTGGCCAGATAGTTTTGAAACAAATGACGTGGGCCGGGGATAGTATAGCAATTCCTTTTGGACATGAAAAGGGAAATCAAACTGGTAGCAATCCCATCAAGAAGATGCCACGTCACTGCTATGCAAACGCACTCAATCCACGTTGTGATCTACCATCATCGTTGTTTCATTACATGTCAATGAATCCAGACGTTATTGCTCATGGTGATGAGCAGCCTTTGTTTAATGGGTCTTTGAAAGCACAGGCTGATATGTTTGGACGGATTCTACGGAAAGTTTGCTTAGAGTTCAAAGATGAAATAGCATCAAGATTTGGTTATAAAATTAGTGACATCGGAGTCCACTCTTGGCGTAAATGTGCACACAGTAAACTTTATACTGGTAGTACTGCAGGCCCTCCAGCTGCAGCAGCATGTTTAAGGGGTGGACACAAGATTGGTGGTAGTAAAGATTACTATATTCAACAAGAGAAGGCAACTGATACCTTTTGTGGTAAGCTTTTAGCTGGACTCCCTGAGCACTCTGAGCAATTTGCAATGTCATACCCAGAGTTCATCCCCATTGAGAGGATGCAAAGTATCGAAGATGGTGGTGTACCAGTAGAAGATTATATGAGGAGGCAACAGGAAGTGAATGATCAAGTTCAGTTGGCGTTGAATTCTATCTTTGGAGAGGAAAATCTCACAAGATTTCGTCAGATCACCCCCATTCTTCGTGTTGGACTAGCTTCCCACCTCCAGCATCTTGATTATTACAATGCTCTAATCGATGCATCAAAGCCAGAGCTGGGTAAGAATCTACCAGACTCGTCTCCACTACGCCGTACACCACTGTTCACGGACCCGATGATATCAACTTTGAAGGAACATGTGAGGATTGCCATGCCGCATGATGGTCATTACAAGTTCTTTGCACCCGCAACTGGTCTTCCTCCACATGTCCTTATCTACTCCTACCTAAAAGGGTTGCAAAAGGAGATGCGTGATGGGTTTGAGGGTATCCCAAAGAAGATTGAAGAGATCTTGGATAGAAGAACTATGAACGGACAATTGTCGTTGGATCAGTTGACAAGGGCAGTTGAGAATGGGCCACTCTTGACGTCAATGGCAGGTGATTTGGCAAGATTGACTAATCTAATTCAACAGAATGGCATGCTACGAAGTGATGACGGGGGTGGTGGTGCCCAGAGTACTTTAGGTAGGCCAAATATCAGACTTGTGTGTGAGTATCGTCACTCTTCCGATGGAAAGAGCAGGAGAGTTCCAAGTACTTGGAAGTTTCCATCGTTGCCGCTTCAAAATATGTATCAGTATTGGCATACTGGTGATGAAAGTAATAAGATACCCCCTATGAAATGGTTTCAGAATGAGGATGTTGATTTTCTGAAGAGAGGTCGTATCAATCTAAGTGAGTGTAGAAAAGTTATGACAGCTATAGATAACGAATCAGAGAGGAAAGGGGTAAGTCCTAGGGATATTATGACTCATGTGGAGACTAACACATGCTACTATAAAGGTGAAAGTGCAATCTTAGCCGTCGTACCCACTCAAACTAACTGTGACAGAGTTAGAAACGTATCAAGATTGAGGTGGAGTACAGTGGTAAGATTCATGCGTAAGAAGAGAGGAACTTGATTAGGTAGCGACACCAAATGTATATTAGACTTGTTTGTTGTTTGATTCGTATATCCTCTACTCTTCTACACATTCTAAGCCATACAGTAGACGTATTACAATTTGAGAAGAAGATACCACATGGCCGTATCCTTGGGTGCAAAACGCTATATAATTGGATATATCATACAACGTTTTGTATCCATACGAATTTTGTACGGCAAAAACGTATGAGAAGTCTTTCTCCCATAATGAGGTCGGTAAGTCGCCAAATTAGACATTTATTCACTCTTTGCAGAAGAGACAACTTCAAGCTGTTATGTGGATAAGTGAGGTTCGCTCTGGATAGAGAAACATATAATTATATGTATATATAATAGTTATTGTGGGGTCGTCATTTATGCATGAGTAATACCGTATAATATTCTCGAGATAATATTATACTTTACAACTCAATACTCAACAAAAATGGGATTTATTGCAAGACGGTTCACCAACTATCTCCTTCAACACGGGCAGCTTGCAAAACAATGCCGGATATATGAGGACCAACGTTTACTCGAGTTGCAAAGTGCTACTGTACAGTCGGATGGGTTTTTCAGTTTGATATTATCACTATATAACAAAAGTGCATATCATGTGCACAACATTAAGATTGACACAAACCATATAGCAATGTTATTCATTGCAATAGTTGTTATAACCTCCTATAAGAGAAAAGATATTGAACAGAAAAGGAAGCATAGGGTATACAACTCAACACAACAACAGAAATCATCTTCTAAAGATATGGATACCATAACATTGGCACTTGCAAATACATCTTTTTATCTCATTGCAATGCTTTGCATCTCATCAATAGTTGGTGATAGTTTGGCTGAATTGAAAGAGTTTGATGCCATCGATAAAGTTGTTGCAATATCATACAGAATTGGCATGCCATCCGTATTAAACAAAATCATTATAGCGGTATCGGAAGAGGTGTATCAAGGCAACTATTGGACAAGACAACTATCGAAAAACTACCTATTTGTCATCTCTCTGTGCTCTATACTCATGTCTATCATTCTAACAATGATTGGATATATTTGGAGTTTTCTAGACCCGAGAAATACAGCATCTAATATTGAAATAAAACAGAAGAAGACTTGGCAGAGAATAGTATCAACTATGGCTTGGAATGTTGCAATTTCAATATCAGTCGAAGTTGTTCTCGCCCTCGCTTACATTTACTTGCCTTTTATCAGTAAGATTGTCCATGGGGAGCTTGACTTTGGCCTTCCCCAAGGATTGGTTCAGTTTCTTGACCGTGTTATATCGTCCTTTATTGGGTACTGTATCTTCTCCAAGCTCTTACCTAGACCCGAGGCACAATTGCAACAAGTGTCCGATGGTGTAAGGAAGACCAAGAAGTATGCTGTCAATCCTGAAATGGTAAAACGTATGTCGAGCTTGGCCAACGAGGCTAGAGAACGTGTGGAAGCCAGGAATAGGAGAGGTACAAGGCAATTAAGGAGAACATTCTCGGAGGGTAATTTCCATAAAACATATTCCCCAACAACACCAACAAGGCACAGACCTAGTTTAACAGCACTACCCGAGTCCGCAGAATGGAAAAAGTGGATAGATGAACCTCCCAAAACGCCAACCACTCCAATGAAGAAGTATGTGGAGAAATACCCTTCGAACAGTCCACTGAGAGATATTCATTTAGCAGGGCCCACACTCTCATCGTCGGACCTTCTTGCCAAGCTGAAGAACAACAAGAGCTTAGCTAGAAGTGGCAGCACTGGCTGCTTTGTTGCATTACCAGACCTCACTCGTAATCTGACTGATGAATCAGCTTAATAAGTCCCCAAGTCAACTCTAAACTTACATATCACGCTAGCTACAATATCGAACAATATCAAATCTGTACAATAGTCACCCGGCACGGATTCTACTAGACAAGACATTATAATAATAGTTGCTCCGAGCTTCCATGAATTACCATAAAGTGAATAAGGTATATACATCACACAATCTGCAAGTCAGAGAGAGAAATAAATTGACTAGAATAACTTCTTATGACTACAATGTTGACTTAGATATCGCTAGAAGGCAGCAGTTCTGCATAATATTGTCTTGCTAGATTTATTAGTTCATAATTATCCCCCAAATATCCCCTACCCCAAGCTAACTATTATACCCTCTCTACCTCTTAGCAAATCCACCCACCTTCTTCTTGCCTTTGTTCTTCTTGGCCTTCTTCTCTGCTTCCTTCTCGGCCTTCCTCTTTGCTGCCCTCTTGGCATCCTTCTCTGGATCCTTCTTTACTGCAAAGAAACTATCCATCCTCGCCTGTGGTTTAGATGACGACTTGTGTGCCTTTTGTAACTTCTCAATACTTGCCTGGACACGGTCTGGGTTGAACCCCATCTCATCAACGAGGAATGCCTTGAGTGGTTCTGGCTGACAAGGCTTCCATTTGAGGTCGACATCCTTATCATCCATAACCTCGTGTTCATTGAACAAACGACGTGCCTCAACAAATGCAGGGATTAGTACTACCTCATCTTCCTCTTCGTCATCCTTCTTCAATTCCCCATTGGCAACATTTTCATTAACAACCTCATCATCACCCTCATTATCCGAATCCCCCTCACGAGCCTCTGCAGCCTTCTTCTTCCTCTCCTTCTCTTCACGCTTCTTGGCCTTCATGGGTTCATAACTTTCGGGTACTACATGCTTCTCCCTGTTCAAATTCTTCAATATAGTTTCAATATTTTTGTGTTCCTTAATCAACTTCAATGCCGTTTTAGGTCCAATGCCCTTAATGGTATCACAGTAATCACAACCCATTAAAATACATAAATCAACAAACTGATCATGATTAATTTCCAACCCTAACAATGCCTTGTCATAATTGAGTTGTTGAATTTGAACATTAGCATCAGACTTTGCAAATGTCATCTTACGAACCTGAATAGGTGTTTGGAATGTCAATGCATCCATATCTTCTGTGGCAGTAGCATAAACTTTCCCAGCCTTACATAATGCCGCAGCCTGTGCCTCAGCCTCACATGGTGCCTTAATAACGGGAACACCCATCAATTGTAATAATCTCATACAATCCTCACTCTCTTTAGTACCAGCCCTGACTAATCGTTTATTTTGTTTGTTCTGTTCTTCAATATTACCACTTTCAGTGGCTACCTTTAATGCCTCCTCAGCTTTCAACCTTTGCTCACGACGTTTTAATAATTCACCACTTTTCATTTGAGGTGGCTTGCCATCAAAGACATACACAGGACGAATACCCTCCGTCAACAATCGGATAGTACGATTGAATATACCCTGAATATGCGAGGTGGTTTCACCATCGGCATTGGTTAAAGTCATGGCTTGACTGTTTGGATTGCCCTGACGGATTGCAATTAAAAATTGATATATTTGCATTGATGCATCTACTGCAATTTTACGACCGTGGAGTGATTTTAGTGGTACCTGTTTATTTATTTATATGTTGAAAGGTAGTGTATAATGTTAGATGTTTAAAGATTATGGTACAACTTGTTTAAGATTGATTGACGTATGCAATACATCTCATAGCTCATAAATCCAGCATACCCAATACAGTGCTTATATATTATTTCATATACACCAAATATACCTCATCTACACAATACCATTTACCACAGGCAATTGCTTGCTCAACTAACACAAGATGGTGCACCACAAGCATTTTTTTTTACATGCACCGACAAGTATTAAATATCTGCGGACTACAACACAATCACATACAACTCACATCACGAATACAGTCTGGTGCCTCATCAGAGAGGAGTTTAGCTAATCCTTTAATTCCCATGGTTGCTTGGGTATGTTTTGGTGATAGTGATAGTAAGAGTTTATTAGTAAGAGTTGAGATTGATATTCATTGTCATTGGTAGTTTTCATGAGAATTAATGAGAAAACTCTGTTTAAGCATTACACGTGTCTTTTTCTGGGCTGGAGCTTGTATCTTCCCTTTACTCTCTTTCTGCAGCCATAACTACAATGTGTGAGATGGTATAAGAGGAGAACTAGGAAGAGCATAGAAGAGAACCTTACAATACTATGGGCACATCATGTGAACATGTAGAGTAATATGTGTTGAACTCTTATTATGCTCCCATTCATTATTCAGAGCTAAACTACCCTGTTTGAGTATCCCCCGGCTCCCATGCATTGCTATCTAAATGTTTCATGATTCACTTAGACTCAACTCCAATGCAATAGCAAGCATGTCTTCATCTCCGTCGTCGTCAAAGTCTTCCTCGTAGTAGTCGTCTTCTCCTTCGCCTTCTCTTGCATTCAAGTAAAAGGGGCTATCTTGACGTTGGTCTAGACGTTCCAAGGTTTGAATATCATCAGAAAGTGGTGGCAGAGCTCCGAACGTACTACCACCAACCTCTTCTACTTCCCATTCTTGACAAGCTAATAAGGCGTCACTTGAAAGCAATCCAACTAGCTCAGAATAAGCTCGCTCAAAACGTTTCTCAAGCTCAGTCCCTTGTGATTCAAGAGTCCATATCTTTGCTTGAGTCAATACACGCTTGCGAAGCATGGCAAAGTGACGCCGCACGACATCTTCAAACCCTTTAGGTGGATACTTGAGCGGCTCAATAATTGCATGACGTAGTGTACTTAACCTCAAAGTATTGTTGTATCTAGCTGAGCCCTTCTTTCCAGCGGTTGTGTGCTCCATGCCCCCATGACCTCCTCCCTCGGTATAGTATGGCTCGGCAGTGTCAAGGATCTGTGCTTGAATGCTAATCAACACTTGTGCAAGTGAGGATTCCTTCGGATTCCATCGTTGAGCTTCGTTCCAACTTTCAGTTGTACCTAAGAGTGACAAACACACCTTGCCATCGTTATAAAGATTAGGACTGAACCTGACTTGGCCTCCACCTACGAAACAAGAAGAAGGGGCGAGTTAAGATAAAGTCATGTTGTTTAAATATAATAAGAGTAGGATACTACAAGCTCACCTGTCGTCATGAAATGTACCATTGGGGCCGCATTTGGATACAACTGAGGGTAACAGATATCAAATACGAACATGCCATACGCATAAGGCGTGCCCTGAGGTCCTACACACACCGCCCGTACAATATCCATCCTTTCCTCTGCATAGCATACGAATATTGATGCATTTGGGTGTGGCTTGGGCAAGTCTTTATATGCTCGGCGTGCATCCTTGAGAAGTACTTTTCCCAAGTTGGTGTTGCTACTTGACTTGGCGTTGGATGAGTAAAAATGATCCATTTGATCTGATGTTTCGGATGTAAAGCTGTCTGATGATACTAACCAAGCCTCGAGCTTTGATGTATATCCTTCTTCATCAATAGTATTCTCACTTTTCATAATATTGCTCTCCAAATTGATTATATCTGTCTCGTTCTTTACAATACTACCCTTAGTCTCGTCAACTTGTTGTTTCATTGTATAGAGTGTATCGACAAAGCTTTTTATTTGATCAATAGTGGCTATGCTTCCAATTGATGTGTGTGTGAATTGGTCTTGTACGGATGAGTGACGACGGCCTCGTTTAGACTCTTCTAAGCCAATCGTAGTGAGAGGTTTGTACTGGTTTCGCCACAGTGCAGAGTCAACATAACCATCTGCCTTTAGAATTGAGGCATTATCACCAGCTTTACATTGGGAGGTGGCGACTATCAACCTCTGAAATATCTGAAAGAAGTGATGAAGGTCGAAGTCATGATGTGTAACGAGTGAGCTGATGAATGCATTCTTTTCTTTCCCAGCTGCGATTGACCATCGGGATGCCAATGCAAAGAGAAGATGAGATATGATTGACACATCAAAGCCGAGTTCAAGCCCCGCGAATGTTCGCGCATCAAGAAGATCCTTCACCGAGTCTGATCCTGTTGTGTTCTGGCCAGAGGCATTCTTCAAAGCTTTATTAAAATCGACAAAAGGATGAGTAACTCCGTCAGATGATGAGAACTTATCTAGCAACGATATAACCATGACTGCAAGATCAGTTGATACTGAAGAGTTACCAAGAAGTTTTGCAATACTATCATCTCGAGATAGATAACATAATAGTAAAAGTTGTCTCCGCATGCCGGACAAAGAGTTTGGTAGGTGCTCATACATTCTGTGCAGCCTAGTCTTGGTTTGTCCAAACACTTGTTGTCCTCCAACTTGATGTTCGAGTATGTCACGAACATCCATAATCGTTTGATATAGAAAGTCAACAGAGATGCAAATCGATGCTGAAACGGACCTGACAAAGGTTTCCAATGTTTCTGTGCTCATTGACGTGATTGACTGCTTGAAGTCGCCACTTGGATGGAGCCATAAACGAAGAATTAGTTCACAAACCTCAGATTGGACTTGATTTTTGTGCATATGATTCTCTCGCTCGACATCGATTCCCTCTACTGCATCCATCGCAATAAATGTCTTGACAAGGTTGGGTCCTAGTTGCTTGGCCGCTACCGGCGATGAAAATACAGCTGAACCATGAACTTTGTTGTTCAAAGTTGAATATATATCCAACTCTCGATAATCAATAGCACATTCGTCGTCTTCATCCTTACTTTTACCCTTTCTTTGTTTACGCCTTTGGAGTGAAGCTTCATGTTGAACATTGGAGGCAATGAATGCTCCTGAGATACGCATTAACTCGGTCTGCACTTGAATAGATAGTGGTTGCTTGGATCCCAGTAGAATAGTCGCATATGTGACCGCTTGTTCTGCCTGTTGAGGAGAGATGCGTCTCTGAAATGATCTGGCGACTCTTGCAATATAATTTGATGGCAATTTAACTAAAGCCTCTGGTATCAAGGCAAACTCATGAGATCTTTCACGACTCTCACTAAGATCGGCAAGGAAGCGAAGTTGGAGGATTGAGAATTCTACCATGCTGTTCATTACAGCGTTGTCATTCAAGCATGTTTCATAACCAAGTAACACTGCTGCACATCGTTTGTACAGATCTTGAACAGGAGCCGTCTTGTCAAACGCATCAGAAGCCATTTTCCGAAGAGCGGAAAAGACTGATCGATACTTTTGTGAGTATTCGTCTTGTGTGCGTAGTGAAGGAAAGATTGATACTCTTAGAAGTGAAGAGGTAAGGAAGAAGAGCTCGGTACTCCCGGAATATACACTTGGAAGATTCTCGTCGCTGCTGTTTCCGGATATATCATTTACAAGCCGACGCTCGTCGATTGAGACGATTCGTAACCCATTTGGGCTGATTAAATAGCGAGTATCAAATGAATCGATTCCCTTCTTGTCGTAAGCTTTGGCTAAGTCACGGCCACATAACTCTAGAGTAGATAATGCTACTCCCAATAGATATGATTTTGTGGAACAGGTCTTGTGAACCTCTTCCCTTTCATCAAGCAGCTGTTCGTGAAGAAGATTTGCCTGCATCTCATTTGCCTGCACGAGCACACCAAGCCAATTAAAGACATTGTCCTTTCCATTACCACCTTTCTTTCTCATGCAGTTGTTCAGAATTCTACTCGTCTCACTTCGAGAATGCTTCATTATTGACCTTGTCTCGTTGATGACTGTCGATATTGATGGATCCACGTCTTTCCAGTGTATTAAGATAAAGAGAGGTGATTATGATTGTTAGCACATAGGGTACAAAGACAGTCTAGTGGCAGTACATTTGGCTCACCCTTTGAGTAATCAAAGTACCCCAATGGAAAGGCATTACAAGACGTCAACGCTTCATAGAAACGAGATGTTGGTACACTGTTTGAGGATCTTAGATGAGAACGTTCAAAGCCGATACAAGGCAGAGAGTATGCACCTAAGTGACACAGTGATCGGAGCATCGACGACGTTTCAAATGAGCTGCCAGATGATGGAGCTCTCTCAATCATAACTCTCAAGTCCTGAGTCAACGATATGGCAACTTCTTGTGAATTCACCATGAGATGAGTTATAGCAGACAAATCTTTACAAACAGATTCAAGCATTATAATTGACGAATCTTCAGGAGTTGGAAGGCGGTTGAGTGCTCCTTGGAGCATGGTCTTGGCTAGTAGAGATCCGTCAGATGATTGTTTGATGATTTCGCTTAGAAATCTCTTTGTGATGAGTAGAGTAGCTTTTGACTGATTAGAAGACATATCAATCAGTTCCCCGAGTGCTGTGTTCACAGCAAGAGAAGTTTTAGCTGCTGGTATGCTACTATTGTCGTATGCGTCCGTGAAGAGGTCCTCTTCATCGCTTTCTTCTTGTACATCCAATTGCAAAGATACATGACGGACGTCCTTATCTAGCCATGATGCCACGACTGATGCTAAATAGTCGCCCAAAACAGATAGGCACTTCCCTAGACCTTCTTTGTTCATAGCAGTTGTTCCGCCATCATTCTTACTACCTACACCGAACATGACGTTATCAATATTATCCCGGGCAGATGATCCATGAGTCTTGCAATGCCAAGATGCAGCTAGAGCAACATTACCTTTCCTATATGAATCGGTAAAGCCCAATTTTATACTCTTAGATGACGTAATTGACTGAAGAGCAGAATTCAACTGTGACCACTCCTCTGAATCTGGAGATGACTGTTGATGAGCTAGCAAGGGCAGAACAATCTTGGCTTGAGCACTCTGGGTTGTTGAAAATGATGTTGGAGATATCCTCTTCTTCCTTTGAACCCATCCCTCGCCACCCCAAGATCCTTTGCCCTGGGTGACACTGACGTCTGTTCCCAATATCACTGATAAGACCTCACAAAGTAGCTGTGCGGGTGGAGGAGTTGGCCGTTTGGTTGTTTTCTCTTTACTAACAGTAGTAGAGACTTTAAAAACGGGGGAAGGCACGGCTTCTTCTGAATTGGATCTTCTCTTTACCAGCTCTTCGCTAACATCGACCATTGTAGTATCAACACTCAGAGAAGTAGAAGTAGAAGTGGTTCCGTGTACTACCACTGGTTCGGATTTGGGAGCTAACTGTCTTTCGGAGGCCGGTGCCCGTTCAGGATGATTACTTTTACTTGTGGTGGCTTGTTGTTGATTGATATTATTAGCCGGTTTATTGGTATTAGCTGTTAGGTGAATTTTCTTAGCTAGCATGTTGTTTGCTGATTGATTGACGTTTTTAGATAACTGGTTGGTTTTCTTAGCTGAATTATTGATCATATTCTTATCTGGCTGATGAGATGTAGACTGGATATTTCTTTGCTGAGGCTGTGCTGTATTGCGTGGGCGTTGACGAAGTGTATTATTATCTCGTGATTGTTGGGGTATAAGGGGGTGATGCTCACCTCCGTCACCATCAGCACAAGTTATATTGCTACTGGCACCATTACTATTTCCGTCACTAAGCCTTTGTAAAGCCTTCTTCCGACGCTTTTTCCTCTCCTCTTCATCCAACATTATATGTTCGTTATTATCTTCTTTATTACTAGTAATGTATTTAAATAGAAAATAGAGTGCGGTGAACACTGTTGCTAAAGCGGATATTGCAACAAGGGCAGATGTAATAATAGCAACCTTAACAGCGTCAGACTCGTCAGGTGTATATTCCCAAGTTTCTGCCATCAAATACAATGGATGGTATAAAAAGATACTTCAATAATAGGGATGTATAAATAGTATATCTATATCACTCTTTTCTGATGTGTACACCGATACGTTGTTCTTGGAGGACTAATATGATATACAAGATATTGATATACAAAGAGAAAAAAGGGATGTTGTAAGCTAGTGTTCATGATGTAGTAACACACCCAAAACCTCCAAAGTTCATACACGTTCAACCAAAAGATATCACTCTTCTTCTATCTTACTAATCGAGGATAGATATCATATCATGCCCACAGCAACAACTCATGTTATCTATCAATTGTAATTAGTATATATCTGGACTGCTTATTATACCCCATGACAAATAATAAACACACACATGAAACGATTGCCCAAAACTGTTTCCACATAATGTGGATGAACCACAACATAATCTCATGCAAATTGATACTCTATACATAAATGCAAATTACACCTACCGCATCCGGATGTTTCTATATGAAAACTTTGGTCAAAGTATACCATAGATCCAAATCACAACAACACGACATGTGTAACAAATAAAATATAAACACCCAACAATTGCAATGATTTAAGATTTAGTTGGGTATTGTTGGTATTCGTCTAAGCTCTCGCCTCTAGAAAAATCTTAATCCCAAAGCATAACGACTTACCTAAATACACGATACTTCTCTTAATTATTATCGTAGAATGGTTCTTCGTTTTGCACATAATGATTTTGAAAAGATTTTATGATGGTATCTTTTGGTATCTTTAGTATCAGGATTTTTCCTTCTGAGGCATGAAACCTGCCTACATGTGGCTGGAAAAGTATGGTGGAGGGCCTTACTATCATGCTGAGAGTGTTCATCAACTTGTTATGTACATATACAATGCCAAACAACCACTATTGCAGCACCTACATGATGCCATACCCCCACTTGATGGCCAAACATTGCCTGAAAGTCGGCAGAAAATCAGGATTTTTTCAGGATCCGAGGCATGAAACCTGTCGACATGTGGCTGTAAAAGTATGATGGATGGACTTACAATCATGCTGGGAGTGTTCATCAACTTGTTATGTACATATACAATGCCAAACAACCACTATTGCAGCACCTACATGATGCCATACCCCCACTTGTTGGTCAAACATTGCCTGAAAGTCGGCAGAAAATCGACATCTGAGGCATGAAACCTGCCTACATGTGGCTGTAAAAGTATGATGGATGGACTTATAATCATGCTGGGAGTGTTCATCAACTTGTTATGTACATATACAATGCCAAACAACCACTATTGCAGCACCTACATGATGCCATACCCCCACTTGTTGGTCAAACATTGCCTGAAAGTCGGCAGAAAATCGAGATCTGAGGCATGAAACCTGCCTACATGTGGCTGTAAAAGTATGGTGGAGGGCCTTACTATCACGCTGAGAGTGTTCATTAACTTGTTATACACCCTTACAATGCCAAACAACCACTATTGCAGTACCTACATGATGCCATACCCCCACTTGATGGCCAAACATTGCCTGACAGTCAGCAGAAAATCAAGATTTTTTCAGGATCCGAGGCATGAAACCTATCGACATGTGGCTGTAAAAGTATGATGGATGGACTTACAATCATGCTGGGAGTGTTCATCAACTTGTTATGTACATATACAATGCCAAACAACCACTATTGCAGCACCTACATGATGCCATACCCCCACTTGTTGGTCAAACATTGCCTGAAAGTCGGCAGAAAATCGAGATCTGAGGCATGAAACCTGCCTACATGTGGCTGTAAAAGTATGATGGATAGACTTGCAATCATGCTGGGAGTGTTCATCAACTTGTTATGCACATATACAATGCCAAACAGCCACTATTGCAGCACCTACATGATGCCATACCCCCACTTGATGGTCAAACATTGCCTGAAAGTCGGCAGAAAATCGAGATCTGAGGCATGAAACCTGCCTACATGTGGCTGGAAAAGTATGGTGGAG
>Ga0214481_100259_pt1 | contig 28549 bp, 18 predicted proteins | sample M1_20Mar14CPVII9_4_FD_165057 | JGI IMG/M metagenome (GOLD analysis project Ga0214481, IMG submission 165057) | Marine eukaryotic communities from Monterey Bay, California, United States - M1_20Mar14CPVII9sort6BwellG10 | ecosystem: Environmental > Aquatic > Marine > Unclassified | place: USA...
ACATGATGATTAATCCCTCTCTTATCTTTTATCTACTATCAAACTAAACTATTGTAGCCTGTGAGGTGGATGAAATGGTAGATGAAATTAATAAGTTAGCGAGATCCCTAAATGTACGTCCAGTATTGATTAAAGATGTTGATAATATAGAAAATGATGAAGAGCAATATATCGCATCTCGTATCTTGGATTATGACAATAAAGAAACTTACGACGACAGTCAGTGAAGGTTAAATCATCCCACTTAATAAGTGACCCTTTCTGAGAGTATCTGAGCGTATACATGCCAGACATTCAAATTAATTGTAGAGTAGTAAATAATTTGTTTGCCTCCCCCCGGCCCTGCTATTTTTTTGGCGATTCACCCGAATCCATCAACTTTGATTGAGATATGTGAGGGGCGAGGAAGCACTGGTGCACTCAGGTAGAAGAAGGCAGGCAATAGTTGATATACGTACGCCGAGCAAACCCTATATCAAGACGATAGGGTAGTTGTTTATTTATTCAACGTTGGATTTGGTCGGTATCTGACACAAATATTGCAATTGAGAACGAAGGACTAATTTGTTCACTCTTGTGTCTTCAGACTTCTTTTTGTGTGTTTGTGGAGTTATTGATTCTTCATATCACACCTTTACTACGTATACCGAAAGATACATAAGATAAGGTACATAAACATCACACAATAGTATGAGCGTCAATACGGGAGGAATATACACTCCAGCAGCATCTTTACCGCGGAGAGAAGATGAACAGATAAATACCAATGTTCAGGCAGCTGGTGCTCAGCAACTAAACAATATCAATCCACAACAGATTGCAAACATGCAGCAACAACTGCTACTGCAACAACAGATGGCAAATACTATCAATCAACAGCAGAATATACAAATGAGTAGTAATGATGTTAATCTTGCAATATCAAGTTTATTTCAAAATCCATTGGTTGCAAGTGGTGCTATTCAGTTACCTCAATTCAATGCAATACCTCAGAATAATATGGGTGGTATTGTTCAGCAGCAGCAGGGAGTTGTTCCCGTTGTTTCCAATACTAATACATCAGGATTTGGTAGTTTCTTTTTTAACCCGTTGGCCATGTTTACAGGCAATACTGCAAATCAGTTACAGGCTCAGCCTTCTCAAGTTATCAGCCATACCAATTATCAGCAACAACAAACGCCAACAACACAGCAAATAAATACAGCCACCCCCGGGCACATAACAGCTGCAAGTATGCTCAATAGTGATGCAGCCTTGGGACAAGCAATACATCAACAACATACAATGAATGTAGATCCAAGACAACAGCAATTAACAACACCGGCCACACCAGCTTTGGGGTTCATGACACCAAGTCAAACGCCTTGTCCAACCCCACCTCCTCCAAAATCACCAATGTTTCATGATGCCAATTCAGTTGCACCGCCACTTGATGGGTTCTCTCTGAATAGCAGTAGCAAAGTTCCAATGGAAGAATATCGGGGAACAAAAGTCACACCACCTCCCGGAGACTCGACATCATCAAAAAGTCTCTTCCAGCGAGGTGTATCGTCTATATTGGGCTCAGCGTTAGGTTCAGTAGCAAGTTATGTGAGTCAATCTTTCCAAAGTGGTATACCATATGCTGAAGCTGATAAGGCAATGAGAGAATCCAAATCATCATATGCAAAGTGGTGGGAACAAGGTATTGATGATCACAAGAAGAAGAGGAAGGGGAGTGGTATTAAAGAAGAAGAAGAAGAGAATACAAATCCAGTGGGCAAAAAGAGAAAGTTGGATACTAATAATGATGCCTTTGATTGTGCAGGATCAGCACTATCCTCATTACTCAAGAAGAACTATGATCAAATGGGTATTGATACTAATTGTGGATTTCACGAAGCTCATCAATATCATTATGATCAGAATAATAATGAGCAGCAATTGGTACAACAACAAACTGCGGTGGACAGTTCTATCATTAGCTGTAAGAGGAAGACTCGACAGCGGGCTGATTCAGCAGATGGGTATGATGCATTCAATGATGTTGGAGGAATGTATGATTTTGGTGGTACCGATGCTGGTGGCGAAGTGACTAGTGCTGCCGCTAAAGAAGGTGACACATACGAAGCATTATACAATGATGTGAGTAGTGGGCCAAGCTCATCAATAGTTCCAGAGACTCAGCTGCCCGAAAATGATACCACTACTACAGCCAATACAACCACCATAACAAGTGATAGTACCCTCGACGGTACAATGCAAGTTATACATGAATTGTTACAGGAGAAGAATCGTGCCTCGGAGGAGAATGAAATGCTACAAATGATTCGTAATCCACGAGACTGGGTTAAGAAGTCTATTAGATCAGAGATGATTGAGTCACTACAGGCTGTAAAGGGAGATGTTACCGATAAAAGATTCCTTAGTAGTCTTGAGATACTCAAGAACTTTTATAAGAGTAGTGGTAGAGATGCACGGGTGTCACCTTGGGCTTTAAGCGGTGGTCCTACCGAATATGATATACTCGAGGGACATTATGTGAACATGTCACGTCCTGATTACATTGAATGTCTAGGGCATAATGGAGAAGATGACTTCATGTATACACTTGGAAGGATGAGCTTTGATATGTTTCAGCCCGGAAATCTAGTATGCAGTGTACAATCTACACATAACACAATCAAGATTATAGGTGAGCAGGAGGAGCTACCAGAGCATGTTCCCAAGAGCTTAAAGGAAGAAGTTGCCTCCCTGCATGACAAACGTCCTCTTCTTCGATCCTATGATATTGCAGTATCCCTGACTATCGAGCCGCCTTCGTCTGTTGATCAACCTGAGACACCTGGCATGCCAACTCCAACCAAGAGAATGAGGGCACTCATGTCCGTGAAGGGATATATACTACCAGACCCCGATGTGCCCAACCGACTTACAGTTTGGTTCACGGGTGGAAATCTCTGTCCAGCAAGACTCCCCTCAAGCGATGGAAATGAAACTGATGACGATGATGAGGCTAAAGATGACGATAGCTACGGAGGATTTGCTGAGTGGAAAGCCATATTCTCCAAGGGTAAGTGGAGAAAGACTCTTGGAGAGCGTGCACGAGCGATCGCTGCCAAATTGCTTCTAGGGGCGGATGTCTCGACTAAGATGGAGGAGTCTACAGGCGATATGAGCTATGTACTTCATAAGCCTGTTGGGGGACACGGCAAGGCTTACATCGATGTACTATATCTAGATGAAGATATCATGATAATGAAAGGGCATCATGGTACTGTTTATGCCTTGGCTCGTAGTGGTGTATCTCAACGATATAAAGCAATGCGTGGCGGGAAAGCAGACGATGATAAAGAGTAGCTCTTGTATGATGATTAAAGAGTTGCTCAGACAGAGGAAGTCTCTATTTTGTTGATATTGATGGCAAGACAATCGCTAGCTACATATGTATATTAGGTAAAGAATGAACAGTATACTGACCAATATCATTGATACCGCAATACTGTGTTATATAGCTAACTCCTTGATTTATGTTTTAAAATGTGAGTCCTATCTTATTTTAGTAGAAACTTCAGATAGAAACTTCATGCACAAATGACTCTCATAACTCACTAGCATTGTATATCGGCCTTTCATGTAGGGCTTGCCAGCTTATATGCAATAGTTCTCGGTATATATAATTATTCATATTCATATAGGAGATAAGTTGACAAATTTACACATTCGACATCTAAAAAAGGATATTGCAAATTTATCCGACTTCAGCTCGAGTTGAACAAAAGGAATAACACCTAAATTGCAACCATGGAACATCCATATCATGATAATAACAATAATTATAATAATGAAGAATCTACAGTTGGATCTCGTAGTTTTCTAGGTGAAGGGATGGATGATCGAGATCCATACTATAATGAAGGCGAGTCTATATCTGGTCAGCCCCTACCCCGTATCTTTAATGCTGGTATTGAATTAGAATCACTACTCAGAGCAGAAATGTCTGGCAATCCAAGTATACTTGGATTCCCTCCGACTTGTTTACCAATAGCACGATTGTTAGCTGGAAATCACTGCTGTGTAGATTGTGGTGATGAACAATATGAACGATTGGTATATGCATCACTCGGATATGGTTCAATCTTATGTCAAGAATGTGCAACGAGACATTCAACCGTAACACCTGATGAATCCAATATTAGACATATTAATAATGAGAATTGGGATTTAAGATCAACACTTACATTATTGGAAGGAGGTAATACAAAGATGTTGGAGTATGTTAAGAATAAACCCAGGTGGAGGGCATCAAGATTAATGGGTCAGAAGAATGTTGATTCTGAGGATGTATTGGCATTTAAACAGATTTATCTATCTAAGGCAGCTGCAACATATCGGACAAACTTATCAAAGAAGGTAGATCAAGTACATTATGAAAACATAACTGCAATGCGGGAGGAAGATGCTAAAAAGGAGGCAGAGCTTGAGCAAATGAATGCCTCACCACAAGCAGATCCATTCCAACGAATCTTTGAAATGAATAATATGACTGGTGATGAGATCCCAGGCTTTGGAATGTCACATAACGACGATGCTGTTGGTGCTAATACTTTCGGTGCTAATATCATGGCAGCAACGGCAGGTGGGAGACGTCGGAGAGGAGCTAGGAATACCCTGAGTGCGTCAAAGACATTGAATGGTTCAAAGACGGTACCTTCTGCCGATCTTGTCAAGCAGCGGATTGCTATGCGTCGTGGTATGAGTCGTCGTAATCAGATGGCTGCATTTGACGAAGATAGTCAAATGGGAATGAGTGAGGCTGGATACAGCAATATTGGTGGTGGCATTCGAGGTGGTTCCAAGGCTGTTCGTAGGCACTCGTAAGTTATATATGTGGATACCATTGTGTGCATAAGATGTGCACACATTTTCTAATTTGGTTTTTATGTCTAACGATACTCCAAACACAGTGGAATTGGAAACTTTGTCGGCGAGATTAAGAGTATCGCCGACCCATATGAAGAAGCAGCTTCTGTTGCACCAAGTGTAGCCAGAACAGCGATTAAGGTGCACGGTAGGCCGCTACCGCAAGATCAGCAAGATGACAACACAAGTCAAGTGGTTAGTAAATATCGTGGCAGAAGACCAAGTCAAGAGCACTCTGTAGGTGTGGCGTATCGTCAATCAATTGCTAACGAACCGGCAGTTAGGGAAAGCGCGTTGATTAGACTTGGAAACGAGCTAGCAACACAGGGTGGTCGAAGATTAAGTATTGAAAGTGGAAGTCAGTACGGCGTGAGGAATGCAGGGAACGGGGGTCAGCAGGAGAGACAAATGGTTGGCGGATTTGCGGCGGCGGCCTATGAGGCTGCAAAGTACGATCAAGCTCACCGACGCTTGAGTAATGCAAGTGGTGATGTCGGGGGTAATCAGCAGCTCGTATCTTCTTATACTAGAGGGCCTGTATACCGACAACCTTCTATTACAAATTAAGATCCAGGGTCACTGTAAAGTTAAATGTTGTATTACTGAGAAGGAAGATACCTAATATATACAGATTTATGTTATGTTACGTATAGTAAGGGATACACAAATATTCTACACAGTCTACACAAGTAGACAAACATACTACAGTATGATTTCAGACAAGGTAGTATATTCTGACTCATCTGAACATTCTCCGCCTCCACAAGTAAATGTCGGACATTCAATTATCTTGCCTAGAAAAGTTTCCTCAGCTTCCTTCTTCCTATCTTCTTTTGACTTCATATTGTTATTGTCATTCCCAACAGTGGTATCATCAATTATGGTGGAGCAAAAGTCGTATATACCCTCGCAGATGGTACCCATGATCGTCCCTAACGTTGTTTCAGTCCTCTTTGTATCACTATCGTTAGACGCTACTTTCTGCCGACTTGGGGATGTGGATAGAGTTTGTTTACTGGATCTCTTGATACTGTCAGATATGTCGCTAACAAGTGATACATTCGTACTACTTGTTATGCCCGCGAAGACTCTGGCACCGCTACTGCCTATACCACTTAGAGATGAAATACGACGTTCACCCCCTTCTTTTGACAGAGGTATAGAATCAAACGGCATATTGTTCGGCGTACTCTTAGAGCTCCCCTGACTTCCCTTACTCCTTTCCCCAGTCGTAATGATCGTTTGACTAGTACTCGTTGCTTCCGTTATTATTATCCCATCCATACCATCATCCTCTGATACCTTTCTAGTATGACTGCCCATCAATAGTGCCTTGACTCGTTGTGTCGATGGTCTTATCCGTTCTGTTTTTAGAGGAGAATCTGCAAACTCATATCGTCTCCAGGGGGAAGGAGGGGCCTCTTCTTCCATCTCCATCCCAATACTATTCATTGTCACTGACATCGTGGGGGGGATGATAGGCCTATGTTGTATGGTAGGGGGAAGATACTTACCTCTTGCAATCTCTTGCTATGTTTACCTCAATAATCAGGATACTTATTGCTTAACAAAAGGCCTTATAGAACCAGACAATGTATTGATAGTTGCTGACAATCAATTGCAAGTCTCTAACGGCGCTATTCCTTCCCTTATTGGGGCTCAAATCTCATTTACATCAATCATCAAAAGAGTTTGACAATTTGCTACGTTGGCGCTTCGGCATTTCTGCTTTCTCGCATTGGGAAAATTAGTATTATCGCCAAAAATAGTGGCGGCCGGCGGCGCTGCAAAAGGTTGAGACTATGAAGAGAGAGTTGCTTGTTGGATAGGTTAGGTCGTTTGATAGTTTGGTAGTTGCGATAGGAGTAGTATGAGAAGCCGCAAAGTGAGTAAGGTATACAAAATTGCGTTCATTTTTTGCAATAGTATTTGTTCTTACATTGACATTCCTTCTTCTACTTCAATCGTTTGTACAATGTTATGTATTGGATTGATATAGCTAGCAAATGGGTTTCTATGCTTCGGACCATGTACATTCGTTACTTGTGCATTCATATTAAGTCAATTTGCACAGAAGGGCTGCGTAAGTAGTTTAACTTCTATTGTGGTATCTTTCTACATCAGTATGTGCACATCATATGCTCATTCGTTCTATCTTCAATACTCCCCACAACAACCCACAACAACATATTTTATATACATCACACAAATACTAACTGGCATTATAACAACATATATTACATATTTTCAAACTTTCATACTTATTCTACATACTTGCAAAAAACATACATATCACATCCAAAACAAATATCAATATGTCTAATCATACCATACTGCAGAGATTTATACAATTATCAGATGATGACACAACAGATTTAAGTGGAGGCACAATAACAGATGAAATAATGCAATATGCCGGTATTAACTGCTGGCAATCAAACAGAGGAATAGATTATGTATACAATTCACAAAGCTTTGAATATACATCACAACATACAATGGCACAAAATGCTGCATTGGGAACAACAATAATGGGTGCTACAGCATGGGGATTATACTTGTTAGCGTCATGTGTTAAATATCCGCCATTTGTTTGGATGGGAATATCTTTAATACTGGTTGGTGCTTGTATTAGCCAGGGAGTAATGTTTATATTCTTTGATAGTGATTTATGTTTAGATACAAATTGCTCTTTATCTACAAGTAGTAAATGTGGAATAGCGGCATGTGTCTTTTGGGGAATATCATCTATCATGACATGTGGAGTATTTAAAGATGCACATGATCGTAGTAGTAGTAATAGAAATGAAGAAGATAATGAAGAAGGAGAAGATCAAGAAGCAATCGCCAACAATGATTAGAAAATAGAGTATGCAAAGAAGAGAGATGCTTAGGTTCTTGCAGTGATAACACTTTAAGATAGAAAAGCAGAATCGGGATAGGATAGAACTCTTAAAATGGAACTGATCAATACCCCCAATCCTCGACAGGGAGAGCATGTGATTGTCTCCTCATGACCAGGATACAGATAGCGTATCCTACTTTCCCACTTTGTAATTCCAAATATAGGTACTCACTAATGCTAGGTAATACTGTCCAGTATTTGTCTTACAACAACCTTTCCTGCTGTCCTCGGCTTGTAGAGTACATGTAGTGTGAGTGTGAAACTAACTTCCTCTGAGGCCATATTCCGAGACACAAGACATTTAAGAACATCTAAGATGGGGCTAGGGGTCATTTCTTTCATCATTTCTACGATTGCTTTGTTTGGTATTCTTCTGTTGTGGATGGAGTGTGTTGTGGAGGCAATATTCATTGCTCTGATAGTACCTATATGGATGTGTCTAATATGAATATCGTATAATATGGTGGTAGATAAAACAGGGGGTGAAGGGAGGCCCTCTCTACAACAACATCGACGACGAACAACTTCATCTACTAATCGTCAACAATTAGACAATAGTGACAGAAGTGGTAGCAGGCGTAGTATCGATCCACCCGAGATGAAACATTCGTATAAACCTAAATCATCTCGTGGTGGTAGTAATAATAGAGGTAGAACTTCGCCATCGCCAATTGATAACTCATATAGATCAAACTCAACTCGAGAAACAACTATTACTACACAACAGTCATCTTCTAATACTGCACCTAATAATAACCCAAACTCTATCCACAATAATGATATATCAACAACAACAAATACAATAACAAAGTTGCCACAATTAATATCAATAACAATCTATAAACAATCTCCGTCACAGCCCGCTGGGTTAAAGTTAATCTCTAACAACTCAAACAATAATAGCAGTAACAACAATAGCAATAGTAGTGGAGTAATAATATCAAACATATCAAGTACCTCACCATTCCATCCATCAAACTTTACAAACTCAACCAATGGACTATTATCACAAGATGAACTATTAACAGTTAACAATCATAGAGTTAAACATCCTTCAAAGGCTGTTACATTAATTAAACAGAGTGTTGATAAATTGAATATTGTTGTTGGTAGAGGTAAAAGGATTGATGGTATGACTTATTGTTTAGTTAGGATTGACGATAATGATAATATAGATGATGTAGAAGATAGCAGAGGGAACAAAGAGAGTAGTAGTGTAGGAGGGGAAAGTTGTTCAATAGCAAGCTCAAGTATCAAATCAAAGAGTAAATGGCAAGAGTCCAAAGACTCTCCTTCTACCATACAATCTTCTACCTGTCACGGTCTTACATTCTATCAACAGAATAATCTAATCTATATATCAAACATTTCATCATCAAGTCCATTTCACAAATCATCAATAAATGTTGGTGATATTATATTATCAATCAATGGACAGTTAGTACATACTATTCATGATGTTCTTACTTTGTTGAATAGTGATTCTAGCTTAGATGGGTTAGATAAAGGTGGCGGCGGCGGCGGTGGTGAAGATAAAAATCCATACATCAAGAATGATACCAAAAAAGAAGATAGAGTAGTGATATTATTAATATATTCAATGTGGAAGTTACGACAGAGAGTTTTAAATGATGAATTACACTTAGTTCAAGATGATAATGAGAGGGTTAAATGTAGTGGCGCTAGTTGTAAGAGTTCAAATAGTAGAGGCAGCAAGAATAGTAAAGTCAGTGCTAATAACAATACAAAAGGAAGTAGTGATAAGCAGGTATGGCAAGCTACTTATTCATATCAAGAACATGATCAATCTACACCCATTCAACAATCACCACCTCTCGTTAGCCTAAACAACAAAGTTGACAATAAGAAAGAGGAGTATATTATACTTCGTATACCACAAACCACTGTAACATTCAAACTAATCTTTGATAATGAAGGAAAATGTACATGTCCAAATCCGTATGCTTCAGTATCTTCCTTCAACGATAACGATAAGCTATCAAAAGAGGAGGGTAAGCTATCAAAAGAAGAGGCACGAATGGCACTTGATTTATTATATCAAAAGTATATTGTGCCGGTGATTGATGCTTTGAATTATGAAACTGGTTGTATGTTACGATTATTAAGAGATCTTATTTCAGGTGGTAGTAACACATCCACATTACCAACCACTAATAGTAACAAGGAACCATTACACTGCTCACAAGAAGATTTAGTAAACTCAGCAGCAAAACAAACATATGAACAACAGATTACATTACGTAAATCATTTATGAATATACAACATACATTACCATTAACAACTAGTTCGGCTTGTTCAACTTTGGATGGTACTATGAGTCGACGAAGTGATGTTAGTAATTCCAAGGGACGGCATCAGCAGGTACTGGATTTGAGGAAGTGTTCAATGGAACCTTTGCCGCCATATCAAGATTTGAATAATTGCAAGCCAGCTACTGCATCAAGCTCTGAAGACAAGTCTACAGTACACTCCAAGGATAGTAAGGTTGATCAACTAAACAAAGTTGATAATGACTTTCAAAGTCAATTGAATAAGCTACATATATCAAAGAAACCTCGACCTAAGAGTAGCAGCAGACGAGGAGGAGAGAAGACGAGTATTGATTCTTCGAACCAATTTTATGGAAAGTATGCGGATGATCTTGAGTTGAATCCATATAGAAAACCAAGAAATAAGACTCCGCCTAAACAGAGGACTCCTCCCAGACCGTCAAAGAAGAAGCTATCTCCACCAAGACCAACAAGGAAGAAAGACTTGATGATGTCAGATGCTGCCATCCAGCCACCACGGATTCAGCGCAGGCCATCATTCGTACCAGTTTCTGATGGTAAGAGATTAAGATCATCGATTCGACTATCAGGATTATCGGTATTGTCCTCGGGTGAAGAAGAAGAAGATTCATCAAGTACTAGTACAACAAGGAGTGATGAACAGTCCAATAGTAGTAGTAATGATCATCATGTAAATGATAGACAATATCATCCCCAAGACCGCCCAGTGCAGGCTACCCCAAAAAGTAAGCATCAACAACACCGGCCATCAGAGCTTACATCATCAACCGATATGGTTGTGTACAGTCCTGAACTTGCAGAAACAAGTCGAGAGAAGCAGGCTGCCGTCGATGCTGCAAAGTCACTACCCAAACCACAGCTTAAACGACGTCTCAAGATGCGCAATGGTGACATACGAAATAATTATAAAGTATCCCATCGTATCATCGGTACCGGAGCATTTGGTGTAGTACGCTCATGTATGGAACGATCAACAAGGGAAAAGTATGCAGTCAAATCAATCCTAAAGAAGGGAAATGTAAAGAATGCCACATTGCTCAAGAATGAAATTGCCTTGGTACAATGTGTACATCATAAGAATGTAGTACGTGTAATTGACGTCATTCAAGACCAGGAATATATACACATAATTATGGAGGAGTTGAAAGGTGGTGATTTGTTTGATAGGGTTGTGGAAGGTAATACCAAGTTGGGTGAGGCTCGGGCAAGTGAAATATTGTATAGTCTGTTAGATGCACTTGCATATTTACATGAAAGGAACATTGTCCATAGAGATTTGAAGGCAGAACATATTATGCTTTCGAAGGATGATATCAACTCTGAAATCAAAATTATTGACTTTGGCCTCGCCATTATACACAGCCAAGATGTCCCCAAGATGAAAGCCTTTGCAGGCTCAGCATTTACAGTGGCACCTGAGGTTATTAAACGATCTTATGACAAGCAATGCGATCTTTGGAGTGTAGGAGTCATTACCTACTTTCTACTAACGGCACGAATGCCCTTCAATGCAAAGAATGATAAAGAAATCTTCCAAAAGATTATCGCAGGAGACTATTCATATCCAGCCTGGACTGAAAAAGGATTAAGTTATGTGGCTAAAGACTTTATTGATAGTTTGCTCGTTGTTGATCCAAGGAAGAGATTAACAGCTAAGCAGGCGCTCAGTCATGTGTTCATTCGAAAGCATAATAGGACACAAGATGTGAACAGGACGAGACAAATATCACAAGAGCTGGCATTAGTGCCTGCAGTACAGTCTGAATCGACTACCTCAAGCCGGACACCACCAAGAAGACGACCTGCAGAAGATGAAAGAAGAAGAGAGAGACATCCTCCACAAAGAGCAGTCAAAAAGTACAACAGTGAAAGGAACATGACTGTATCAAGTAGAAGGAGAGGAGAGAGAAGTCCAAAGCCTACCCAGAGGAGAGGATACACGCCTCGAGGTACATTGTAACAGAGAAGAGGTCTATATAACACATATTAAGATACATAAATGATACATTTCTAATTATCCAGCTCTTTTACATCTATACTCAGGTACATCACTCTAATTTCATGCTTCTGACCACTTCATCTTCGCCCTGCCTTACTTTTGCTCGCTTTGTTACTTTTGCTTGTTTTAGATCCTTTACTGCTCTTACTTCCTCCTCCGGTGTATCCACAAGTGTCAAAGGCCGCAAATCCAAAGAGGGCTTCTTCTCCTATAGACGAGTTGATTATTCCAATGAGAGTTGCCTCCCCTGTGTTTATATTTACACTTCGTAATTCAGCTTCACAAATAAATGAAGTCATGTATATCACATCCGATGAAGGATCCCATGACATACCGCTGGTGTCGCCAGTTTCAAATCCAGTAGGACCTACTAAAGTGGCCGCCACGTTTGAGCCTACACTTAACGTGTTAAGGTCGATGGAATATATATTATCATCACAATCATGAATGTATCCTACACTCTGACCATTTATAGCTAAAGATAGTCCACAGAAAACGTTATCAAATATGGATGTATCTGTAACACTTCCAGTAACAGGATCAATTATACCGATATATGTAGCACCAAATTGAGAAGCAAGACCGTACAAGATTTCGGTATTAAGATCAAATGCAAGTCCAGTCCATTGACCAAAAAGTGGTACAACATCAAAACTTAACCTAGTTGCAATGCCTGTTGTGTTCACCTTGTAGAATGAATTATTACTATTGAGTAGGTAAATAAAGTCATCATTTGGTAGACCAGCAGCACCCGCGTCTGCGATTCCAATGTCATTAAGCCCTATGCCAGTGTTCCCAATCAAAACTGCATCCTGCCCGCTTGTGAAGGTATTTATATCAATTGATACAAACTCATAATTCTCAAAAGGAGATCTTTGGTCTAATGAATATAATGTACCAGGTTTGCAAGCTGTTGTCTGTACACGACGACTATGTTGATTCATTTTGTGTTTCCCATCTTTGTTATTATCTTCCTCCTTAATGATAGTACTTCCTTGGTCAATGGCAAATGTCTGTTTAGTCTGATGAACGATAACCAAGAATGCAGTTATTGCAACTTTACGCGGAGAGGTTATCAATTTCATACTGTCGTATTGTACGTTATTGTTCAGCTAATATTAATATGTAATGAGATATATAATGAGAGGCAATATGACATATATGAGTTTGAAAAGAGTCGATGTAATATAAATCAAGCAAAGAGAGGTACACTGCAAGCGCCAAGAAGATAATATGCACACATCATATGCACAATACAATTACTATGAAGGATGTTGTCAATATCGATCATAATTTCTCAATGCTTTGGAGATCACTTACCACATTTGACGTCTGCTATTTCCAATTATGTGTTCATGATGTAAGCAGGTTATGTATCATAATATAATGAGAACATACATATGACGAACATTCATGTGGCGGCAAAGTCGAATACAAAAAAGCAAGAAATTGAGAAGGTATCCCATGCCCCCACTTGACTCCATCTTAGAATTCAAAAGTGGTACTCCTACTTCAATTTCAGGTTGCCTCACTATGAAACAATTGAGTGATGATGCTATAACTGCCGATGGAAATGACACAAATCTTAAAAGTTGTGTAGCTTCTTCTCCAGAGTAGTTTGTTTGTACATATATAGACAAGCCAAATGCGACTGACAAGGCTGATATGACAGCCACAGAATAGCTTTTCATCAGCTGGCTTCCATCATCTATTTGGTCATTTGCGTCATCTTTGACAGATTTGGGGCCATTGAAATGATTTATAAGTGCATTTTGTGATTGATTGAAGAAACTCCAAATTAGTAAAGGGAGAGTAGAAGTACTTGCAACCATTGCAATGCAAATCGGTCCATTGAATGGCAAGTAACCGCTCATTCGAAATGGACGTGGTATCCACTCATTTGTATCAGTCTGTAATGCCGAGTCTGCTTTTCGTTTACTTTCCCATAGTAATCTATTTGTTTCAATAGTGCTACCATTTTGACTCAATATATCTTCCCAACCATCGTATGCCATTGCTCTGTATTGTTCTATTTCTAATTCTGTATAAAGTAGTAGTCTAGGATCACATACAAGTAACATTTTGCAGAATCTTCCTATAAATGTATTCTGATCATATCGTTCTCCGTTGATACTATATAATGGAACATCTTGAGATGTCATACGCTCTAATGCATCTGTAAATCCGCTGACAATCACAATACTAACTATCAATGATAAAAGTGTTTCTGCTACTGGCATCGATTGAAATTCAAGACCATTGTCGGATGCAGTAATGATGGCTATTAAGGCCAATAGGGCTTGATATCTAGTTCTCTGTGCTATTGGACGGGGAGATTGTTGTTGCTGTTTACTACTTCTTCCTCTCATACCAATTGATTCCATGTAACTACCAATACCCGAATCTTTCATTGGAGATGATATTGATTCACTCCAATAAGTGTCATCAATATTATTATTATCAATTGCAGTTTCATCATTCGTAGTAGATTCTATTGTTGAATATTTTGTCGACACCAATGACCGATAAGGATGAGGATAACCTTGAACATTAAATGCATCGGCTACCTCATTTCTATTAGCCGCCACCATAATAAATAGAACAGTAAAGGGGATCATATTTGAATATTATTACACGCTTGTAGGCTGGCTTCTTTGTAGTTGTTGTAGTAGTAGACGGAGTGGAGACGAGCATGACGTGATTCTTCTTCTTCGATTCAGCGGTATCCTTTAAAATTGCATTGCTCTAAGCTCTTCTAATATTTAATGATTTAATGATCTTAACATAAAGATATGTATGTGGTAGATTGCTTGTATTAGGAGATAAGTTAAAGCGAACTATTGACAATTCAAGTTATACCATGTTGATTATTAATACCATTGCTATTTCTTACACTACTATACTCTACATATTATGATTTGCATATCCATATCTATGATCTGTAGGAAACTGGGGCATTAGTGATTGGCTCAGCCGACCATGTGCCACATACAGGCCCATTCTTTCCAGCACGAACAACTCCCTTCTTTTCAAAGTAAACTCCAGTCTCTATTCCAGGAAAGGATCCTCGATTCGATAAATCATTTAGATCAGGCCTTTGTGCCATCTTTTGACCTTGCACAGCCTCTGCCAACTTGTACTGTATTTCCTTCTGTGCTATTCTGAATGGATTCTCATCCTTGTATCTCTTCACCCATGAATTGGTCTCTTCGTCCCATTTCTTACTTGCATTTTGTCGTTCATATATGTCACTTATCTCCTTTCCTGCCTTCCACAACTCTTCTCGTGCTTCGTAGTATTCTTTGTTTAGTCTATCCATTTCCTCTTGAGTATACACTCTTCCTGATAGTACCAACTCAGTACCAGCTTCAATGTAGACATCTCTTCTTTCCATCTTTTCTGGTAATGTATATGAGAGAGAGATCGTCTTTTCATCTTTAGATAGATGCCATCCCTCGCCGACTACTGGTGAAACAACCGCTCCATTCGGCCCTGTAAACATAACCGTTTCTGACTTGGGTGATAGCACATTATCAGCTGAGAAATCAGTTGGGATAACTAAAGGCATCCTACATCCAGATCTAGCCCAATCAAAATCAGGCATTCTAGCAAGAGGCTCTCTCCCTATATCCAATGCTACTCTCCAAGGAGATGATACTTCATCCGAATTTGTGATCCTGCTACTACTTCCATTTCCACTACTATTGTCATTATAATTCTTTGTAGTTGGTGGAAGACGGAAGTTATCTGCAGGTATACTACTAAACGCATCAGCTACTGGGAAAATGAGGAGTAGAATCGACGATTTCATATTATGCAGATATTGATAGATGTAGATAGTAGTTTGATGTGTGTATGATAGAGGTATACTTAGTTGTTGTCAAAATTATGATACAATTATGAAGATATTAATGATGTAGGTAGATGTATTCTTAGTTGTTCTGTTTGTGTACTTGCAAAGTAAATAAATTATGATACAGTTCTAAGTTGTGTTGGATGAATTTGCAATACTATGAGTGAGTAATTGCTCTCACGTGTCGTGACATCTGCCATCACAATATCTAATGCGGCAGCGAGCCGCCATATCGTCGAGTCATTTTTTTTCATTCAGAGAGTCAGCAAAAAGGTAACGGTTGATATATTCAATATGGAAATTACGACAGAGAGTATTAAATGAGGAGTTACAGTTAGTTCAAGATGAAAATGATAAGAATGTTAAAAGTAGTGATGTTGGTAGTTGCAAGAGTTCAAATAGTAGAAGCAGCAAGAATAGTAAAGTCACTGGTAGTAAGAGTAAAGAAAGTAGTGATAAGCAGGTATGGCAAGCTACTTATTCCTATCAAGAAGAAGACCAATCTACACCCATCCAATCACCACTCGTCAGCCTCAACGATAAAGTGGACAATACTTCGAAGGAGGAGTATATAATACTTCGTATACCACAAACAACAGTTACATTCAAACTAATCTTTGATAATAATAATGAAGGAAAATGTGCATGTCCAAATCCATATGCTTCAGTATCTTCCTTCCCCACGAAAGGAGGAGATGATAATGGCAAGAAGCTATCGAAAGAAGAGGCACATATGGCACTTGATTTATTATATCAAAAGTATATCTTGCCGGTGATAGATGCTTTGGATTATGAAACTGGGTGTATATTACGGTTATTAAGAGATCTTATTTCAGGTGATAGTAACACCGCATCCATATCAACCACTAATAGTAACAAGAAGGAATCATTACACCGCTCACAAGAAGATTTAGTAAATTCAGCAGCAAAACAAACATATGAACAACAGATTACATTACGTAAATCATTTATGAATATACAACATACATTACCATTGACAACTAGTTCGGCTTGTTCAACTTTGGATGGTAATATGAGTCGACGAAGTGATGTTGGTAATTCGAAGGGACGGCAGCAGGTACTGGATTCAAGGAAGTGGTCAATGGAACCATTGCCTCCATATCAAGATTTGAATAATGGCAAACCAGCAACTGCATCAAACTCTGAAGATAAATCTACATACTCCAAGGATAGTAGTAAAGTTGATCAACTAAACAAGGTTGATAACGACTTTCAAAGTCAATTGAATAAACTGCACATATCAAAGAAACTTCGACCAAAGAGTAATAAGCGAGGAGAGAAGACCAGTATTTATTCATCTAATCACTTTCATGGAAGGGATGATGATCTTGAGTTGAATCCAAATAGAAAGAAGACATCATCAAAACCATCAAGGAATAAGACACCACCCAGACCAAAGAAGTTATCTCCACCAAGATCAGACAAGAAGAAAGAATTAATGATGTCAGATGCCGCCATCCAACCACGGATACAGCGTAGACCATCATTCGTACCAGTATCAGATGGTAAGAGATTAAGAACATCGATACGACTATCAGGATTATCGGTATTGTACTCAGGTGAAGAAGAAGAAGAAGATTCATCAAGTACTAGTACAACAAGGAGTGATGAACAGTCCAATAGTGATAGTAATGATCATGGAAATCAACCTCAAGATCGTCCAGTGCAGGCTACTCCAAAAAGTAAGCAACAGGAACACCGCCCATCAGAACTAACATCATCCACCGAAATGGTAGTGTACAGTCCTGAACTTGCTGAAACAAGTCGTGAGAAGCAGGCTGCTGTCGAGGCTGCCAAGTCACTACCCAAACCACAGCTTAAACGGCGTCTCAAAATGCGCAATGGTGATATACGAAAGAATTATAAAGTATCTCATCGTGTCATCGGTACCGGAGCATTTGGTGTAGTACGCTCTTGTATGGAAAGATCAACACGTGAAAAGTATGCAGTCAAGAGTATATTAAAGAAGGGAAATGTAAAGAACGCAACCTTGCTCAAGAATGAAATTGCCTTGGTACAGTGTGTACATCATAAGAATGTAGTACGTGTAATTGATGTTATTCAAGACCAAGAGTATATACATATAATTATGGAGGAGTTGAAGGGTGGTGATTTGTTCGATAGGGTTGTGGAGGGTAATACCAAGTTGGATGAGGCTCGGGCAAGTGAAATACTATATAGTTTGTTAGATGCACTTGCATATTTACATGAAAGGAACATCGTTCACCGTGATTTGAAAGCTGAACATATCATGCTTTCCAAGGATGATATCAATTCAGAAATCAAAATTATTGACTTTGGCCTTGCCATTATACACAACCAAGATGACCCCAAGATGAAAGCCTTTGCAGGCTCAGCATTTACAGTGGCACCTGAGGTTATTAAACGATCTTATGACAAGCAATGCGATCTTTGGAGTGTAGGAGTCGTTACCTACTTTCTACTAACGGCACGAATGCCCTTCAATGCAAAGAATGATAAAGAAATCTTCCAAAAGATTATCGCAGGAGACTATTCATATCCAGCCTGGACTGAAAAAGGATTAAGTGATGTGGCTAAAGACTTTATTGATAGTTTGCTCGTTGTTGATCCAAGGAAGAGATTAACAGCTAAGCAGGCGCTCAGTCATGTGTTCATTCGAAAGCATAATAGGACACAAGATGTGAACAGGACGAGACAAATATCACAAGAGCTGGCATTAGTGCCTGCAGTACAGTCTGAATCGACTACCTCAAGCCGGACACCACCAAGAAGACGACCTGCAGAAGATGAAAGAAGAAGAGAGAGACATCCTCCACAAAGAGCAGTCAAAAAGTACAACAGTGAAAGGAACATGACTGTATCAAGTAGAAGGAGAGGAGAGAGAAGTCCAAAGCCTACCCAGAGGAGAGGATACACGCCTCGAGGTACATTGTAACAGAGAAGAGGTCTATATAACACATATTAAGATACATAAATGATACATTTCTAATTATCCAGCTCTTTTACATCTATACTCAGGTACATCACTCTAATTTCATGCTTCTGACCACTTCATCTTCGCCCTGCCTTACTTTTGCTCGCTTTGTTACTTTTGCTTGTTTTAGATCCTTTACTGCTCTTACTTCCTCCTCCGGTGTATCCACAAGTGTCAAAGGCCGCAAATCCAAAGAGGGCTTCTTCTCCTATAGACGAGTTGATTATTCCAATGAGAGTTGCCTCCCCTGTGTTTATATTTACACTTCGTAATTCAGCTTCACAAATAAATGAAGTCATGTATATCACATCCGATGAAGGATCCCATGACATACCGCTGGTGTCGCCAGTTTCAAATCCAGTAGGACCTACTAAAGTGGCCGCCACGTTTGAGCCTACACTTAACGTGTTAAGGTCGATGGAATATATATTATCATCACAATCATGAATGTATCCTACACTCTGACCATTTATAGCTAAAGATAGTCCACAGAAAACGTTATCAAATATGGATGTATCTGTAACACTTCCAGTAACAGGATCAATTATACCGATATATGTAGCACCAAATTGAGAAGCAAGACCGTACAAGATTTCGGTATTAAGATCAAATGCAAGTCCAGTCCATTGACCAAAAAGTGGTACAACATCAAAACTTAACCTAGTTGCAATGCCTGTTGTGTTCACCTTGTAGAATGAATTATTACTATTGAGTAGGTAAATAAAGTCATCATTTGGTAGACCAGCAGCACCCGCGTCTGCGATTCCAATGTCATTAAGCCCTATGCCAGTGTTCCCAATCAAAACTGCATCCTGCCCGCTTGTGAAGGTATTTATATCAATTGATACAAACTCATAATTCTCAAAAGGAGATCTTTGGTCTAATGAATATAATGTACCAGGTTTGCAAGCTGTTGTCTGTACACGACGACTATGTTGATTCATTTTGTGTTTCCCATCTTTGTTATTATCTTCCTCCTTAATGATAGTACTTCCTTGGTCAATGGCAAATGTCTGTTTAGTCTGATGAACGATAACCAAGAATGCAGTTATTGCAACTTTACGCGGAGAGGTTATCAATTTCATACTGTCGTATTGTACGTTATTGTTCAGCTAATATTAATATGTAATGAGATATATAATGAGAGGCAATATGACATATATGAGTTTGAAAAGAGTCGATGTAATATAAATCAAGCAAAGAGAGGTACACTGCAAGCGCCAAGAAGATAATATGCACACATCATATGCACAATACAATTACTATGAAGGATGTTGTCAATATCGATCATAATTTCTCAATGCTTTGGAGATCACTTACCACATTTGACGTCTGCTATTTCCAATTATGTGTTCATGATGTAAGCAGGTTATGTATCATATAATGAGAACATACATATGACGAACATTCATGTGGCGGCAAAGTCGAATACAAAAAAGCAAGAAATTGAGAAGGTATCCCATGCCCCCACTTGATATAAAGGATTAAATGCTAATACTAATAACTTTATAGTAGAAGGGAATGTTTCCATAAAGATAAATAGGTTACTATTGACCAGACGTAGGAGTTACGTTTCGATCTTTCTTTCTCTTCAGAGCCAGATATACCAGCTAATCAAGAGTCCAAGCCATTTATTTACTTCAACAACAGAAACCAACATGAGCGGAGACAATCTACGCTCACTAATATTCAAATATGAGGATGGGAAGGCATCCTTATCTGTATTAGATCAACTATTATTACCGCACGAAACAAAGTATGTTCCAGTTGAAAATGTTGAGGATGCCTGGGATGCGGTGAGTTGTATTTTGTTGGTGCACCTACCATTCTTTCTTTCTTCTAATTATACTACTGCAATACAATACACTTATATAACATAGATTCGATCTATGCGTATTCGTGGTGCCCCATTAATTGCAATTGTGGCCGTGCTAGGACTAGCAGTCGATTTAACATCCAATGAAACAACAACTACACAACTTCAAGATGGAAACACGGATACTAAAACCTTTATTTATGATAAGATGACATATCTTAAAACATCACGCCCAACAGCTGTTAACTTATTCAATGCAATGGAAGAATTAAAAGATATTGTAGAGAAATCATCAAATGATGACATTGTTAATGCAATTGTAACTCATGCACAATTCATGTTAGAAAGAGATGTATCAGATAATAAAGCAATTGGAACGCATGGTGCGGATGATTTATTATCACGCCATACCCATCCCGATGGTGTACGATTGGTTACCATTTGCAATACTGGTAGTTTAGCCACAGCCGGTTGGGGGACGGCACTTGGAGTAGCTCGAGAGTTACAAGTTCGTTCGAAACTTCGTAGTATTGCTGCATTAGAAACACGTCCATACAACCAAGGGTCAAGATTAACGGCATATGAAATATATACTGAGCAAATGAATGGTACATTAATCTGTGATTCAATGGCTGCATTCTACTTAAAGAGGAAGGGTGCTGATGCATGTGTGGTAGGTGCAGATCGAGTATGTGCCAATGGTGATTCTGCTAACAAGATTGGTACTTACAACTTATCAATTATTGCAAAAGAAATGGGTGTTGAATTCTTCGTGGCAAGTCCATTTACTACATTGGATGTTAATTTGAAGAGTGGTGATGAAATTGAAATTGAAGAACGTCCTGCGAAAGAAATGATTGATAGTGGTTGTGCACCGAAAAATATGAATTGTTGGAATCCTGCATTTGATGTTACACCTGCGGAATATATCACTGGTATTATTACTGAAAAGGGAGTGTTAAAGAAGGGTCCTGATGGCAAGTTTGATGTTATTGGGTTTGTCAAGAAGCATTCTTCTTGAGGTGAAGTCTGTTGAAGAGGAGGAGTAAAACACAGAAGTCATGAATACCTTTAAGTACGATTGGAGTTATCCTAACTTATCCGTGATGCGTGCTACTTCGAAATGATTTTATTCCTGGGTCTACTGTTATAGCAGATACAAACACCTGCACTGCCGTGTCAATAGCCTGTTGCTTATCGAAGCTTCTAGTTATATGATCTTGCTTTTGACTAGTCCTCTTTGTTCGGCACTTTGAACACTTTATAGAATCATGACACTTCAAACAACTAAGCTGAGCAAATGTTCTTTTCTTGACTCTCTTATTCCCATTATCGAAAGCGACAGCCCACGGCATATGCGCTCCCTTTTCTCTGTTAAACTTAAACTTCAATACAGAGCTACTACCATCAGAAGACGAGGATACCGACGAGGATTTGTATCCATGACGACGACGAGATGAATGGTGTTGATTCATGTGGTTCATTAAAGTAGGTTTGCTTTCGGTAGTAGACTGACCGACCATTATTAAGATGAATTAGTATTAGGTATGAGTATGAGACTACTCTCTTACTCTTAGTATAAGTTTTAGTCTTAATTTATGAGAGTGCTAGAACTAGAGAGCGCGTTTGTCTCCACTCTAATGGCTTGGATTTGAGTATTGCTGTGCCAGTATGAAGTAGGCAGAGCCGTAACCAAGGCCCAATCCCATCTTATTTGCCCTGATCATAGAATGTATGCCTTTTAATCATTCCCTTTGCGGTCTTGCTTCTTTTCACATTCACAAATTTCGGCGAACAAACAGGCCACTAGTGTCCAAATGCGAGTCAAATGCGAGTCAATACTCAATGTTGCAGTCAACTCTTCCGCTCATATATAAACTATACGTAGTGGGAAGTCTCATGATCATTGTATCTTGGCATTAAATTTGCACAACCTTTGAATCTTTCACTACCATTCTGAGCCTTCAGAGTTCAAAGTCAAAGCAAATAGGAGGAGGTACAAGATAAGAATGAGAACATCTCAAGTATGTGAAGACAATGAAAGCAAATACCAAGTTCAAGTCTCATAATCATATATTCTTACTTCTCGTATCAACACTCCAACATCCAAGCCGGCAGTTTGATTCAATGTTTTGTTGTGCTTTGTATCATTATCAACAGGATCTAGAAACATCTGAAGACAGAAGGTGTAGAACAATTTTGAGTGTGTTGTGTTATAGAACAAGAGAGAAAAGAATTTGATACTCACCATTGACAGTCTCAATATGCCAACATAAAAAAGGGAGAAAATACCAACAGCGGGGATGGACCACCACTTGTAAGCTGGAAACAAAGCTAGTGGAGAAAGCTTGAGAGGGCATTGCACAAAGGAGATAAAAGTCAGATTGGAGTGCCAAGAATTTTGATCGGAAATGTTTATTCACATATACAATATGATTGCACTTACCAAGACTAGAGTACTGACAAGCATGTTCACGAAATGAATATACGCTATATTCATTCGTCCATCATACATATCGGGTAGTCTTGCCATTAGCATTCGAACATTTCGTATGCTATCATAGATTGCTGTACTTGCACCATGAGAAAGATGTATCTCATCTCTCTGTACAGCGAATTCAATTCTTGATACCATCCACGTCATGGCCGCGTTATGAGCACCCTAACGATTGGTGAGCATTATTTTTAACAAACGATACATATGATATGCATTTCAATTTCACTCACCAGACCATCCTTGCTTATTTCTATTAATGACACATACTCCTCGAATGTTATAATCTGTTTGGACTTTAGATACGAAAACCCTTCAGGTGTCAATATGCATCGAAACCTGATCACTACAGAGCACCAATACATGTTGTGCAAGACTCCCATTATTCTCTTGATATCTGTTAGACTCCTGTTTGCACCCTCAGTCAGATTTCCATCACTATCTCTCGTCGCATTAGAAGCACAGATAAGGCTTATATCGTTGAATTGCCTTGTATCCCCCTAGTCGACCAGTAGAATCTATTCCAAAACTTGTACGAAGCATTCAAGAAAAAGGTAGTCACGAAAGTAACAAGCGGAAACAACCTGTATGAAGCAAGTGTTGACAAGAGTTATTTAAGCTCAGAACAATCTACCATCATCGATACCCCATTTCTATATAAGTACTTACCTAGACCAGAAATCCATGACTTGTATTTCTACCCCGAAACGATACTCCAAGACTTCAAGAACATATCCAGTCACTGCTGTCAATATCATCATCATAACAACTTGTTTCCAAACATATTGGAATATAGTACCTGTCCACTGCTTCCATAACCACAACTGCATGTGTATGATAAAGCAACAAGATGTTAGGAGGTTAAAAATGATATCATGGCAAGCTATCAAGTCTCAAACAACACGTACACTTTCTGGCTTGTATGGTTTGATAATAGTTCCCTTTCGCATCTTCGTATCCGCCCCACTAAGTGTATCTAAAACTGATTGTATTCGCTTGATCTTTTCTTGTAGCTTTGTTATTTCATCATCACCCACACACTCTCGAAAGATGTTCCTATCCAGGCAATACAATACTGTCTTCTTTGTCTTAGGGGAAGCAACTATTGATGCACTTCTTGTACCAAACAGCAATCCATTCTCACCGAATGTCGATCCTTTGGCATGGATCCGTCCATGTACATCATGTACGGTCTTGCCATCTTTTACTACTATACATTCCCCTTCTTTTAAGATGTAATAACACATGTCACAAATTCTTGAATCCTCTAGAGTATCCCCTGATAATTATAAGTTGTGGTATTTTTTGAATCAGTATGTATGAGTAATATGTGAATATGTATATGCAACATACTCATACAGTGCTTACCTTGCTCGATTATTGCAAAACCCGGTTCATACTCACAAACAACGAATTGTCTTGCTAGATTTACAATTGTTGAATGGTCACATGATTGGAAGAGAAAATTGCTTCGTATTTGTTCGGCAATGAATGTTATAATGTCATAATCCTTATCTGAGTTGAGATCCAATCTAGTCCGTTTAACAGAGGGTGTCCGTTTTACAGAGGGTCTATTGGAATTGTTGGTCGTATCAGTATTAGAAGAGCTTCTATTGCTATCATCATTTGTAGATAAAGATGATAAAGCCTTTAGAAATGAAGCCCGTCTATTAAATGATATATGAGTTGTGAGAAGAACAAGGTCTTGGTGAGTACAATAGATAAATTATTGGATATAAGGAAACATACAATACTCACGATAGTGTCTTTTGACTATATAGTTCGAATTCATTTTTCTTGGGAAGAGCATTCCGTAGGTTATAACCTTTAGTATCATTGGGCAAAACATCATCGGGGGATTCCAACTCGTCGTCCATTAATATAATTTGGTTTGTTGCATCTGAATTGAAGTTTGTAGTATATGTACTTCGTCGAGATGTGCTAATCTCCCCTACCTCTAAATCATCATCTTCGGACATAATTGTTGTCAATCGAGGGAGATTGCACACAAAAGAGGGGTGGTATCCTATAAGGTACACAACACAATCTCAAACTCTCCTATTCTTACCCTACACCTCTGGTAAGGTAATGCATTTAGTATGAGTTCAATTGACCCAATAGATGCGGATATCGGCTCGAATAGGTACACCTCACCAACAACTACAACATAAACCCCATTCAATATTAAGTCGATCGGCTAAAGGAGTATCCTAGGATACCTGTGGGTTTGAGCTTGAGCTCTCTATGCACCCGCCCCGACAATACTGTTGGCACAGAAAATCAATACACGCACTGCCAGAGAGTGCAGTGAATGATATTTCAGAATTGTCCAAAATCGACGTCTCTAAGTGCTAAGTGGGATTCTAGAGATACGAGCACAAAGATGATATTCTCAATAAAGTTAAGTTGATCTTATCTCTGAAAACAATGGTTGATAATACAATCCCCTATCGACATGACACATCAGGATCCAGTGCCTCCTGCAATACGCGCAGTCTTTCTGATACAGTTACAGAGGCATCAAAGGCTGCAAAGTCTCTTAATAGACAGAATCAAACAATTAGTTTAGCACAGCTATGTTTAACAAACTTGCAACTCCATGGTCGAGACGAACAACTGAAAATACTCCGAACAAAACTAAATGAACTACATGCAAACAATACAGAGGGAGAACATAACAATGTAGTAGTTAGAAGACACTCATCTCTTGATAGTATTACTTCTGATAGCGTAAAAGTAGCAGTTGGTAATAATGAATTGATACTTGTTTCTGGCTCGTCGGGGCAAGGGAAGAGCGCTTTAGTTATGAAGGGATTAAAGTTACCAGCACAAAAGATGGGCATTACTTTTACAATGGGTAAATTTGATATGAACAACAATACAATGTCACTACCCTTTTCAGCTGTGGTTGATGTATTTACTTCTTTAACAAAGCAACTCTCCACTGAAGATAATAGTTATAGTTTGAAGAGGATTAAGATTGATATATGTGAGATATTGGGAGAGGATATAAAACTTGTTTCTACTTGTCTACCGGGATGCGAGGAATTGTTCCCCGATACTGATACAACTTCCCGTGATAATAATGATACACCTTCACATACAATACAAAACGATACACGCCGATTGCAATATGCATTTCGGAGGCTATTAAGAGCAATATGTTCCAATGTAAAAGGAATACTATTCTTTTTAGATGATTTGCAGTGGAGTGATAGTGAATCTTTAGAGCTAATCAAAAGCCTTTCCCTGGCAAGAATTCCCAATTTACTAATAGTGGGGGCATACCGGGACGATGAAGTAAAAGAGTGAGTATCTTATGTCTTCTTACTCCTAGTATTGATACCTTTGCTTACCCCAATCTTTTTCTAGATCTCATCCACTTATGATGCAAATTCGAGAAGCAAGAAATTTAGGGTTGGAGATTACAAACATTGAAGTTACCAATCTTGTTTGTAGTACTGTGAAGTCACTAGTTGCTGAGGTTTTAAATATGGAAGACAGTGAAGATAAAGTTGAAAACCTTGCAACTATTATATACAAGAAGACTCAAGGGAATGCATACTTTGTGCTAGCATTTCTCCGATCGTTGTATGATGAAGAACTACTACAATACAATATTGGATTGATGGCTTGGAGTTGGGATGAGACTGTTATCACTCAGAAGCTTGTAACACAAAATGTTGCCAGTATCATGCTTAATAAGATGAAAGTGCTGAATGAAAAGCTACAGAGTATGCTCAAAGTTGCTTCTGTTTTGGGATCATCGTCAACTATATCATTACTAGAAGTAGTAGTGAAGAATCTCAATCTCAATTTTGGGGAAGGTGATGCTTCTTCAAATGTATTTCATGCCATTGATGAGTTAGTGAACGAGGGATTATTGGAGAGAGATGGTAATAACAAAATTAGATTTGTACATGATCAGATTCAGCTATCTGCTTTCCAGCTTATACCAGAAGAAGAGAGAGACTCGTTTAAGGGTCGAATAGGGAACATACTGATGTCAAATCTCGAGCCAAATGCATTAAAGGATGCCATCTTTGAGGTCGTCAGTCTGAGTAACTGTGCATCTCTTCCCAAATCACAAGAAGATAGGAAAAAGTTGGCAAAGTTGAATCTTCAGGCAGGCTTAAAGGCATCTAGAAATGGAGCATATAGCCTCTCAGTTATATACTTTGAGAAGGGCCGGAAGCTCCTTGATGATGCATGGGATATTGATAGTGATATAATGTTGCAACTTTGTAGTAATGAGGCAAATGCTAGATTTGTTATTGGCGACAATCAGATTATGGATGAGCTCATCAATGAAGTATTGGGCCGAAAAGATATAGATATCCAAGACAAGGCTACTGCATATGAGGCCAAAATCATTTCATCTATTGTCAAGTATGACTATAACATGGCAATCAACACGGCAATGCATGTGCGACGAGAACTAGGATTACCTGCACCAGCAAACAAATCATATTCAAAGCTCGTGGTGGCAAAGGAGCTCTTAAGAACTAACCGTATCTTGAAGAGATATACAGCTGAAGACATAGCAGCTCTACCCAAATTGAGTGACGACAGGATTATCTTGGGACAAAGACTATTTGACTTGATTTACACTGCTGTCTTTCTCGACCAAAGCTCCAGGATAACTCGACGGGTGGTATCTACTACTTCAACTTACGATATCTATCATGACACTAAAATAGGGGAGTTAAGAACAGAAGAGCAGCCAAGGCACCTATAATAAACTTTAGAAGTGATGTCACATATAGAAGGTTATTACTTTAGGGGGCAAAGCGGCGAAGGATAGCGGATTGCAATTGCTTGTAAGCATCAACATTGGTCTGTCTAGGATTCGTGGAAATATGAAATTCAACCATAGGGTATGCCTTCTTCTTCCTATTCAAGAAGTCACGCCAGGCAGCAGCGTTCGTTCGGGGCTGGCCGTCTTTCTTCAATAGTGACCAATGCTTCCGGATCTCAGCGGGGGTCATCACACCTTTACTAACAAGCTCAACCACCCCATTGACATATACGATATCATTTTGGAGATTATTAGGCAATCTACCCTGAGAAATAGTGATTGTACTGCCGAGCTCGCCGGTTTCTGAGTTGCGGCAAAGGAATCTCCTAGTAGATATTATATATGGAAGAGGAGAGAGACGAGTTAGTTGTATAAAGAATGATGAATAGACATATAAAATGTGTGATGGATACTTAGAGACGTCGATTTTGGACAATTCTGAAATATCATTCACTGCACTCTCTGGCAGTGCGTGTATTGATTTTCTGTGCC
>Ga0214481_100262_pt1 | contig 28415 bp, 14 predicted proteins | sample M1_20Mar14CPVII9_4_FD_165057 | JGI IMG/M metagenome (GOLD analysis project Ga0214481, IMG submission 165057) | Marine eukaryotic communities from Monterey Bay, California, United States - M1_20Mar14CPVII9sort6BwellG10 | ecosystem: Environmental > Aquatic > Marine > Unclassified | place: USA...
AAAAATGCCAACGGGAACAAAAGATACCAAAGGTACCATTTTTGCGTTCATAGCTAAGTAACTACTACCGACCGCCGCAGCGGCCAGTTTTAAGTTTATGCCATATCGAAGTACTACATCTCATGCACATCACACTATATAAATGAGGATATGACATGAATGCCTTTTGTTGTGACACTTGGTCAATTGGCACGTATTTTGTCCCGTATATCCCCGATAGTACCCGTAAATAGGCCATCTTACTGCCATTGAGCTCCAAAGTCCAAAAGGGGTTGAGAATATGTAGAGCCAAGACCACACTCACTGCTAAGCTCTCTATTCATGTCTTCTTCAAATACATATTCATTCGAAGATGTTGTGACGATGCCACTGATGATATCACAAAGAAAAATGATAGTTTTGCAAATGATTTCATTTTTTAAGTTTTGGGTATCTTCTATCGATTGATGACTGCAAATAACACGGAGTAAACCAACGGTATGCACTCTTAAGTATATAATAGGCTCTAGAAGTAATATACTAGACTCCTCCTCCTCCTGTAGTTGTCCATGTTAGTTGTCGAACTTTTGTCTCTCATTTATTGTACTCAGTACGATCTCTCAAGAGATACGGATTATGATTAGTACCTAGATTATTTTATGTTAGAGCTACATGTACTCTAACTCATAAGTTGGGTATGCGTGCAGGTAGGTCATATTAACCAACTGTATCGCTAGAGTCTTCAATCAATGTATGTACCAATTCTATTAATTAGTTCAGGCTTTTGAATCTTTTTCAAGGCTTTGTCATCAATACCTGCCTTGATCTTCAACATTTCCTTGAGCTCACCAACATTAAACAATGTCAAGTATTGTCGATGTATGTAGGCTGGAGAAGACTTGGTATAGAATTGCTGATATGCATACCGTTTGACGTCAAAAACCAATAGTCTTTTTGCAGCCATGGATAGAAAAGTATCATATTCAATGGGCATCCCATTCACTAAAGGAACATCACCTGAGATGATACCTGCTCGATCGGCTTTAGAGTCAGGTGTGATATCTCCAAAAAACACTCTTCCATCTTGATCTTTACACAAGTCGATGCCAAGTTTTGATTTGTCTTTAAGGTCAATCGACTTAGTACCGCGAACAAGTATGATATCAAATGCCATCCCCTGCTCAAGTCGTAATTGAATATGACGTAATGTCTGGCAGGTCAATCCATGTCGTTTGAATTGAACCACCCACTGAATTAGAAGATTAACAAGTTTCATATTGTCTACGTCACCCTTAACAAATCCATTATGACTCATTGTTCTTTGCATCACTTTAAAAGTCGGCACAAGAGTTTCAGTTGCAAATGTATTAATGATGGTGGATATTTGAGGTTGATGCTTAATCAAATTCAATGCTTCAGTAGTTATGGTATTCAGTCGACCGTGTGATAATGTTAAACAGTGCTTGCAACCAATGTATCCATATAAAGCTGATGTGGAATCTTTTGCTTTGATCATACTCATTTGAGCTCCACCCCTCTTGCAAGTACATGGTGAAGCTGCAAAGCGACCAATAGCCGGTACACCGTTGCAAGTCTTGCCGTTTACTTCAATTGGCAAAGAACCAGTAGGACCAAGCTTGCCACCACGAGCATCTAATACTAGCTTGAGCTTTAATGATCCCATCATGAGACGGAAGAGTAATAATGTTCGATATGGAAGTGGTAGTAGGCGTTGTAAACACTGAAAGCCAGCTGGGACATATCCTCGGCACATACCAGGAGGTAGATGAAGATTTAGAGCCAAATGAACTGTGCCTTCTCCTACATCACCATCTTTACTACTCCAGTCCATAAAGTTGAAAAATGATTCATTGCGGCGTAGAATCTTCTCAGCATCATCTTTATCTGTCATTCCCAGAGACACAAGTACTTTCAGAAGTGCATTCTGTGATTGCAATGATGTGCCTCGAGCCTCAAGAGTTGCTGCCTTTGGTATAGTAAACGCAACAAAAGGCGTACCCACTACTACAAATCGATGCCGTTTTTGAGTTTTATGCTTCATAAACTTTAGTCTGTTGCCTTCCAACACTTCAACAACACTCTTGTATCCCTTGAAGAACTTGTTGTAAAAGCGTCGCTTGTGACGCTTGAGAGCTTCATATGTGGATGTTTCAATGTAGATGACTGTATCAAGAGAGAGTTTGTTAATAAGATCCTCAAGTACTTCAACACAACCTGCGGCTACCTCTTTGTCAGATGCTGGTTGGTATTCCTTTTTCTCCTTGGCAAACTCAATCATGTCGGCCAAACATTCCTCAAGCTTTGATTTGGTTTCACTGTCGACAGTTCCATGCTGCTCATATTGAGATAATACATCACCTTCACTGATGATATCGATCATCTTCTTCACAACTTTGATCACTCGAGTCATCCATGGAGATATCTTGACACAGTCAGTGAACCCATTAAAAGCTCGACCAAAGATACCCTTGTAAAGGAAGAGAGTTAGGAAGTCGGTACCTTCTGGTAGATTATGTTGTAGTAGAACATCATTGGCAAATCTGAATAACTCGGGCAGGTCGAGAGAGCCATCACGGAGAGAATACATGTTGCTTGGAAATGTAGCCCAAGAGGTGACAACATGAGCCTTGTCACCCGACTTGAGATAACCCCCATCACTTAGCTCATCAGTTTTTGATTGAGGAACGTGTGGATTGGTTATTTCTAATGCACTGGGCGGTGGCACATGTAACATTCGGTCTCCGACATTATTTGTGACGGTTGGACGAGTACTTGCAAGAGTACCTTCAATGAGGAGAATGGCACAATACTGCCGCTTAGTCACGGCTTTGGATGAATCAGGCCTCAGACTTGGAATATCTATTGCCTCGAGACGATCGATAAAGATTGATGGAACAATATTGAGTGCCTCTTCCAAGGTGCAGAACATCCAAGCCTTCTTCAAATCTTGTTTCTCCTTTCGATTATTGCAGTTTGTCAATGAAGTGCCGAACTTGAGATGAAGACAGAACTCGAGAATGCTAATGTAAACCCCTCCGCCATCGGCATCCTTTTTAGCCTCTTCAAATGTTGGAAATATCTCTGGGTTGTCAAAGAAGAATCTCTTGCATGAAGAATCCATGTGGGTGTAAACATGAACCAGAAAATCACGAAATACTTGAGCAACCTCGCCTTGAAAGTCGGGTGCATTGATGTCTAGCTTCAACTTCTCTTCCAATTGAATTTTAGCCTCTTGTAATGTATGGATGAAAGGTTTCGCCAATACTAGCGACGCAGTTCTTTCTGATGTGCCGCACGCTTCCTTGAGCTTAGCAGCAAGCTTTTTGGGTGTTATTGATTGGCATGGTTCGTCATGAGCTTGTGTAGCAACAATCAAAAAGCCTTTTTGGAAGACAGGTGGTATTTGGTCAAAGAGGCAGGATGAGTTACAAATGCTATTTATTTGCGGCCGAGCAAAAACGTGATTAGTCTGCACATTAAGCCCGATGTTCCCATCTATTGTGGATGGCATTGTAACATCGACACGGTATAGAGGTCGATCGGCGAATACAATGTTGTTTCCCTGGAGTTGAATAGGACTTGCATTGTATGCCGCTGCTGCCACCTCTAGAGGAGTGGGTGGAGGTAATACAGCTGCTTGCGGCAACTGTTGCTGTTGTTTCTGCTCTTTCTTCCTCTCTGTGTTCTCATCAAGGTTGCTATTGTCCAACTTCCTCTTTCGTGGGACTTTCACCTCTATGTTTACAAATGTGTACCAAATGTTATAATGAAGGTGAGTGAGTATCATATCAAAATCTTCACCACACTAATTCAACAGAAAGATAATAAGTCTCACCGTCATAACTATTGGCCCGAGAAACCTCAATTGTAACCTTCCCTCCTGGACTCCGAGATACACTACGAGAATCTGACCTTGCAACAAGTTCAATCTCCTCCTCATTAAACAACTTGTTTCGACCTCGGATTGCTTCGAATATTAAACCAAGGTTTCTCCCGTCTTTGTTTCTACTACTAAGTGCATGATAAAAATCTGTAGGAGCCAACTTAGAGCACTTCTGGATGAATGCACTGCCACTAACAATATCCCTCTCTTTGTCATTCACACAATCCATATCAACATCGGCACCCGCGGCATCACTCTTCTCGACATCTAGAGCTGGGTAAAGATGGCCGTTTAATCTATCCACTAACTCCTGTTCATTACTATCCTCCAATTCATCTGCACCCACCATTTCCGAAGAATTACCCTCAACACGAGATAAACCTTCTTCCATAGCTGTATAATTTTGATGTTGAGATGCATCCAATGCATTCTCAACATTCATGTTGGCATTATCCATATTGGTATCATCCATATCTATATCCCCTCCGCTATTTGTAAAGTCCACATCACCTTCCAAATGATTAATGTATGATTAAAAGTGCAGATAGGTATATCAGATAAATATATTAATTAAACAAAATAAGAAATAATTACTTATTAAACAAAACATACTTACCATTATCATTACCATCCAACTCATCCTCATCCATCTCTTCACTGTCCTCTTCTACATCTTCACCACTCTCTTCTGTATCTTCACCATCCTCTTCCATATCTTCATCTTCCTCATAATCAATCAAACCGTTATCCCGCTTATAACTAGTTTCAAACTGGCCCAATAATTTAATAACTGGATCATAGAATCCATCCATTCCCTGGGCATAGCCACCACGTGTTGTTACATAACCATTCTCACCATAAATAACAAGTGCAAGGTCTTCCAAACTATCCACAACATCCACTTCTCGAAGTATTTCATTAAATTGACGCTGTGGGAATTGCAATAGCTCCTTCCATATAATATCCCCATCAGCAGTTTTATTATAAATACTTTGAACTAGAGATGACACGTATGATTGTATACTATCGGCATCGTCAATACAAGTCCCCTGTTTAGCAGACAGTTTACTATCAAAAGTGGGTGTACCGTCATTATTTTTATTTTTTATACCTGTTGTTTTAACTGTTATTGATTGGTTGGCATTGGAATTTACATCCTTATTATTATTATGTAACGATGAGAGGGTATTGGCTGTTGTATTGGCAGTGATGGATATACCTGAGTTCGAACAACGACCATTGTTCTGAATATCGTTGATACTCGTTCTCGATGAATTCTGCGCCTCCGAAGGTGAAACTTGTTGCACCGGTGATCCCTCATTATTTGTAGCCTCAACAACAACGCCACCGCCGCTGTTATTAACAGCAGTAACTTTGTTATTATTGACCTGCGCCCCAGATCTCAAACAAGGCATGTTGGAGGTCAATCACTTAGTATGGCGACTAAACGCAATAATAGTAAAGGTAGTGAAATTCGAAAAAATGAGGGATACCGAGTTACAGGACCACCAGTAATTTTCATCAATTGCAAGGTAAAAATGATTCAGCACAGCTGCACCACTATGCTCAGAATTCAGCGTGTATTATGCTTCTAATACTCGGCAGGGTTAATAGGTAAGTTGGGTCTACTATGGTGGCAAATAGACTGCTTTGTTTTGGCGGATACTATATCATTTTTATCCCCTAATTTTTCTTCTTCCAGTATCAACAGAAGTACAACAATAATATTATGATGAAGTTATTAGTCATCCTTGCATTGCAACTCAGTGGTGTAGTTGTGCATGGTTTCTCAGCTGAACCAGCTGTGCCGATTTCCAGATCCAGGGTACCGTTAAAGGGTATTGAAGCATCACAATTTCGTCATCCATTAGATCGAGATCTTACTTCATTTATACAAAAGGCACCATTCTCGAGTATTGTGGAAGGGGGCATAAGAAGATCTCTATCATTAGTGGAACAGGGAACTAGAATTGATCTACTAGGCTCGTCAGTTAAAGTATCAGAACAACAATTGCCAACATTATACAAAGCAATGGAAGAAGCTTCGAGATTGTTAGATATAGACATTACTCCTGAGTTATATGTTCAGTCTAGTTCACAAGCAAATGCATATACATTGGCATTATCACAGAAAGAAACGAAACCAATTGATCGGCATTACTTGATAGATGTTCTGATGAGGAAGTTGAAGCAATCATCGGCCATGAACTGGGACATTTGAAGTGTTCACACTCACTCTACTTGACATTGGGAGGACTTGCTTCGGCTCCATTGCGTGGAATACCAGTGTTGGGATCTCAAACTGAACAGCTTCTGTAAGTTCATATCATGTGTACATATCTATGGTATTCATATAATATGTGCATATCATATGTCTATATCATATGTCTATATCATATGTCTATATCATATGTTCATATCACTTGTTCATATCATATGTTCATAAATATGTTCAATCTTATTTTCAAGTATCTGACAAACTCTTTTCTTCTACTACACAGTCAACAATGGCGATTGGCAGCTGAATATTCCTGTGATCGTGCTGCATTACTAGTTGCTCAGGATGTAAATGTAGTAGCTGGTGCCATGTTAAAGCTCTTTGGCGGAACATCACGAGCTACCAATACACAGGCATTTATTGCTCAATCTAGAGAATATGAACAGTTATTAAAAGATGCAAATCCACTAGTTAGAAACTCGATAAAAATGCAACAAAGGACACATCCTCTGCCTGTTAAGAGAGTTGCAGAGTTGGAGGATTGGTTCAAGTCAGCTGAGTACAAAAACTTAGTATCTAGAGAAGAATGAGTATTGAACTGTTGTATATAATAGTTAAGCCTATAAGTGAACATATATCTTAGCAGTACATCCAAGTGTTGAATAATACCTTCTCTGTGGCCTTGTGCGGTGTGCGTCTAAGTGAATAGCTGTGCTTGGGAATAGGGAAGAGGAGTGGATTCTAATGGGCAAAACGTCCAGGGGCAATCGTTTAGCTACGATAACGAGAAAAGTTGGAAGACACTTCGCATTTTTATTCTTATCATCAATACAGTGAGCTACTATACACTGCAATGATAGGGTGCACTATCTGAGGAGGAAAGCATTCGCCGATTTAGTAGAGACATATCTAGAGGGCGTTTGTGATTAGAGTGATTGAGATGGAAATATGGTTAGTCGGCTGTAATCTAAAAGGCTACATTTGGTTTAGTGTAGTCATCTATGGTAAGTGTTGAGGTATTAATAATTTACAAGTTGGATATGTTGTGATATGGCAAGGTACATCATCAATATGTTATGCTAGATAATATCGAAATAGTGGTCGGTGTGTATATTGTACACTCCTATTTCTCGGAGGTTTATGTATGGTGGTAGGTACACATAAATGCAATTTATCGGAGGAGTACCATGATTGAGATTAAATTGAATGAGAAACTAGAAACTCAATCATGAGCATTGGCATGATTACAGCTTAAATGAGATGGCTATCCATTTTGTAAAGGTGCAGGTGATAAAGCTCGAGATAAGGTGCATATGATGTGTTATCGATAAGTAATGCCAGGGGATTGTTGCTGGTTCATTTTTGTTTGGTTTATGCTATTATCACGGGGTTGCTTATCTGTATAAATCCATCTCATTGCAACTCAAATAATCACTCACATAACTTTTCTCTCCCTTTACTGTTTTCCCTTGATTGCAACTAAACTCTTCTATGTGGCCTCTGCAATGATCAATCGATATAAAACTCAAAACAGATAGTAAAACACTCACAACAAACCTGACCAGATAAATGCAACAATACAATAGATACGCACACATTACACAATAGAAAAATGACAAGAATACGAAAACATAGAGGTAGACAAGGAGGAGGATGTATAATAATACAATCCGCAAGAACGTCAATTCTACTCTCATTTCTCCTCATTACTCTACTACCAACAATTACAACGAGTATATCATTTCCAGAATTAGTCGAACCATACATCTCACGAATATATGATCCAAATAATCCATCGGAATCATGTTTTACTAAACTATATGAATCAGATATTGATGGTAATGGTATAGTAACGAATGATGAATATACAACCTTCGTTTCTGAATTAAGTGAGGGTACCTTCAATGAAACAAATTATATTGATTTACCATTTGTATTAAAAGTGAACTTTGTTTATTTAAGTTGTTTATGTACTATAATGGAGGGTAGTAATAGTGATTGTTGTACAGGTGCCGATGGTGGGATATTCGTTGCGGGTTCTAATCCGAATGAAACACCGAGTGAATTAGAGGAGGCATATTTGATAACAGTTTGTAGTGAGACTCAAGGTGCTATTGATTATGCTGTGGATGAATTGACTAGTAGTCCAACAGTAGTAACGACGTCAAGTCCAACGGTGGGTGTTACTCAAGCCCCTTCAGCTCAACCAACAAAGATTGTAAGTGTTTATTGGTGTAGTATTTTGTTGTGTATAAATCCATGCTCACATTATTTCATCATAATTTTACCTTCATACAGGCCACAAATCCACCAAGTATATCTCCAACAACGAAAGAACCAACCCAAACTCCTTCCTCAAAACCCACATCACTGGCACCTACGTTGAGCCCGACAACATTATCTCCATCTCTTTCTCCAATCGCGGCACCAACCACGGTAATGCCTGTTACAAATTTGCCAACAAAACAACCAATAGAAGAACCTGTACTTGTTACTGATTCACCCACACGGCAACCAGTTGTAGGTCCAATCTTTTCCCTAAGGCCAACGAGTGAGCCTGTTCCAACTACTAGTGCACCAACACCTGTCAACTCGTTAATCCGGATGACAGAATCACCCACTGTCTCATCTAAACCTTCTTCAAGTGAGGCAGCTGTCGTCCCTCCAACAACTGATACTGATGACATTATCACTCCACCCACTTCTTCAGGTGGCGGAAACCCCGACAGTGTAGAAACACCCGGTGGTGATGATAGAGAGACGGAAGAATCTTCTGATACAATATCAGCTGGAGGAATTGCAGGAATTGTGATTGCGTCAGCCTTTGTTGCTTATTCTGCTGCATATGTATATGCCAAGAAGAGACGGCGTGATGATGTTGATGATCCCGATCTACGAGAAGTTAGGAATAAAGATTTGGATGATTTAGAAGCTGGAGTAATAGAAGGAGATGATGGCGGCGGCGGTGGTGATAATGAACCTACCCAAGACAAGAAGACCGGTCTCGGTGGGGAAACCCCACCTATGTTGGAGACTACAGAATCATACGATGCATCTGACTATATACCCGCAGAGGCTCGTTCTCCCTCGTCAACTGAAGTTCCTCTCATTTCCGGTGTACCACCCTCGCCTAAACGGTCGAAAGTTGGCAAAGAAACAACTTCTTCCTACGATGATTCATCAAGTGCTGGAGAGTCTGGTTGGAGTAGTAGTGCCGGGTTAAGTTCGTTGAATACGGCATCATTTGATGCAGGTTCGATGACAGATGATGGATCGTTCTTACCATTACCAGGCAGTCCAGATAGAAATCCAGATAGGCTAATGGCAACAATCGGAGCCAGGCCTTCATTCATACCCACTGACAATTCATTAGAGGATTCCGATATGAGTTATGATGAAAACATGCCAATGCAATCAGCAATGGCTATACACTCTGATCATCCATCACAACCACCAGCGCAACCAAAGGTCACTAGAGATGATCTAAACGCTGCTATCGAAGCTGGTGATTGGGCTGTTGTTGGTGCGACTGCTGCTCTTCTTGCCGATACAGACCACTCGTCGTCAATGTCCGAATCTGAGCAAGGACTCCAACCCTCAATACAAACAAGTGAGTCTTTCCAAACAGAAACTAGTGAATCCAACCACCGAGCCGAAGAGCTTGATAGAATGGTTGAAGCAGGGAACTGGGAAGGCGTCGTCCTGGCCGCTGCTCAGTTTGAGGGTGCATCACCACAAGACGAAGATACACAATTTTCATCAAATGTTGATTCTAGTTCAAGTCCTTCCACAGAAGATAACGAAGCTATTCGAGCAGAAGTAGAGAGATTGGTACGTAGAGTGGTGCCAGATGAGATTGACAATATAGATGAAATGATGCTGCAGTTCGAAGGACGTGAGCCTGAGCTTGTAGAGACTTTAAGAACTATGCAAGAGCGTTCAGTTGCCCAACGAGCTCGTGCTGCCGTTCAAAAGACTGCCAAGCTTGAAGCCAAAACAAAGGCTGCATTATCAAATAGATCGGATGGTTCTGTATCTTCCTCAAGCCTATCACATTATGGTGGAAGTGCTTCCAACTCAAGTGTGAGTGATTACCAAGACGATTCCTACTCGACTGGCGGCGAAGACTCGAGTTCACTTACTGATTCAAGCGTCTCGGACTTGGGGTCTTCACTAATGACGAGTGAGGAATCAAGATCTGGTTCGAGAAAAACAACCCAGTCATCATTAGAATTGGCAATAGAGAAGGGAGATTGGCGAGCAGTAGGTGAGGCCGCAGCTATGATGGGTGGTGGTGATGGAGGCGATCTAATTATACAAGATGATTCTGGCAGTAGTTCTTTCAATTCATCCATAGAAGAATCAAGCAAGGCAGAACGAGTAAACCGTCTCGACAAACTCATTGCAAAAGGAGATTGGGCAGGGATAGTAGCCGCCGCTGGCACGTATCAGGCTATGGATGATTCCGGTGTAGGAGATACTGGACCCAAAACACAAGAGGAGAAAGATGCCCTAGCCTCAGCTTCCATGTGGCAGGAGATTGCTGATCAATCCAAGCCTCAAGGAGGTGGAAAAGATGAAGGCGCAGCTGACGCAGCAAAATGGGCAATAGAACGTGCTCACATGAAGAGCAATGAACCAATAGAGCTTAGAGAGGATGATCAAAGTGTGTAACAGCCGTGTTTTCGTGTTAGAGATTGACACTATATTTTATATCCCTCTGTATGTACACTTTGTTGTGGTGCTAGTGTAAAAGAATAACACCTATAGACCATGAAGTTACTGTATAATGCACATGACTAATTTAACTGTACACCATATGATGTGCCCGGAGTTCTGCTTGCTTCAATACCTCATTAACTCTCTTCTCTCCGCGTTTAGACTTAGGCTTCCGTCGTTTTTGTTGTGCTTGAGCTAACAGTTGATCAACTAGTTTCTGACCATTGCTTTCGTCGCTTATATCAGACATGTCGTCTTCATCCGGTCGTTGTACCTTCTTCTTGTTCTTCTTGATACTTTTACGTTGCTTCTCTCTTTTCTTGAAGAACATCTCGATGCTACCATCTTCTGTGATTGGACTACAACTACTGGCAACAGTTAGAGGACCAGCGCTGATCCCTGTATCTCTAGTAGAAGCGCTTGTATCGAGGGCAGATATCGAGCACATAGTAGTACTGCATACAGTACTAGCTGCTGTTGGTTCTGTGTCTTTACTCCCTTCTTTGGAGAACTTAGTAGATATCAACTTCGGAGTTACTGTTTGTGTGTTAGTTGTATCTTCAATCGAGTCAGTGCCCTCGTTGTTGTGAGGTAGATATGAAACATTGCTCGACGAGTCATCGTCTTGATCGGATCCATCGACCGATTTGTCTGAGGCTTCGCATACCCCTCTCTCAGACTTAAGAGTTTTGATAAGAAGATTCACTTCGGGGTCAGATACAAGGCTCTCACGCCTACCCAACACTGGACCATTATTGGAGTCCTTAACAGGCTGGTACAGCTCATTCTCCTCAAACTGTAAAGACTCGGCTCTTCTCCAGGATGCACTTCGTATACTATTTACAAAGTTTGCGTCAATCGAACCGTGGGTAGATTTTGACGATGAGGAGGATGACTGAGAGCTTGAAGATTGGCTACTCGGAGGCGTAGGTTTGCTTTTAGAGATCGGATAGCTTCTTGGTATAGACTTCGAATGCTTCTTTTGTCTTTGTTTGTTAGACAATCCAATCTGACTATCGAGCGATTTCTCGAGAGGCTTGGTACCTTGTTGCTTTAGAATCTGATATACATCTTGACTCTCAAGACTACTACTTGGACTCGTACCAGTTGGATCGGGCCTCATTGGAACATCATGTTGTCTAGGTTGCTGATGTTGATACTCAAAGTTTGTTCTGGGTGGTCGAACAGTTGTTGGCCTTTGCCCATGGAAGTCAATTGTCAAGTTGCCATCATCTTCATAGTAATACGTAGGGCGGCCTCCATGTCCATTCAGCTCCTCTGTCGAGTTTGGTTGGCGAAAATTACCTGGGGTGATTGTACTAACCTCGCTTTCCTCACTTTCATTTGAATAGGAACTTGATGAGTAGCTTGTTGTTTGAGATGTATTCCATCCACCACTCTCCTCGTCATACTCGTACGAGTCCTCATCAGTAAAAGCTGACATGGCTTTAGATCCATGACCATGACGACAGTTTATCATCTTGTGTATCAGAGGGATTCTACTGCTGCTACCTCCAGCATATGATCTTTTATCTGGCTCGTTTGAAACTCTTGCTCGTTCTTGCTGGGGCAGTTCGATAGATGACTGCTCCAAATTCTTGATGATATCAACATGTTTCAACAGCAAGTATACACTTACTCCAAAGCATATCCAACTGCAAATGTAGATGTTACTCATCTCACTTCCCAATCTTGCCGACGTTTGACTTGTCAAGTATTCAACATTCAAGGCAAATAACAAAATGTTGAGAATACTCAAACCACAGGATACCAAATCAACTCGTCTATCCCATAACTTGGCCATGTCTTCTATATTATACATATCGATACTTTGTAGTATACGATATGATCTCAAAGTTCTAACTCCACAGTTGAAAAACGTCAGTACTATTCCTAAAGATCCAAAGACAACCCCGAGGTGCAATTGTTCACAGGGTAAAGAAGTCGACTCTTCAAGGAGGTCGTCAGTATTGCATGCATGATTGCGCGTTGACTCACAGAATGCAATCAATAATATACTGCAGAAGAAATTCAATATCCATCCCTTGGAAATATCGTTCTGTTGTGTAGTTCTTCTCACTTGATTCCTTGATTGTGTATCACTTGAATAAACACATCTATCAGCAAATAGCCAACTAGCTATACAGAAACTAACCCAAGTGCTAAAGTATAAGTTTGCATTTGGAATCTGTCTTTCTTTCTCTCCTTTATACTCTGCCTCTGTATCGACATCGAACAAAATTGTACCACTAATGATAGTCCAAACAATCAACAATACAATTGATACAAGACTAACTATACTCTTGAACTCAATTCTCATACTTGATGTTTCCAACTTGACTCTTTTTACCATGTATCTTCGTGTCTTATTAAACTTTAATACTATTGATGTTATAAATGATAAACATATTGATATTATTAAACATGATAATGTAGTCTTGTCAATAGTTGAATATGTTGATATGGAAATTGTCTTGGGAGTGGTGTAGGAGAGTATACATATCATTGATGAAAGGAATAGTACAAAGTATATATATGATTGTGTATGTGCTGGCTGTTGATGACTGTTCACGTCTACCATTGTCGGATCATCTTCAATAATTCGATTCATTGACTTCGTGATTTGATTCTCCTTATCGTCTTTCAATGTATACTCTGCGCTATAGGATACCAGCGCCGTATCCTCTCCGTTATGATACTGTTCGTCTGCTTGATAGTTATCTCGATGATAATCATGATGATTCTCCTCTTTTATACCATCTAATCGTATCATAGCATCCTTTCTCCGTTCTTTATCCAATTCAGTCTCACGTCGTAATAACAAGTCTTTGAAACTATTCCTTCTTGACTTGTTGTTACTCTTGGCACTATTCAGTTGTGACGTTTCAGAAACTTCTATACCAGGTACAACACCAATACGATGACTTTCCCAATAGTTGAATATTTGTGATTCACTTAATGTTGCAACTTGTGACGAACTTAACGATGAATTTGGACTTCGTTGTAACACTCTCTTCTTCTTTGTCAGGTTATTCTTCTTTTTAGTAGACTTGCTATGTTTACCTGACATGTGTCGTCTAATTGGTGTAGAGAATATACTCTTTGTTAAAGTTGACATACTCCGGTTTGCTCTGTCTAATGATGATGAATCATATAATGAATGATTCGTCTTGTCTAATGAATGTCTACCTGAAGAGGAGAATGATGATGTTGATACTCTCCCTGATGATGATGATGATGATGATGCAGTTGTGCTACTAGAAGTGGTACCCGTGGTTACACTGCTTGTTTCTTTACCAACACTACTACTACCTGATCCTTCTTTATTACTACCACCACTACGATCTAATCGATCGTATAATTCACAAGGAGTGGGAGTATGTATACTCTTCAATCCACTTCCGCCTTCGGAAGTCATACTTGAAATGAGGGGAGACTTTGACCGTCCTTTACGACGAGAAGATGCCTTTGGATGAATGGTACCATCTAATCCACCACATTCCGACATGTTATATCCCGATGCTGATCTCCATGATTCATCTACTTTCTTATTACCACTAACTTTACTCTGTCCAGAGATATAAGACGAACTGGTACTCTGTCTACTTATCATTTCTTGCCGTATTGATTTCATTTGTTCACCTCGTAATAATCTAGATGTTCTGCTATTCGAGACTGGAGTGCCATCTGACATTAATGTTGATATACCAAAGCTACGAGCCTTTGAATTAGGTGTAATTTTGGAGTCACATGTGGAGCGTGTTGTATCTGATTCGGAGAGGCCAGTTATACGATATGAAGTGTTGTAGTCTATTTCACTGTCGGAGCTACTACTTGAACTGTTTGAGATGCTTGAACTATTAGTGTTTGATCTACTATAACTCTTGCTAATGATGCTCGAGTTGCTGATAGAACTACTACTGCTGTCATCTTCAGTAGAAGATTCAGGACATGTACTCAAGGTACGAGCAGGTGAGACTGAAAGTGATGGTGACGCGGACTTCCTCCGTACTAGTATAGGATTGTGTTGCATTGATGGTGTTGCGCTTATACGAGATGGTACACCTTGATTTTGATTGACATCCTTGGCGTTGTCAACGTCATCTACTTTGTTGACATCATTTTGGAGTATATCATTCAGCTCACTTAATGTATCCTCCTTCTTCTTGTCTCTACCTCTACTTCTACTACGGCTTCTGTTACTACTGCTATTATCTCTGCTATTCTTCTTCTTCGATTTGTTATTGACTGCTCTAGTTTTATCCTTACGGATTGAGTCTAATAATATTTGTGCTTCTAGTTCGTAGTCAACCATCTTTAAATATATAAATGCGAGATACCTTAACGCCAAATTGACGATTATGTTTACACACTAGACCAATGAGTGTGTGAATATTGCAATGGGGATTATTGATAACGGTGAGCACTATTAATTATTCGTGAGATGATACATGTATGAGTTGATGATACATTATGTATGCTTTGTTACTTTAATGTTTTGCAATCTCCCCCAACTAGATGTAGTATAACACAAGATGACTTCAAAGTCATTACCGATCGCTTCTCTTATCAACAACACCATAATTAGAATAGCTGCTGTGTGATTAGGAGAGAGGCCATGGCGGTGTTGTGTATTCAATAAGGTGGGGAAGGCCAATGTCATTTTCCCTCTTGAGATACAGAAGCCTGATAGATATACCGTTGGTCACGGCCGTCATGCAAGAAACAAAAAAATTTAACTTGGTACAGAAGCCTTATCTTATCAACTTGCGGCTCACTCTAATGCGACGCCTACGAGTGATCACCGGCCTTGTATTTGTCAGATGTGCCCCCTAGTTGTGTTGATGTGTCTCAGATTCATTTCTAGTATGCTTGTACTTCGTCAATAGAGCAACAGAGCAATAGTCTACTCGTACATTACGACGGCTGAGTGGATGAGCACTAGGCACTAGAGAGGTAGTCAAGATGAAGGCCAACATTGCAATCATGGTCATTGCAACAATGGCTCAACTATTTGCAATCGATGCCCAGTTAATACCCCTTGGACCAACAATACCAATAACATTATCATCGAATCAAACATTAACTTTCATACAAGAATACAGGAAAGTCCGCGTTAGTATTGTTTTTATCCTGTTGATTGTGGTTTGACTACTTCATTGAATTCAATGTGTCTCTATTTGATTGTCTTTGAGCCGTATGCACTAAACAGAAGTTTCAATCGTCTCTCTTCATCTTCTTAAATCTTGACAACGCGCATCTTCCAGCCATTTACCAAATCGTACAGCATCGTACAGTTTACAGCAAGATACACTATTAGCAAATAATGATGATATGAATAAGGTATTATTATCATTTGATGTATGTTTTGCATATGAATATTGTTCAACGGTGTCACAATATGAAAATGACTTTATTGATAAATTTAAAACAAATGTATGTCAAGACTACTGTGTCGATGCACAGTATGATTCCAATGTTGAAATTATGAATGTATGTAACAATGGTATTGGTAATAATGATGGTAGTGGATGTATCAACTTACAATTAAAACTATCAGCATCAACACTATCTACTGCACAATCAATCAATTCAGAATTACGTTCCAACACAATTACAACCAAGGGTGTATGGCGTTCATTACTAAGTACAATTATACCTAACTTTCCAATGAATGAATATTGGAATACTGATATTGTTGGACATTATATTGCCGCTGATGATGTTAGTGGTAATAATATTACCTTATCAAATAATGATACATGGTATCCGGTATCAGGTGGTATAGAACTCTGTAGTAATGATAATCGAACAATACCAGACTACATGACATTACAACCAAAGCATTATCTATCAACGACAATGGTACATTGTTGTCAGAAACATTATTGGTGGGCAGTGCGGGAATGTTCCGATCCGAGTAATCGGCCATGTCCGGAGGGGTATGTTTTTACGAATGATGAGAATTTGGGTGTTATGAGTGGAATGTATTACGGAGAATATCCTAATATATACTATTCTGGATGCAAACCTGCCCGTCGTAGACTTGGAGGAAGGCTTCAAGAAGAAGAAGTAAGCAACGAGAAAGATGATGAGTTGAAAAGACTCATACTACGACAACAACAGCTTCAAAAGTTCATGCTGTCTTCTCTTACTAATTCGCCTGTGAGTGTGTAGGAAAGAAATGAAGGATCTGATGATCAATTATAGATGTATGTATGTAACTGGTGACTGTTTTGAATACATATATGCTTGCATAAAATCTAGGAGATGATGTTTTGCTATTTAAGAGTGTACGTACTACTATGTCTTCTCTTCATTCAAGGTTACAAAGCTTTGTCGACAGCATGGACAATCAAGTTGATAGTTCAATAACTTCTCCTTGCTTGGATTGTCTGGAAATCGTTGCATAGATGATTGTTTACGCCCATTGGCAACAAACCATTCGATTATGCAATCTGTATGAAAAACATGTGAACAATGTTCATTCATTGACCATGATATAGTATCGTTCTTCTCGTATTCTGATAAGCATACGGCACAAAACATTGGTGCCTTGCGGCTTACTTTGTTATCATCATCACAATACCCAGTAGGAGGTGGGATTATAACATGACTGTATCTGCCTTCTTCGGCTGGTGTGTCTTCTTCTTTTATTGATATGATATGCTCATCTTTGACATTATTTTCTATATCTGTTTGTGTCTCCGTCTCTGATTTGGTATTTTCATCTATTGAACATTCAGATTCAATATGTTTATTATCATCACATTGCAATCCTTCTTCTATATCTGTTTGAGTGCTGTTGATACTATTTGTTCCTATCATGTTCTTTTCTTTCAATTTCTAGCATAAGATGTGCATTTAATATGAGAAATATAAGTATTATAGATGAACACATATCATAGATACATCATGTAACTCACAAGTGTAAAGTTTTCAAGTAGATCTGTGATGAGAGTTCGTCTAAGATCATCAATATCCTTCTTTCTTTGTCTAGACATTAGATCATATAATCTCCCCTCTGCCAGTGTATTGACATAAGCTTGCATCGCCTCACGTCTTGCTTCTTCCCTGTGCCATCATACATATTATGATTAGTAACATATAACTCAAATTATCTATTGCAATCGATCACATTATACAACTCACCTATCGGCATCTAATGTAGATACACCTTCTTCACTTAAGTCATATCCCATCATTAGCCAAAACCATTCATGTAGATTTAATCTCGACATTATCCAGTAGCAAATGAAACATATAATAAACAATCCATATACTACAAATAAGATAATACGGGGATCGTTAAATTGGTCAGACATTCTTCTCGTCGAATTATTATAATAATGCTTGATGATGATATAAGAAAACATTAATGTGTGGTACACGATATGTAATTATGCAAGGATTCAGCGCAATGCAAATACTTGAAGCCACCATTAAAATCTACCATCTACAAGTGATGGGTTGTTGATGTCTTTTTGCAATCTGCTAAAACAGATGATTGCGAAGATCCTATTGACTTTTTCTTATGTCTCATGTCTCACTTTTTGCCTACAGAACAGTATGTAGTTGCAATTATCTCATATACTTCTACTACACTGCCAATACATATCCTGAAATCAATGATATTAATATGTTATAAAAGAATTGACGTTCATTTTCGTCTTGGATTGTGATGTTCATCCTTCACCCACTCCCAATTTTAAATTTTACTCAATGCATCCTTCAACTTTGGTAGCCAATATGTATCCACTTTACGGTTCATCCAACAATTGCAAAACTCTCCCTTTTCGTTGTGAAATACATTGTCTTTATGTAATGCATCACTAAATGGAAGGTTATCTGGACATGGAATACCGACCAGACAATGTGACGGAGCTTTCAACTTGCACATCTTTTCACGAGAGAATGTCTCCGCTGGAACTGTAGTCTTTGCATGTATTAGCACTCCCTCTTTCAACTCATCTACAAATCTCTCTGTTTTGGAATTGGTAGTAGCTTGTTGAATAAACTTACCTTTGGTATGTTGCTTTTCTTTTGCAAGATCCGTCTTGTCATAAAGAGATATGGGTGATTATATGAGATATGTACATGAGAACTGGAGTTGACGGGACATGCATGAATACTTACCGTCACTGTGGAATAGTGGACAAAGTGTGATAACACAAAATCGGGCCGATAAAATTGTTTCTGGGTGTAACATCAAGAGATGCAATTAGATGAGTGAAAGTAATACAAAGAAGCATAGGCGGCAAATTATTATATATCTGATGCTCACCATAGCTCTTGAAAACCTTTCAGGTTTCGGTGACTTGATATATTCACAATTGTATGTTTCCAGATATGTCTTATCTTCACTCTTCATTAAGCATTGATTATGTTCCTCTGCCATTTTATGTGTACATTCTTCGACTCCTTCATCGAATGTTGGACTGTAGAGAGGGTCTTTTCATTAGAGAGTTCAAACAGTATAAGTGATAACCAAACAACAAAGACACAAAACTTACACCAAGGTACTCAGTAATGGTCGTGCTCTTGTGCTTCTAAACTTTAACACCTTTCTTCCTTCATCACGATCTACTTTATCGAGGATCTCCTTCCAACTGGTATGATTTCCCATTGGTATAAAGTATTCATCTGGATCCATACTTGCCATCCAATCCGTATATGGACCATATCGCGTCCGACAGGCCGCTTCGGCTGCATATTGACTTGATCTCTCACCTGGATCATTATGTGCTGGTCGATTATTATTGCAAATAGTAGCTGGCCAATCAATTCGTGTCACTTTGGATGAAGGGAAGAGATCTGTAACAGAGCTCAAATCATCATGAACTGTTGTACTGGATGATACTGTATCATTACCAAAGTCTGGATCGACTTCATTCTTGAGACGGAATATAGTTGCATTGGCACCAGTATTATCAAAAACATAGACGTGATCGAAGCCAACTTCCAAGTTGAATGCTATCCATTCTCGTAAACGAGCCTTGCCATCGGAGATACGACGTTCATTACCACGACGTTGATGTAGTGCTGATGTCCATGTGCATGCTACAAGACGATGAGGCTTTTTATTGGGTAGTGAATTCACTTCTTTACTGCTTTGCATTGGAGGCTTCTTCAAACTACACACTGGCAGATTCTCCCATCTACCCGAATCTTTGGTTTGTGGCAATACATGATTCTTTCCATACATCTTTGCAGCATCAAATGTCATGGGACCTCCATATCCCTTGTGAAAGAAGAAACCATCACGATCATTCCGTCTTGTTGGTGTTCGTATGGGTATAATATCCAGTAGTAAATTACTTGTTGAAGATTGTTGTTGCAAATGTATTGGAATAGGACAATTAAACATCAACGGAGATAGCCAGAATGATGATTGTTCCTTCCCATCTTCGACCATTGTTGACTTGGCTTTTCTCCAGTTAACAAATTCATAATTAAATGGATAAGTCGATAATGTTTCTCCCTCATATGATACTGATTGTTGTGTATAATCTATTGACTTGAATCTACATATGAATCGAGTTTCTATACCATCTGAATCAGCTTCCTCGTGTGTACTTAGTCTATATTGTATTCTATTGTCATCTATGTTTGTACTATTCAATCGTTTCACTGCCACAGGTTGAAATAATGCAACTTGTCCTTCCCAGAATTTCAAATCATGTTTATGAAACTTGCCCTTATGACACCGTCTTCTATTCTGTGCAATGATATTAACATACTTACCGTCATTACTGACAAATAAATCATGTATCCATGGTAAGTATGGATCATTAATAGTAGTTCCAAACTCATCTATTGGTAGTAGAGATGGTATATTGTTGCATATTGATGCTGTTGCATCTTTGGAAGTATATGTTATTTTTGGAAACATGAGATGTGTTAATTTATTACTATGTACGTGTCTCATTGGTAGGGGAGATTTTGGTATTGGTTTATCAACTGATGGATCATTGTACCATATATCTGTTAATAATGATGGCTCCGTGTATGCCGTGAGAATAGGAGGCCATACTATATCGCTATTTGATGTGTATTGCAAATTATTACTACCACTAAATGTATTTTGGGTAGTATCATAAAAGAAGGGATGATTTGATACACTGCCAATTATAATTTGTTCATGCAATGCAATTAATGAAAAGGATGTCAAGAATGTAATGAGCACTCCTATTGCCAATAACAATTTGTAAGTCTGCAATCTATTTTGTATATTCATTGTCACTTGTCTTGAGATTTGTGGCTAATAAACTTATAGCCAAACCTTCAGCAATTGAATTAGCGATAAAAATACTACTATTTAGTGCCTATTTTGGCAACATATGATAGCTGCAGCACACGCCGAGAGTACTTGAACATCTCTCATATTTGGCATCTCACTATCTCACTTCTCACCAAGCTTTCTCTCGAGACCACCACCATTTATGCCTACAAGTGGAATGCTCATATGAAAAAAACAGGCGCACACTACGATATCGTAGTTGTAGTGACTTCTTTTACTTTATGGAAAGGATAGTCAGTGTCCCCCGTATATCTTTGCCAGCATTCTTTCTTATAACATCATTTTTCATAGCTTTGATCTCAAATCCGCATTGCTCTGCTAATGATTTAAGGTACGATTGCTTGTGTGCATACCTGGCAGTTGTCTGTAGCCTGTAACCATTGTCTTTCTTATCTTCTTCTAACAGCTCAGTTGAAAAGGCAAACAATCCATGACTAGGGTTGAGACTCTTTGCCACTGATTCAAATACCGATTGTAAATCCCCAATGTAAACAAAGACGTCACATGCAATGATCACATCATATGTTTCTTCTTCACCAGTAGATATTGGACTTGTTAAGATACTTTCAATATCTCCTATATGTAATGACTTGTAGCAACCTCTCTTTTCTGCTTTCGCTATCATCTCGGGCGATAAATCTACCCCAACCATATTCTTTGCTAAGCTTTTGAATGCTACACCAGATAGGCCCGTTCCGCATCCTAAGTCAGCCAAGTTGCTGAAGCATTCTTTTTGATATGACTGCTTTACTACTTCATCGACAAGTTTTCTCAGCTTCGTAGGTGTTTGGTAATGTAGTTTATTAACTAACTGATCGTCAAAAGTTGCAGCAAATGTCGAATAAAGATCAACAATATAATTTGATGGACATCTTTCAACAGCAGATTCAGCGTTGTCATCATTAAGAGTACCTAACCAAAACTTTGATTTCAATTCTAAATCATATAGATCAGGCTGAGACTGCAACTCGAATGAATCGTTTATATGTGGAGGATTAAGTAGATCTAATACTGATTGAAAGTGATGTTTACTCTTTGAATGATGCTGCATTGGGTTTGGTAGCATGGTTCGGAATATACTTCCTAGTCTGTAGTGAACGTATACTAAGCAATGTATACTGTGTGGTATCGATGAGAATGATGTTGATAATGGATCTGTCTTCCATTTTTCTTCTCGACATTTCCAAATTGTAGTTTTTGCATCATGCAATGCCGACTTGAGATCTTTGTATATACTATGTTCGTCTAAACCTGTCAATCTGTTGATACTGAGATCTGCACGCATTATACTCTTTGTAGTTAATTTGTCTTTACCTTGTGCCATCTCCTCTCGGGGTTCTATAAACAGGCGCAAAAGGCTGGTCGCAATAGCAACACATGATACAGTACCCATCTACCCGAATCTTTGGTTTGTGGCAATACATGATTCTTTCCATACATCTTTGCAGCATCAAATGTCATGGGACCTCCATATCCCTTGTGAAAGAAGAAACCATCACGATCATTCCGTCTTGTTGGTGTTCGTATGGGTATAATATCCAGTAGTAAATTACTTGTTGAAGATTGTTGTTGCAAATGTATTGGAATAGGACAATTAAACATCAACGGAGATAGCCAGAATGATGATTGTTCCTTCCCATCTTCGACCATTGTTGACTTGGCTTTTCTCCAGTTAACAAATTCATAATTAAATGGATAAGTCGATAATGTTTCTCCCTCATATGATACTGATTGTTGTGTATAATCTATTGACTTGAATCTACATATGAATCGAGTTTCTATACCATCTGAATCAGCTTCCTCGTGTGTACTTAGTCTATATTGTATTCTATTGTCATCTATGTTTGTACTATTCAATCGTTTCACTGCCACAGGTTGAAATAATGCAACTTGTCCTTCCCAGAATTTCAAATCATGTTTATGAAACTTGCCCTTATGACACCGTCTTCTATTCTGTGCAATGATATTAACATACTTACCGTCATTACTGACAAATAAATCATGTATCCATGGTAAGTATGGATCATTAATAGTAGTTCCAAACTCATCTATTGGTAGTAGAGATGGTATATTGTTGCATATTGATGCTGTTGCATCTTTGGAAGTATATGTTATTTTTGGAAACATGAGATGTGTTAATTTATTACTATGTACGTGTCTCATTGGTAGGGGAGATTTTGGTATTGGTTTATCAACTGATGGATCATTGTACCATATATCTGTTAATAATGATGGCTCCGTGTATGCCGTGAGAATAGGAGGCCATACTATATCGCTATTTGATGTGTATTGCAAATTATTACTACCACTAAATGTATTTTGGGTAGTATCATAAAAGAAGGGATGATTTGATACACTGCCAATTATAATTTGTTCATGCAATGCAATTAATGAAAAGGATGTCAAGAATGTAATGAGCACTCCTATTGCCAATAACAATTTGTAAGTCTGCAATCTATTTTGTATATTCATTGTCACTTGTCTTGAGATTTGTGGCTAATAAACTTATAGCCAAACCTTCAGCAATTGAATTAGCGATAAAAATACTACTATTTAGTGCCTATTTTGGCAACATATGATAGCTGCAGCACACGCCGAGAGTACTTGAACATCTCTCATATTTGGCATCTCACTATCTCACTTCTCACCAAGCTTTCTCTCGAGACCACCACCATTTATGCCTACAAGTGGAATGCTCATATGAAAAAAACAGGCGCACACTACGATATCGTAGTTGTAGTGACTTCTTTTACTTTATGGAAAGGATAGTCAGTGTCCCCCGTATATCTTTGCCAGCATTCTTTCTTATAACATCATTTTTCATAGCTTTGATCTCAAATCCGCATTGCTCTGCTAATGATTTAAGGTACGATTGCTTGTGTGCATACCTGGCAGTTGTCTGTAGCCTGTAACCATTGTCTTTCTTATCTTCTTCTAACAGCTCAGTTGAAAAGGCAAACAATCCATGACTAGGGTTGAGACTCTTTGCCACTGATTCAAATACCGATTGTAAATCCCCAATGTAAACAAAGACGTCACATGCAATGATCACATCATATGTTTCTTCTTCACCAGTAGATATTGGACTTGTTAAGATACTTTCAATATCTCCTATATGTAATGACTTGTAGCAACCTCTCTTTTCTGCTTTCGCTATCATCTCGGGCGATAAATCTACCCCAACCATATTCTTTGCTAAGCTTTTGAATGCTACACCAGATAGGCCCGTTCCGCATCCTAAGTCAGCCAAGTTGCTGAAGCATTCTTTTTGATATGACTGCTTTACTACTTCATCGACAAGTTTTCTCAGCTTCGTAGGTGTTTGGTAATGTAGTTTATTAACTAACTGATCGTCAAAAGTTGCAGCAAATGTCGAATAAAGATCAACAATATAATTTGATGGACATCTTTCAACAGCAGATTCAGCGTTGTCATCATTAAGAGTACCTAACCAAAACTTTGATTTCAATTCTAAATCATATAGATCAGGCTGAGACTGCAACTCGAATGAATCGTTTATATGTGGAGGATTAAGTAGATCTAATACTGATTGAAAGTGATGTTTACTCTTTGAATGATGCTGCATTGGGTTTGGTAGCATGGTTCGGAATATACTTCCTAGTCTGTAGTGAACGTATACTAAGCAATGTATACTGTGTGGTATCGATGAGAATGATGTTGATAATGGATCTGTCTTCCATTTTTCTTCTCGACATTTCCAAATTGTAGTTTTTGCATCATGCAATGCCGACTTGAGATCTTTGTATATACTATGTTCGTCTAAACCTGTCAATCTGTTGATACTGAGATCTGCACGCATTATACTCTTTGTAGTTAATTTGTCTTTACCTTGTGCCATCTCCTCTCGGGGTTCTATAAACAGGCGCAAAAGGCTGGTCGCAATAGCAACACATGATTTTACTGTCTTCTTTATCTGCTGTTGTTCAATTGATATTGCTTTTTGTAGAGACATCATACGCTCGTCAAATTTGACTAATGGTATTGATGAAAGTACTGCATATCCAATCGAATCATCAGGTGATAGTTGTATAGATCTATTTGCAAGCTCTATTGCTTCCTCTTGTTGCTGATGTTGATGTGCATGTGATGTGTCATTTATTTTTACTTTTTCTATTATATCGGTTGCAAGCAACGCCAGTGATCTAGCGTCGCCGTCTTGACTACTACTGTACATATCAGTATATGTATTAGGGATATATGATGCTTATATGTTGTTTATCCAGCCCTCTATTAGACATCTCCTGCCTCTTTATTAGAAAGTTGCAATGCTTTTTGTCGGTATCCTTCTTTTTCTATCCTCCAGTCATTTATTCTTCAAATAGTAGTTTGTGATGAGTGATATGATATAGGATTGATAGCCACACATTTGATATTCGGGTTGGATATGTATAGTATATGTTTACATTGGCATTCGTATTTTATCTCACCGCACGACATTTTAACTTCAATAACCAACATCATAAACTCTCGATAATTTTCTTCCTGATTATCACAACAATATTTATACGGTTACTCAATAAGAAGAATATTGATAGTATAATATCCCAAAGATATGAGCTCAAAACTCGTCAAGAAATTGCTTTTGCAAGCTACAACCCCGCTGGTATCGAGCAATGAGGATGTTGTTGATGATAGTTATCAGCGGAAGAGAAAGAAGACAACAAACTCAACACAAAAAGTAGTTATATCAAAAGAAGACATTGTACAAGAACACATTGATTCAATACTCCGCTTAGACAACTTAACACAAAGTTACACTTCATCTACTGCAAAACGATCATTTGATAGAAAAGCTACATCAATAAAACAACAATCAAAGAATAGACGAAATCTGATTAAGAATAGAGAAAAGATAAGCAATAGCAGAAGTAGTAGTTCAACATTTAGTCAAAAGCCACAGGAAGAAAGATATGACAAGAAGAGAGATAAAAGAAGGAGAGAGGAGAAGAGTATGACTGATTTGGCGAAAGCTATGAAGAAGATGAAGAAGAGAAAGAAGAAGGATACCATTTAAAGTAATGTCTAGTCTAAATCTTAGCTTTGAGATCTACTTGCTTCGCTGCTATCCGCAATACTCTGGCTATTCTGAGATGCAGTACTTGACTTGGAAGACGACGTTCCGGGCAGCAGAGTCGAAGCGTCACTCTCATACACACTAACAGGGCCACCTTCTCTGTTTGATGCGCCAAGTTCTGACATGTCATCTTCCTCGTCGTCATCGTGGCCTGTACTCTTTTTCTTCATAGTTTTAAGTGTTGATATTAGCTCATCTTCTCGTCCTTTAAATTGAAGTAACATTTCGTCAAGGTTCTCGAGTTCTGACGGTACTACAGTCATTACAAGGTCTTCAATCTGTGCTCTCAGTTCGGCAGAGCTTTTCGATTCTGGTGAAGAGCTTGGTGTCTCGCTTTGTGAGTGTTCTTCGTCAGTTTCATGACTTCCTATCAAGGTCTCCATTAAGGACGAGTTACTCTGCCTGACTGAATCGTCTTCTAGACTACCAGCATCGGAAGCATTTTCGAATCTATTAGCTGCATCCATTAGTCCTGTCCAGTCTCCTTTATCAATCAATTCCTCTAGCTCATTAACTTGTCGAGTCTCGTGTGTGGATACAGAGTGTCCCCTTGATGTGTCTACATCACTTTTGTTTGTTTGAGATGATGATTGCTTCGTTGGTGAACTCGAATTTGCAATCAAAGCTGCAGTTGCACCGACAGCCTTCCAGTCACCGGCTTGGATAGCAGCATCTAGATCTTCTCTTGTTGCAGTACCCAACTCTTCTGATTGACTCATTTGGCTATCTAATTCGTCATCACTTGGCGATGATCTATCTCTGCCAGGTGAGTCGACCGGACTAAACATTGGCTTTCCAGTTCCAAGATATCCTTCAGTCTTCAGTGGTGTTGTATCCAGTTCTGATATATCAGGGACAGAAGTCATACTAGCATCCATGTCAGATTGATCTGTGCTTAAAGATCCACTAAAAGATGAATACCCATCATCATTACTAGACCAATCAGATGAACCTACACTTGATGAAGCATCTGATTTGTCATCATCATCTTTATCCTTCTTGGTATAGAGATTGGTATAATTAGCATCGTCGTCGGTATCTGTACTTGATTTGCTTTCTCTATTCTTGGCAGCTAATTGGGACGATAACTGACCAATTAGAATCTCTTCTCTTCCTTCATACTCAATCATCATTTCATCAATTTGGTCAATCTTTTCAGGGCAGACTTCTTTTACTAATGCTTCCACGCCCGCTCTATACACACTCATTTGTGACCCCTTCGAGGCTTCAGACATTGACATGTTTGATTTAGAAAAGTTGTCAGTGTCTGTGTCAGTATCACTTCTCTCACTAGACTCATTTAATGTCGATAATGCTTGTTGTTGAGCCTCGGTACTCTTTGGTGAATCGACTTCTTGTTCGTGTTTTTGCATAGCCTTCTCCCAGATTTGTTCGTCGGTACTTGCCAAGGCGGAGGCATTTGTCAAGTCTTCATTTGATGAACTTCCACTTGTATAAGAAGAACCACTACTGCTGCTGCTGTTTGAGTATTCTGAAGATGGTGAAGAAGGTTTTGATGACGACGAGTAGGAACTTGAATTGCTCAAGAACGGGTTGGGTCCTTCATTCTTCACCCTATATTCTGGTATACCATCTTCGACATTTTCAAAGGCCGGAGTCAGATCGTTATACGGAGATACCTTTGTTTGACTACCCACAAAGACTGCAACCTCTTCGGCTGAACCACTGCCTACAATATCATTCTGAAGGTCTCTCTCATTGGGTGCCTTTGCAATATATCCTTGATATTGTATACCATTTCTCTTTCTCTTTTGTACTTGTTTACCGACTAGTAGTACTAATAGGATTGATCCTAATGCAGCTGCACCGATTGATACCGGTATCACCCAACCGGGTGTTGTTGAGCCATTGTCATCTTCTGGCGGAGCAGTGCTTGGCGGTGCTCTATCTCCTGTCTCAACTCCGGGTATGACACTCACAGATGAATCGTCCGGCCCTAGGTAAACAATCCCACTATTCTCTGGGTATGTAATACCTGGTTCATACAATGCACGGCTTATACTGCTTGAGAACTGTAATTGTGTAGCCTGCTTTGGCTCATCAATCAGTGTTAGTTCACTTTGAACTGTAACCTTTTGACACGTTGCACTCTCTTCCTTATTCTGTGCAATTGTTGATGATGAGCCAGGACATGATATATCCGTAACTTGCTTTATCGATACCGAGCCGGGTTCAAGAA
>Ga0214481_100264_pt1 | contig 28340 bp, 24 predicted proteins | sample M1_20Mar14CPVII9_4_FD_165057 | JGI IMG/M metagenome (GOLD analysis project Ga0214481, IMG submission 165057) | Marine eukaryotic communities from Monterey Bay, California, United States - M1_20Mar14CPVII9sort6BwellG10 | ecosystem: Environmental > Aquatic > Marine > Unclassified | place: USA...
TAATTTGGGGGAGAGATGAATGTTGTGTTGTAATTGGGAGAGAGAACTATCATAAGCACGGGCAGCAACTCCCTTAGAAGAACACGATCAAGATGAAAGGAGATAGGAGAGGAGACGGTGCTTTGGGCTAGCGTGGACTTGCATAACGACACAACACTTGAGAGAGAGAGAGCTTGAGATAGGAATTAACAATCGCTTCCAACATTGGGGATAGGAAAGGATAAGATAGAAGTGCGCGAACCTCAATGAATAGATCCACTAGATTAAAGAATAGAATGTATACTTATAGATATATGAAATAGATATATGTCATGAACGCTATCAATTGCTGTATTCAGTGTCATCATACTCAATTGTTTAAACACAATGGCATCTCCACTTCTCTAATTCCCCTATTATGCGGCTAGTCTCTAGCTTCACCTCTCCCTTCTATCTTATGCACTTTAAATACATAACCAATAGCATTAGATCATAAACATGTGCCGCATAAGAATGGTTCTCCTACGGATAAAGGAAAGAACTCCCCCCTCCCTCAAGGGAATACTCGGTATTGATCTGAAACATCTCATCCTGCATTCGTTTGGCAACCAATAACTTCTCGTGATAATGAAAACTGAAACACCCGATCCATACCTAAAATTGCTCCTGTTCAAAAGAGGTAGTGGTACTCAAAAAAAGTTAGTTACTCAGATTCTGACAATCTGCAATGGAGAATTTGTAAGGTAATGTTAGACCTATTGTTTTAAATACCTTTCTGAATTGAAATGAAGGGGGAAATTGTAGGTGGTAAATAGGATATAATAATTTGTTAACGACCATAACTCATTAATATAATATATATGGCAATCCGTACATCACAACATTTGCTCTATATTACTTAGTTTAAGATTTACAAGTGTCCTACGTTGAATTTGGCTCCAAGAGGCCGCAGATACGCAAAGTAATTGCTTTATTTCTTCCAACATGGACGGAAAGAGTTTAGAAGAGGATGAGGTTGAAGATCTCGAAAAACTACAAGCTGAAATTGTTCGAATGGAAGCTGAGGCCGCTCGTATAGCACAAGAAACAGAGGATCTAGAGAGGCAGAGGTCGTCGTCCAATGAGCCGACACCTTCAGGAAAGCAAGGTAATGCTACCGGGGCATCTACTGAAAAATCGAAGAAAGACGGGTGAGAAATTTGCCTGAATATTCTTTCCTAGCATTCCCTTGGACTCACGGCCTTCTTTACGCTAATGATGCATAGGCACTCTATCTATGTTGGTCAAGTTGATTATTCTTCAACTCCCGAAGAACTGCTTGCTCACTTCGAATCATGCGGAACAGTTGAACGCGTGACCATTGTTTGTGATAAATTTACTGGAAGGCCCAAAGGTGAAAATTGTCAATGAAATTAGTATTCGTTTTTCTTTTAACTCATCTTGTGGTTTCTTGACTTGAAGGATTCGCCTACTTGGAATTTCAGGTAAGCTTATAATGATTTTTACTTTTTCCAGATGCATCACTCACAAAGATCTAGACTGGGACAGCAGTAGACAACGCCTTAAGACTAGATGGCTCTATCTTCAAAGAACGACAGTTAAAAGTGACTCCCAAACGTATCAATGACCCAAATTATTATTCCCAACTGGGAGGGGCCTACCAAGGTAGGGGTCGTGGTGGGGGGCGAGGGGGTTACAGAGGACGCGGGGGGCGTGGTGGCGTTAGTCGCGGGCGGGGATATAAGAGCAGGGGACGGGGATTCCATCCTTATTAGCCGCCTCAAAAGGTAGTTGGCTCCCTCGTAATATTTGTCGATTATGTTTCAGACTACAGTAATGCACGCTTTACTTATTCTTCCCCTTCAATTAGGAGAGGGAATCTTCGGGTGATTTATAAAAACAGTTGATCCTCTGGATGCCGTGTGCAGAGTAAGAAAAAAGGACTGTGTGATAGGCTCGATGATATGTGACAAGGGTGATCCACCAACCTGATGTTAGTAGAATTATCTAAATGTTAGTAGTAGATAACCTAATGTTTTACTTTACATTCTAAGTGGTCGCATCAGTTAAGGTTGGGACACAAGAAGAATTGCAAGACCGGTGTGCCAATGCTCGTCTCTCTGATTGGCCTACTAGGTAGTTCTAGACAGCGGTTAATACAATGGGGATGAAGACTGGCGGTAAGATCCTCCATACCAGTCCTCATTGTATGTCCGGGTGTCAGCTGGCAATCCGTCATCGCCAACATCCCCAATGCAGGATCCAGTTGGATGTTGCTATAAAGGCTGGACTAAGGGGTTTTGACATTACTCCAATATGTGAGATCCCCTTAGAAATACAGACACCCAATCCCTCGATATATCCAAAAGGAATTACCCCGGAATGGATGTACGAGAAGTTCTAACCCACGTTATTAGAGTCTTCATCGGTTTATGTGTAATGGAACTTAATCAATCTTGGACACAGCTTAGAGGACCCCTCCAGCACCCACCCTCGACCCCTCGAAAGCAAGAAAGTAGTCCAGGAGGCAGGCCAGGCAGGAGCTTACTCGTTGGGAATAAATTTGGCGATTTAACTATATTTTAAGCGATGATGCTCAACACATGTTGGTCTGACATCAATCAAGTGTGGTCGGCAGCCGGTTGCAAGTTCCATGGGATACTTGGTGATTGTTATAGTTTATTCGAAGGAGGAGAGATTTGAGATTAGCAATGAAGAAGATGTGATATTCAATGGAAACATCATCGGTATCTAAAACAAGTTGGAAGACTTGCTGACGACATTAGTAGCGACAATAGTATCATTTAAGTTTTTACACGTATTGAAAATGGTAGTAAGGTTACATCTGTGATGATGTTTACGAGGCAGTATCATTATACTACGGAGATAGTAGGAGTCATCAAAGTATCAAAAATGTTAAGATTATGGTACCCCAAGGTTGATCACGAATACTATTTTGTTGTTCAAGTAACTATGTATAATTATGTATGAACACAGGTGTATATACCAATACAAAGACAGTGTTCTCGTCTACCGTTCCTTATTGTATTATGGCAAATCAAATGACTGATGATACCCAACTCCAACACACGTGTCTTCAAGCTACTACTTATAGTATCATATATCCCCCGCCCAACTATCATCTCATCTCATACTATATATCTTGTGTTGATAACTCAGACTTGTTCTTTGCTTGCTTAGTTGTTGCATATTCATGGTGGTTGCAATGTATTAAGTGTATGTTTTCAAAGCTCTGTGCCATGCAGACCTCTCCATTACACATACATCTCATCTCCACATGTACTCTACAATTCATTCTAACCTCCATTGGTACGATACTATTATAGTCGCTCATATAATGTGATGGTTTAGTTGTTTGCAATGTCGGTCTGCAATCGGTCTGCATGATGTTCGGTCTACAAGGGTAATCGCCGTTGAGACAGTACGCCACAATCACGTCAACACCATGATATGTCTATTAACCCGTATTGCTTAATTAGTATGTTGGCCTGTGTTTGCAACACCACTGAAACTCAATATCCGGGATATTGAATTACGAAAGCGATGGCTCTTGTAATTCAATGTCCGGAGCTTTTGTTTCTCAGAAGTAAGAGCCATTGAATTACAATATCCATTTATTGTTTTCTTGTTCATTTTCTTTAAATTTAAATTGTGCTATTTGAATTGTACGATAGCTGTTACACAACAACTCTTAAAAGTAACGGTGAACTCTCTCTCTCTCTCTCTTGTGCAATATGTATTGCAATTATTGCAATGCCACCTCTCTCTTTTGCCACCGCCATACCGGTGCCATCCACAACATCTACATTCATCGGTCAACAAAGTCTTTCACTTTCTCTACCAACCACTGCCAACAAACTCTTTCTTTGTCATTCACCCTAAAGTCTTTAGTAAAGTAGAAAGAGTACACGTAAAACAATAGTAAGATAGAATATGTATTGCAATAATATTATGATATAATTATCTGATATAACACGTACCTTGTAATGCTGCCTGTTATCATCGTCTCTGATGCTTTGGCTTTCTCACATCTAATATGTCAGGTAACACATCATCGATGAGATTGAGATAATAGCAGGATAAAATATTATTTAGATACAAAAATAATTGCAATAACATTATACCCCATCGACAGTAGAAATACTTACCTAGATCATAGTGGAGAGGCGGCAGGGCCTATCTGCCCAACCACCACTTATTATCTCTGGTGATACCTACACAAACATCGTCGTCAATCGGCTGATGGAAAAAAAAATGTGAGAGTCCTCATATTGGGAGGTGACAATAAAGAGGGTGGCGGTGGTGGCGGTGTTTATAAGATGCAGTCAACATCTCATGATGAAATAAAAATGGGGACTGAAACATAACTATATGTTTCTTGTAATGTGTAATGATGGTGTTTCCGTCGTGATAGATAAACATGGCGCTGCTATTGAGCACTGACATAACCAATACAGAGCGTTGACTTTCACGGGTGGTGGGTAGTTGGTAGCAGTAGTTTAAAGGAGGTGTTGTCTAATTTATGAGAGTTGTGTGTTAGGTTGTGATTTTGAAAAATTATCGAAATCTTAATCATTCTCGCTTTTGAGAAAGACTTATGACATAGGAATTAGTTTTATTTGGGTATCTAAAGAAAAGATTTTATACCAATGACAATCAACAAGATTGATTCCCTCCCTCCTAATACATAGCACCATTGCATTTTTGCATTGCCATTGCTACAAGCTACAAGTTTGGTACTAGACATCACTACTATATTATAAAAAATATGACAACGGAAACAGAAACATAATACACGGTTGCAAGATAATTAATAAATGCATCAGATTATGAATCGATGCCAATAATCTAGAATAGAAGCGGCAATGACATCGGCAATCGGCAAGTCTGCTGATACTTGAGGGGGTTGGAGTGTGTATCCAGAAGATGATTTTGGAGCCTCGGTCACTCCTCTCCCGATGTTGAGGTACTTGCTGATGGAAAGCACAAATGTGTTAGAAGAAATCACAGAAAAAAAGAGTGAAGAGTAAGAATATTAATTCCAATGATGTCCATGATGAAGATTGAAAGTTACCTCATCGTTGACAAGTTGAGAGACATAGAATGAACCTGAATGTTTCGTCACTCAATGGTCATGTAAATTATTAGTAGTCATACTTTTTAAAATATTACTGGTTTCTATGCATTTTTGAACAGCTCTCATACTTTAACAAGTGAATGGTCTTACAATTCAATATCATCCTTAAGTCCAGCAAGCGCCAGAGACAGATTACAATACGCAGTATATAAATTATAACTAGACAACGTCTATTATTCTTCTTATTCTTCTAAACTATAAGCTCTCTTCAAAATTCAGTAAACAGGTAAAATCTGGTACACATGTCCGTTGAATAGGATGCGTATCTCGGTATCCGCTGCACGGGATTCTGTCACTCCCCTACCATCCATATTTCAACCACTGCCATCATCATCTACATTGATGGACCTGTTATCATCATTGCTTCCATAGTAGGCCTGTACGATATCGGCCGACTCGACCCTTAACTCATCATCTTGTGTCAAGGTGATTTGCCTGAGCTCGTTCATGTCTTGCTCAGTTGGGATTGCTACGTCTAGATGTGTAAGCCCATCTGTAAACTGTAGCGGAATGGTCTCCCCTCCAGGAGTTTCAATTACTGCTGACTCTCCAAACCTTGGTGGTCGTCCTTGGATAATGCTGCCATTGGATTCCATCTGGGCGATATATATATATTATATATATATATATATATTTAAAATATATATAATCAATGAAGAGTATTACTGGTTATGATTATCAAATGAATCAATATAATCAATGAAGAGTATTACTGGTTATGATTATCAAATGAATCAATAAAATGATAGATTGATACTTATTCTATCACGAGAGGAGGGGGCAAGACGAGGCAGGGGGCAGAACAGGAGCACCACATGCGAAGATTAGAGAGACAGTACATGCAAAATGAAGACAATGCAACTCACAAAGGGTTGAACTTTTTGCTCTTGCGCTGGTCCCGATCTTGCCTCGTGCCTGTCTTCTCCCCTATATCCAACTTTTTTTTCTTCTTATCTCCATGAAGTTCTTATACTGTCCTCGTTGTTATTATAGATGCTGTATTTACAATTCTCGACCTAATAGAGCGCCAATGGATCCTGACCTGTCACTGCCAGATGATTCCTTGTATCATGTTTTGTCTTATCTAACACCTCGTGACTTGCATGCATTTTCCAAGATACAACCACAAACAAGTCAATTAAATCTGAATTGCTATTCTTACAACAATCTAATGAAAGCATCTCTATCCAACAGGAAAGCATCTCTATCCAACAGTCTAAACCGATCATCGACTTTAAATGCTCTTCGCCATTAAAATCATTTGTTGAATCAACTAAGAAACTGCCACCTGGAACTGTGTGTATGAGGTCTGCCGAAGATACCGGTATTTTTAACATAGAAAGGTACTCTGTATATTTTTTGTATCTTAACTACCTTGCTAGTTTCAAAACCATTTTTTGGATACCGTATCCACTCAAAAAAAAACCTAAGGCCCAGCATCCTTTTTATGAGAGTTTATACAGTGGCCCTCATACAAAAAAATGTCCAATGATCGGCCATTGCAATAAAACTACATGTAATAGTGGCCTAAAATTGCAGAAGGCTCCTCTACTATATATTTGTAGTTCACATGCCGAACGGCTAGGTGTAGATACACTTTTGAAAAATGGCCATATTTTACTATGCACTTCTACTTAGTAAATCAGTTTATGCTGAATAACTTTTTACCTATTGGTCAAAGCCGCCTGATAGTACCATATTCGGAATCAGCGTGCAAAACTGCATCGGATAGGATGTCTCCAAATCTATAATTCGACGATTGGAAGACCTTCATTTTTCAGATTTGTTAGTGCTTTTGTTAGTGAAAATACAGTTGAGCCTTAGGTTTTTTTTTGGGTGAAATGGATACCGGCCCAAAATCCGCACACCTCATGAGGTCAGTACTGATAATGATATTTCATACTATGCCCTGAAACTGACTACTTACATTCTTATTTACTCTGTTAGTGGAGATACTGGTGTTCAGACAATCATAGGTCGTGCCTGGGAAGATACGCCATTGCAAATTTATTGTAGTTTCGAAGTTGCTGCCTTTGTACGCACTTGGATCATTGGCCAAGATGTACATCAAATCCTAACTGGCTTATCAGCGAACCTTACTAATCTTGGTAAAGTCAGTCATCAACCATTGTACTATTCTCATTCTGATGCAAATGTGGTTGTGAGCCATGTCGAGTACTACAAAAATATGGATGATACCATCTGGTATCAATCTGTAAATGGAAGAGATCTACGTTGGATGATTTCATCAGTTATCTCTCTATGGATCGAAACGAGATTCCCAGGTTATCTTATTAGGATTGGCATGAAGTGCCCTATTGAAGGCCTGATATACGAAAGCTTGATCATCAAATCTAAGATTTGCTGGTGTATAGTCAAACTCATGATTTGCATTTGCAGCAATCAACTGTTCCTGCTCATTGACATAACGATGGAGTGTCAAGTTTATAATGATTTGTCCCATGACACGGATTCTGAACGAATTCGTTCAAGACGTCATTTAGCAGTCGGCTATCTGGAGCACCTCAGTAAGCTTTGATAGAGACAGCTTAACAGTCCTTTCTTCCCATAAAGCCATGTTAGTTTGAGTTGTTTGGTGAGTGAGTGCTATGTTTGTGACTAGAAATTTTAAAATGCCAAGTGCGCGCAAAAAATTGAAAATGGGAATGAGCTAGCGAAAAAAATAAAGAAAAAGCAGGAAAAAAAGACTACTTTAAGACAGCTTAAGACTCAATTCAATTGGCATTTTCGAAGATTCTGTCCGAGTAAACTCCGTGGCTTTACACAAAACCCTCCTCGCAGTAAACTCACTAACAACTCTCGTTCACTTTTCCCATAATTTTTCAAGGCTCGACAAAACAACTCAAAACTTAACATTGTCGCTACACTGCCCTCTAGACGCAGTAATAGATAATGGCTGGAGACGTCAACATCGCCCCTATAGGTAAATATAGGAAGAAGAGGTGGATTGAGGGGAGGAACGACCGGGTCAATAGTATTGAGCTATCCCAGAGGTGAGTCGAAAAATCTAATATTGCCTGCACTACTTATATTACTTATAACTTGCCATCGATATAGTCTGACATAAATTTTCTTTCCCTACACATTCATCTATCATTGCAAATCACACATGCAACTACCACCAATGACCCCCAAGATATCTCTACTGTGGAGTTGATTAGTTATTGTTGAGGCATCTAAAATGTTTATGGGCTTAATGCTCTACTCAATATAACAACAAATGAAGGCTTATAAACGGCAGCGAGGGGGAGGGGTATCGCGGTGGTGTGGAAGCCATTACCATTGAGGCGCCAGTTGGATGGAACTTGGTGGGTTGCATTGAATTGACTCAGGTAAGATTAAGCATTGGTATATCAGGTTCATCCCCATGATCTATTGAATACATTGGTTAGGTGTGCAACTAGGAGGATTGATTAGGGCTCTCATTATATGCGACAGTAACTAGTGTCAAGGCGCGAGTATAGAAGTAGTATAGGAATGATAAACTAACTAGATTCCCAGTTATACTAAAAGACAATTCAGATTGAACACCAGTGATGGTATGAGAATTCGATTCAAATCTTATCCACCCGAAGATGCGAATATTAATTTGATTGTCGTGATGGTGAGATATGCTTGTTTACTTCTTTTGTAAATATAAACAGCTCACATTCTTACCTGATCATGTAGCCTAAAAAAAAATGCCTCGTGAAGCAATATGTAACTTCAGCATGCCCATTTGTGGTACTTCATGTTTGGTGAACTCTGGAACATTCCTTGTCAAGACAAGACTTATGAATATCGAACACAACTTAGACCGTCCATCTTTAATGAGATGTCACTAGAGTATTTAGCTCTTATTGACAAAGAAGCTAGGAAGAATCTTGATGATGTTGCTAATGAGATGGATCTTATCAATATAATACGCCCCCGAGGATCATATGACTACCAAGGCATCAGTATTAGATACAAATGTGCCATGGCACGTCTAGGTTCTAACGTATTTTGTCTAGACAATAAATATCCAGTATTCCCTTTCTTCTCACCTGAAAGAGATATATCGTTTCTCAGGCTAATATTTGATATTAAATGTCATTTGATCCATAATGCATTGATGAAATTAAATCGTCATAGGAGATATTGACATTACTTAAGATATGGAGAAATGGTGCGGCGCAATATATCACCGCATACTGTTCACAATATGATAATTGACAAGTATGTCACCAATTAGATTAAATATATTGATAATGGTGTTGTTGTTGACGGCATATGTGGTGATTTTCATCATTACCGATCTAGTGGAGTTGTACACGTTGTTGATGATGTGTCAAAGATGAGTAGGGGGACGAATGCAACAATTACATCTAATTATTATTACCCTGAGTACACGGATGGTGAATGTGAAGATTCAGCAGATTCTGACAGTGATAATTATGATGATAACAATGATGAAAGTGATGGGAGTGATGTTGATGAGTGATTCTAGGAATGGTGGTTGGTAATTTTGTAAGTTTGTGTATACTTAAAGTTATGTTTAGCAGCTTCTTCTACTTCTTGTAATTTGCAGTCGTATCGTACTAAACAGTCAATACTATAAACTTATTATATCCAACCACATCCAATATGATTGAAGATTAAAAGCATACTATATTATATGATAGTCTTCTCAGTCTATTACCCCCAGAGTGGTTGCAATGAAGAGACCGCCGCCTTTGCTGTTTGGCGATACAACTACTACCTGCCTACTTATAAGAAGAAGGAAGGAAGACTCATATTCATTAATGCCATACAAACCATCCATTAACTTTATGAAGGAAGAGGTCTACATATTCATCTTCCACGGTCCCAGTGAAAACTGCCTGCCGGCTCGGCCTTGATGTCAGCCAGAAGTAATAACCAATGATTGAACATTTGATGCCTATCATATACTTGTTTATAAGGTTGAGAGGGCATGGGATTTAAGTGGGATGAAGAGATCAAGTTTTTGTAGGACGATAGATGAGTGGTATCATTTGTAAATGTACCATGTGTAGTGAAGGATTGTCTTGGAAAGTCTAAACTTGCAGGTTTTGGGTTATTTTCTCATGAGAATTCATATGATATACTGAAGCAGGACGCTTGTTGGGTATAACATCTCGTCAAGTGACATAGACGAAGTTGATAGTGACGATGCTAGGTTATCAAATGACTTAGAAGAAAACGAGGTATCACAGGTTGAGGTAAGTGTATGTGTACGTCTCTTTTTCTATTTCTATACTCTCTATACTCAATTCAAATGCTTTTTACATAGGTTACTGAGATTGACGGTGTGTAGTTATTGCTACTATAGCTATGGTGGATCAATCTTCACCAACAATGCTGCTTGGGCAGACAAGGTGGCTACTGAGCTGAAGAAAAGACACTGTCTTTGTAGTAAGCATAAAAGTAATGACATTTACTCATCAGTGAAAGGTTTAGAAGGTTTATCTAATCAATACAAAGACGATATGAATGTGCATTGATCTACGATGTATTTAGTTCAGAGTCTGAACTTGATGCAAAGATCAATGAGGCGCTGTCGTGCAGTAAGTATGGCCATAACAAGAGTGCAAGGACATTCATTGAAAGTCTACAAAATGATAAGCACAAGTTGTGCTCAACAATCACACAGTACGTCTTTAGCTATGGACATACTAGTACTAAAATGGGTGAGGGATTCAATACCCTGAGTCCGCTTAGGCGGGAGCAGTTTACCCGTGTTAGGTGTATGGAACGGCCTTATTATTAAAGCATAACAGAAACAATCTCTACTAGGAGTAGTTAACACTATTGCAAGCTAGCTAAAGTAAATACCAACTTGCCTACACGGCTGTACAATTAATCCTGATCCTGGAGCAGTGACAGAAGTTAGATAAATTCAACAACCATTGAACTTTCTTTTCTGTACAGATCTCTCGTATGTTTTGTATGCAGGAATCATGGATTTCCGTTTGACTTTGGAATCGTTCTTCCACTTGATCTCGTTATATGATACGCTTGTGACATAGTAAAGAAAGATTGCCCAGGTCATTTTGACATCTTCCATAGCCATATGCCAAGACTTGGCACAACTCTCGTCTTTCAATGGGCATACATAACTATAGAGTTCAGTGAGTGCAACCCCAACTGTCCGCTTTTTGTGGTTGTCTCTAACTTCTTTGGGTAGACTACTGGGGGTAGATATTTCAATAGTTTAGTGTCCCAAGTGTCACACTTCGGAGCTTTATCCCACAGAACTCGTTGCTCTTCGTTGAGATTGCATTTAAAGACCGGGTCTTCGTGTTCCATTTTATGCGCAATGACAAAGCCATTATCTGGGAGTTGGTTGAGGAAGGCAGTAAACTCAACAAAAACATGCTGAACGTTAACACCATATTCAACCGCAAGCTCTGTTGTAATACCATGACAAGCAGTAGCCTTTTGTGCAATCTTGTCATACCCGTGAGGCTTAAGCAGATACTGCTTAGATTCAAGACATTTCATATCACGATCGAATACCATCCATGCAATTTCAACAATGCGACTATTTTCCTTGTGACCATCCTTCCAATCGTGTCTTTCTACATCAACGACGATGTATTTTACATTACCTGGGATCTCTCTATCCGGTACGATGACATCCCATTTATTTCCATCATGCAGCCATTACTCACGTTTCTTAACAGCTGTGTCCATCTTCACCTGAACAAATGAACGTGATAACCTGGTTGCACTGAACGGGAGTTTATACGGCAACAATGTGTCAGCAACTTTTCCCTCACCTTCAACTAGATTTTGTTCTTCATCATCACCGCTTGGGGGTTGAGTAATCAATTTACCTTTCTCCAAAGGGTCTTCAGTCAAATCAACAACAGCATCTGATGTCTTATTCAAATTGATGTAAGCACCTACAAAGTTAATATTCTCTTGAGACACCTGTGGCTGTTGCAATTGAGACAACTCCTCACGAAGCATATCATTTGCTCCTGCGTCGGCCAGAGGTACCGTCGGGGTATCTTGTGTCATTTCATGTTTGAGTTGACACAACTCTTCTTTCATCAAATCATATGTTGTTGATCCAGTAAAGAAACTTAAAAGTGCATCATCAGTTATTTCTTCACCGTTATCCCAATACACCTTGGACATTATTGACAGATAAGTATCTTGCGACTAATGAGGATGACGAATGGAACTAATATACCCGTACTTCTATTGCAATAAACTGGTCGATAGATAGCTCATATGGTTAATGATTTATGGCTAAAAGATTAATTATGTTTGATCTTATTATTGCAACGGCTCATCAAATAAACTTATCTTCGATGAGAAATGGCAAGTATGGCAGAGCCACTATTGCAAATTATGTATGATTATGAAAAGCAAGCATTGTTATTATTAATTTGATACATGGTAGGGCTGATCACATGTAGGGCTCTTCAATTGTGGTAACAGCCAGTTGTTATGTTATTTCAAAAGGCTGTATATCATCTTGAGGAGCCCGAAGAGCCCCACCCAACGCCAAGGGCTATATTGTTATTATTATTATTATATTATTATTATTATTATTATTGATAACGGTAGGGCTGATCACATGTAGGGCTCTTCAATTGCGGTAACAGCCAGTTGCTTATGTTATTACAAAAGGCTGTATATCATCTCGAACAGCCCTGACGAGCCCCACCCAACGCCATATATGAAGAGAGAGCATTGTTATTAATATCAGAGTGTATTAAGCCCTTACTTAATTAGGAGCCGCCCCACTCTTTTATTTATTTTATGGCGGTATCTTCTAGGTCCCATCCGTTCTACTCGCCAATTTTTTCACTATTCATTCTTAAATGACACGAAGGAGGAGCACAATTTCTAAACATTGCAGTTACCTAGGGTAAACTGAACAAAATCAAGGGCAAACAAGGTCTCAAGCAGTACCTATTGACTGCTAACACATTAACTTTGCTTAAACTTATGGATTGTCTTGCCAGAGATCAAAATATTGAAGCAATCAAGATTCTTCAGAAACTAAGAGAGGAAGATCGTCGTCCAAGAGTGATTACTATCAGACAATGTTAGATGAATTCATGAAACAAAGCTCTACTTGCATTTTGTCTTGTCAATTGATAGATGCAAACAACAGTGACATCTACAATATGAACCCACCAAGACGGTAAGCAGACAACTGTAAACCTAGCCACAAAAGTCCTCCGTGTCCATGATGGTCATACATACACAACATTCCAATCTGTGGTTGTGGAGACTTCTGTTCCTACTTTGTCATGTGTCCATGCATCATCAGATACTTGTCAGTATCTCCAGGTAGACGAGTGATGGATGTCAAAAACATCCCATCTACTTACTACAGCTACATCCAATATGGCCTGAGATGCTTCGTTTAGTGGCATGCCTGCCAAGTACTTTAACAAGTTTGGAAAATAGTATACCAGGATGGATATCGTCTAACTTCTTTATTCTATCCGGCCAATTATTCTTCATATGTATGATTATATTTTTGATGCATACCTTTAATAAATAAAGCCAATTTATGTTCTAATCCTACCGCTGTTCCCTTGGGATATCGTTGTCTTAAGGTGAAGAATGAAGAATTCCCTGAATAAATCACAATTAATATCAAAACAATCCTTGTCGTTGATAGTCCTCACACCTAAGGCCTCGGAATAATGCATTTTAACTGACATATTGCAATGGAATATAGGTAGATAATGGACGATGGTACTATTGTATGCTAATGATATATATCAATCACATTGTATCGTTATGTGATATGAGTAGTTAATCGTTCCATGAGACTACCACAGTTGGAAAGAGCGCAAAAAACTGGTATAGATAGTATATTTCCAGTATATGAAGTGATATATTTAAGTACTACTGAGCATTGCAATGTTGTGCATATGATGCGTAACTACTTAGAAAGTTAGAGGCGGTAAAAATTTGAAGATACGCCCGTTTATTACTTTTTATTCATGGGTGCCTGAGGCACACGTGCCCAGAAAATGGATTCCATGATTTAGACCCCCCAACCCCAGAAAATTACCCCAATTTTGGGGTACAAGTAAAATTTTCGAGCCCCCCGTATATGGGGTAAAGTACTGACTGTACCGTATTGTAATCTGTACTAACATATACTAGGTTAAGGCTGTAAACTTTACAAGGATAAAAGTCAGTTACACGCGGTTTGGGTTTAATGAGACCAATGCAGAATCCTCACAAGTCGAATCCTCCTCCCAAGGGTCTCAATATTGGCCCTTGCTATTTTGTGGGCATAGCGGTTGTCAAGATTGTGAAAACCCTGTAAGATAATTGGTGGCTGGACTGATAGGTACTAAGATGTCACTAGAAGGGAAGTTTCGACATCTCAAATCCCTTGTACTCTGCAATAGATACTTGCACGCAATTAAGTAAATGAGAGAAAGATGATGGTTGGGTATGAATGATCATGATATGTAGTAGCAATTAAGTGAAGTAATAGTATACTATACCTATTTACTTTATATTGTATCTTAGAAAGCATATATAAGCAATTGATGTAGACATAACAATGAGTTAAGCACATATCAGACACAACACACATTTCACTGAACATCTTTGTAGAGTTGATGATACTCTTAACTCCCTTCCCAAAGAATTGTTGAAATGAATTGCCCCAACCTTCGATACCTCCATTCTGTATTGTGTATATTTGGTGTCAGGATTAGACGTGTTGGCTCCCCTACAACCACATTGATTGTTACATAATTATGTGAGGCTCCTGATAAAAAGCAACATTCTCTACAATGATGACATATTGTCTCTAGCGCTACCTAGCTCTCTATAGAGACTAGAGAGGGGAGGTGAAGACCAGCGTTAATTAAGATACGATACCACATCAAGCATCGAGTGAGGTGATGACAAGACCAAGACCATTACACTTTTTTTGGACAGATAGAGACAGGTTTTCGCAACCCCCTTACCGTCACTTTGTTCCTCACCCCATATGGAGTTTTCTACATTGTGAAAACTGATAAAACAATCCTATTGATATGATAGTAACATACTGATTGAATTATTAATGATGATCTTTATCATCCAATTTATTGTTGTGGTGGAGAAAGAAGCACAACAAAAATTGCAATTTTCATTTCGATGTAATGGATGTGTATGGTATGAGCCTATAAAATACTTCTGCCACTGCCACTTTGCAATAATAATGAATAATTAGAAGGATATTGCATTACACCATTAGTTCTACTCAGCGGAATAAACCATGTATAATCAGCGTGCTGTTACGAATTGATGCCATTCTGCCTCTGCGTTCTCTTTAACAATTGAGCCTTCTTTAAGTCTTGGGGTACCGGTACTCATGTCCGTCTCACCAAGAGTGGCACTCATAGAGAAAATGCCAAAAACAAAAGACTCTTGATACCAGGGAAATTTGAAATGCAATGTCAAAAAGACCCTTGTTACAGAAACGCATTATGTATACTGGGATATGCATCCTATTCAACAGACATGTGTACCAGATTTTACCTGATGTACTAATTCGTGAAGAGAGCTTATAATTGTAAAGAATAAAGAATAAAGAGATTAATCGATTGATTATACTTGTTTAGGATTGGTTTATATATACCGTCGTGTATATCTATATCATCTAGGTTTGCATAAGAGAACGGGAAGGCCACTGATCCTTCTTAACCTCTAGTTTACCGGCTTTGCTAGGCTGCCAAGTAACCTTGCTTGACGTAGTAAAGGACTACTATTATTGGGCTGATGTTCAACCTTGTTCATCGCAATACAGTACAATTATAGAGTACAGAACCAGCCACGTTCTGTAAGAGATTAACAGTCTCGCAGTTCATCTACTGAACGCGGGTTGTCTTAGAATTAATTGCAACAGGAGAGGGCAATACTTTGCGCACTTCGACATCAATTGGTGATATGGTATCTCAACATCTACGCACAACCATGCGGGCAAATAACAACCGTGAATTGGACATCAACAACTTACTACTTAATGGAAATTCCCCCATTGCGACCCATCTGAATGATAATACTACGGATGAGGCCAGCCTTCCACCCAACGTTGTGACCACACCTCCTAGTGCCATTAACAACAGGGCAACCAACTACACTAAAGTTGATCAGCTCAAGGTACAAGGCAACAAGTCAGGATTGATACGTAACCTATTAAAGGGAAAGGGGAGGAATAAATGCAACACATATCATCTCTCTAGGGTAATTGTTGTATCAGAAGCTGCCACACGTTCAGCTAAGTTCAGATCACTTGTGGACAGAGGGGCTAATGGTGGATTAGCTGGTGACGATATGAGGAAGATTGCAATGAGTGATAGGTTTATAGATGTGCAAGGGATTGACAACCATATGGTTCCTCACCTCCGCATCGGCACGTTTGGGGCGGTTGTCCGTACCAAGTCTGGATCTCACATCATCCTGATATTTAATCAGTATGCGTATCATGGACATGGTAAGTCCATACACTCATGCCTTCAAATGATGGACGCTGGGGTTACAGTGGATGATACTTCAAGGGTTCTTGGTGGGGAGCAGTGCCTTAAGATTGAGGACTATATCATACCCCTATCCTTCTCAAATGGTTTGGCATACCTTGAATTACGTCCATTTACTAACAAGGAATGGGAGAAGCTGCCCATAATTGCCGTTACCAATGATGTCCCATGGGATCCATCGATATATGACTTCGATCCCCTCAAGGACAAGGTACCATTAATGAAGGATAATCCCCATATATACGAGGGATTTAATGAGAATGGAGAATTTCAGAAAATCAAGGTTAATAAGTCCAAATTTGGAGTAGCTGTAAGGAGGAATAGATCACAGGGAGGAGGCCCCGCGCTCGTACCATCAATTCTATCTCAGGTGCGGAAGGATTGTAACTTCATCCTTGACAAGAACAAGTACAGGGATGATCCTGACACCGTCGATCAATACTTCCTTAAGCAATCCCCATGAAAGATTGATTTTGATAGAGAGCGCATCTTCTTCCTTAATCAACCACGTGGTGTTGTTGAACGGACCTTCAAGGCCTCCACTCAATTCTACCAATCCATGGGAAATAACCCACATCTCAAGTCCTTATATCGTTCGTCATACCCCGCCATTAATGTGAATAGACGGAATGAGCCAGTTGCAACCGACACCGTCTTCTCAGATATTATTGCATGGGGAGGGATATGTGCTGCACAAATCTTCGCTGGTCTAACAACCAGATTTATATCTGCTCATGGAGTAAAGACTGATAAGGAATACCCTGATACTTTGTGGGATGAGATTAGAAAGCGGGGAGCCATGGACATTATTATTAGTGACATGGCCAAGGCGGAGATTAGCAAGACTGTCCAAAGCATATTGCGCATGCATATGATTAAGGATTGGCAATCTGAGCCACTCATGCACCACCAGAATTACTCTGAGCGGGTGTACCAGGAAGTCAAGAAATACGTCAATTGGGTCCTGAACTGGTCAGGCGCACCTCCGGAGTCATGGTTTTATGCTTTCCAATATGTAATCTTCATTATGAATTGGACGGCAGTGGAGAGATTAGACTGGAGAACCCCACATGAGGCACTAACTGGTCAGACACCTGACATAACTATTCTCAGACAGTTCCACTTCTGGGAGCTATGCCTCATCAAGAACTATGTCGATCCCGGTAAGCACTTTCCTTCTGAATCTACCGAGATAGCCGTTAGGTTCCTTGGATATGCAGAGGACATCGGACATGGCCTCACATTCATTGTGTTCAATCCATCAACCAATGCAATCATTTACCGATCAAGAATCAAGAAAATTAAATTCGATGCCGACATCAACCGGAGTGTCTTATCTGATGAACTGTTGATAAAGGAAGGACAATTAGCAGAGCACCGTGAGAAGCTGAGATTACAGGGGCCTGACGATCCTGATATTCCTTCCATAGTCCAGTCCACTAAAGATTCTGAGATGGTGTCTGCTACGTTCAGTCCGAGTGACTTGATAGGTAGAACAATCCTCATGCACCCTAACGCGGATGGGGAGAGATTACGTGCCAAGATTGTTGAGGCATTAAACGTCCATGATGATAAGCTGCTTGACAATGAGGAGAGACTCCAGTTTAGGGTCAAGGTTGGTGATGAGGAGTTCGAGAAGATCGTGGATTATAATGATATGTGCCAGTTTATTGAAGAGCAAGAACAGGAAGAGGACGGCACATGGAAATTCAGACGAATTGTCAACCATCGAGCAGTGGGGAGTGGAAAGAATACTAGACATGAGGTGCTGGTTGAATGGGAGTCTGGGGAGTGTACTTACATTCCTATATCTAACATGTATTCTGCCGACAGATTCCTACTGGCGGAGTATGCCCTCAAGCACGGAATGGTGGATAAATGGACTACCAAGTCAAGAAACATCAAGAAGGATGCCAAGAATGCCAAGAAGATGTTCTGACAGATAAACCAAGCCAAGCTGCAGTCCTACAAGAATGCCACTGTTTACATGTTTGGTCATGAAGTCCCTCGTAATCATCGACAGGCGATGGAACTGGACGCGAAGAACAAGAATACCAAATGGCGTGACTCTGAGAAACTTGAGACTTCCCAATTACTTGACTACAAGGTCTTCCTTGACCATGGGCCAGATCGCCATGCCAAGCCCCCAGAAGGGTACAAGAAGATTACTTATCACTTTGTCTATGCGGTGAAGCATGATGGGCGGTACAAGAGTAGGCTAGTAGCCGGTGGTCACCTGACCGATACACCAACTGAGAGTGTATACTCTGGTGTAGTTTCATTACGTGGGGTAAGGATTGTTATCTTCTTAGCTGAACTGAATGAGCTTGAGGTTTGGCAGACTGACGTGGGCAATGCATACCTTGAGGCAAATACCAAGGAGAAGGTATACGTAATCGCAGGGCCGGAATTTGGTGAAGAATTAGAAGGACATCTATTTGTTATCGTCAAGGCGTTGTATGGTCTTAAGAGTTCGGGCTTGAGATGGCACGAGAGATTTGCTGCTGTTCTTGATAACATGGGTTTCAAGCCATGTATTGCCGAGCCTGATATTTGGATGAGGGATCAAGGTGATCACTATGAGTACATTGCTGTCTACTGCGATGATCTCACGATCGCATCAAGGGATCCTGAAGCCATCACTGACGAATTGGAAAATGTCCACAAGTTCAAGCTGAAGGGATCAGGTGAGCTTAATTACCTCCTAGGTTGTGATTATTACAGGGATGCAAACAACACTCTCTGCATGGAACCCAGGAAGTACATTGAGAAGATGGATGACACATACTTCAAGCTCTTTGGGGAGAAGCCCAAGCAATGTCAGACCCCTCTGGATAAGAACGACCATCCCGAACTTGATGAGTCACCCCTCCTTGATGAAAAAGGCATAAGAATATACCAATCGCTGGTAGGTGCATGTCAATGGGTAATACAACTGGGGAGATTCGACATCGCAGTGCACGTGATGAGCATGTCAAGTTTTCGGGCAGCCCCAAGGGAAGGACATTTGAAGAGAATGAGGAAAATATATGGATATATCATGAAGTATAAGCATGGCATCATTCGGTTCAATACCAACATGCCCGATCATTCAGATCTTCCGGTTCATGACCATGATTGGTCCAATACTCCTTATGCAGGGGCAACCGAGGAACTTCCGGGTAATATCCCACAGCCTCGAGGTAAGGCGGTAAGGATTACCACTTATGCCGACGCGAACCTGTACCATAATGTATTGAACGGGAAGGCGGTGACTGCGGTATTGCATTTTCTCAACAAGACTCCTATTGATTGGTTCAGCAAGAAGCAAAACACTGTCGAGACTGCCACTTTCGGAGCCGAGTCATCTGCTGCAAGGACAGCCATTGAACAGATGAAGTCGATCAAGATGCTACTACTATACCTTGGAGTTCCTATCCATGGACCATCAATATTATTCGGTGATAATAAAACTTGTGTTGACGGGTTATCTCTCCCTCCATCAAGGCTTCACAAACGCCACCTCATGTTGTCTTACCATTATGTAAGGGAGGCTATGGCCACTGGAGAATACGTCTACGCATTCATCAAAGGGTCCGACAACCCATCTGATATCTTGAGTAAGCACTGGGGGCATCCCGAGGCATGGCCACTACTCCGACCGATTATGTTTCAACATACAATAGACAATGAGTTTAATGCAGACAGACCAACATAATGGTTGGGGAGTGTTACAGAAACGCATTATGTATACTGGGATATGCATCCTATTCAACAGACATGTGTACCAGATTTTACCTGATGTACTAATTCGTGAAGAGAGCTTATAATTGTAAAGAATAAAGAATAAAGAGATTAATCGATTGATTATACTTGTTTAGGATTGGTTTATATATACCGTCGTGTATATCTATATCATCTAGGTTTGCATAAGAGAACGGGAAGGCCACTGATCCTTCTTAACCTCTAGTTTACCGGCTTTGCTAGGCTGCCAAGTAACCTTGCTTGACGTAGTAAAGGACTACTATTATTGGGCTGATGTTCAACCTTGTTCATCGCAATACAGTACAATTATAGAGTACAGAACCAGCCACGTTCTGTAAGAACCCTTCCTATTATTTACTAAGTGGGGATCAGGGGTAAATTGGGGGTGAACATTAATTTTCAAAAAACAATCGATGATCGAACACAAAAACTCTAGATCATTACTGTGACTAGCGGTACTAACCCCTACCTGTTTTGGGGTAACAGACAATTTCTCTAAAGGGTCTCCAAACCTCTTCCAAAGGCGGAGTTTCACATTATAGTGAAAACTGATAAAGATGACTTAAATAGTTAGCTTGTACATTATTAACAACAAAGTAATTGCTTGTCTCCTAGCTCAACCGCGCAGCTTTAAGGCACGGGATCCCATGCTAATTAGATAGTGGTGGACCTGTTATTTAGATTCAGTTGATAGACATACCGCTTACCCTTCGCGATTACGCCAGGATCTCTCGTTCAAGGTAGGGACTTGAGGACAAAAAACAACTATGCAATTGTGGATAAGCAATATGCGCCGTACTATTCCTACGTAGCGTATCTTGTCGTAGGAGAATTTTGGGTTTCAACAGGGGTATCCTCTAAGGAAAAATGCTAACAAATCTAAATATGAAGATGTTCAAATCAATGAAATATAATCATTGCAACATTGTATATGACGTAGAATTGCACAAGGATTCCAAATCTTGTACTATCTTTTTGTGATTATTGCTAGTTAAAAAGTTATAAAGTATCTGAATAGGCCGCCATAGTAGACTACTAACTGAAAATTTGCAAGGTCCTCTAATCTCGACGCCGGTCGGCATATGAACTACATATATGTTATAGAGAAGCCTTGTGCAATTTGAGGCCAATAGTCCTAGCCGTTTTTGTGCAATGGGGGCTCATTGTTGAGTGAATGTTGTAGAGAATTTTGGCTGAAACCCAAAATTCTCAGGATACCGCCCCACGCATATCGTTTACGTATCCCACATAATCTGAGGCAGTACAGTAAACGACAAAGGGTATTAGTATCTCCTTAGCGAATATTCAGCCAGTACTTTAACTTGGGTTTTAACATGGGGTTAGACTCAAGCTGATTGTTTTTGGGCTGGAAGAATGAGTGGGAGGCAGGGAAATGAGCAAATGAAGTATTATTTTACATATTCCCACTTGTGTACCATCATTTTCGAGACACATTGTAGTGCATGATGTTGCAATTCAGGATTGTCATGCTCTATCAATGTCATGACCAACTCCTTTGCCCCCAAGCGCTTTGCAATAGATCTGCCGTTGGGATAATTTCGACAGAACTCCCCAAGATCATAACAAGCGATAGCTGCAATATCTTCATCATTGCTGGTTATCAATGAAATAAGAATCTTAACTAAATTAAAGTCTCCATCCTTCCCTTCCATCAATCTTGAATTCTCTTTAAAAAAAACATCTGTGTGTGTTGACCCCCATTGAAGTTGACCAGTTTCGATTTCATTTTGATACACTTCCCAACGAGTCATGTCCTTGAAGTTGTCTGCCAACAGCATGTGAAGCACCTCAATATCATCCACTATATCGGGATCAGTGAATTTTCGTTCACGTAGCAGTGCAATCGCTTTCATTAAACCACAAGCAATCATTTCTCCCAGGAAGACCTTAGAGTCAATCGGCGTCGTGTCCATTTCATGGTGATCTGCAGAACAAGTGGCTAGATTTCTCAATGCAGCGAGAGCAACTCGCACAACTTTTTCTCGGGGAGCTGAAGAGACTAGCTCCACCAGTGCTATGACAGGAAGACCATCTTTAGAGAAGTCATCACGCATGTCAGCAAAATTATTAAGTTCGTAAGTAAGACACCACAAACAAAAGGCAAGCTCGTAAAGTTGTTGAACCGACGAGTTAGACTTGCGTTCTTGCGTAGGTGAGGAGGGAATGCTGGATATTTTTTTCTTCTCTCGTTGACGAAGCTGACGAGATAGGTATTTAATTCCTCCAGAAGCAGAAAATATTTGGCGACCCTCGGTGGAGCTCATTAATGTCATAGTAGCTGGAATTGTCGTCCCAACTATGGTTTCATTGGAACTTTTAAGTTGTGAAATAACCCATGCTGTTAAAGCCTCTAATGGTTCAATAGCCGATGCATAAGATGGGATACGTGATGTTGTCACTGTAGTATTGGTGCCCGAATTCAAAATAAACTTGCGTTGGGACGGACACGCTGTCACTAATATTTGTGCGAGGCATAATGCAGCGCTTCTCTGCGCATAAAAATCCCCCTTGCCTTTGCTGATTACACGCAGAAGAGATTTCCACTGTTCAATAAGATCTCCTTCTATGCCGGAATAGAAAACATTTCCAATCGAAACACCATTTTCTGCAGCCCAAGGACTTGAAAGTGTTGCTAGAATAGTATGTAGCTTGGCTATAGCATAATGAGTCACAACTCCAAGCGGGTCTGCATCAAGAGCATCCAGCGCCCTATTCTCATTACAGTGTTCAACAATACGAGCTACCTTGCCGGACACATTGAAGGAGGCTTCTGCTAAGAGCTTCAGTAGAACTCGGACATACATGGTAGCATCTCGAGCATCGCCTAAGGTATATTCGATTGGATTGGTTTCTGCCATTCGCAATAGAGCTGTTTCCTGAGGGGTGAGACGAAGGGACGACAGAGGGTCCCATTGTATGTGTCTGAATGCTGCCACTACTGGAGAAGGGGGTATGCTAACCAGAGACATGGTAAGAGTTTCCTTTTATTTGTACTCAAGAAAAGTGGATTGGGGGCATCCCTAAAATGCACATAACCCAAAATAGTGCGACTATCTAGTGGATTTTAGTAGCAAAAATGCACGGTATCCTCAAAAAGTAGGACAAATTGTCGCACAATTAATCATAACATTATGTAATGTAGGTATCCTTTTTTCACAGTGCGTTTAGCGCTTTCTACATCTCTAAAAATGCACCGCATATTATGAAAATCGTGCGACAAATTGCTTTACCTGCTCAATACGAGGCCATCGGAGGCTGCCGAGAGCCAATATACCGTCGTTTCTTCAAGTATTATGCATAAAGAGAAGGTATCTATACTCTTTTTCTAAGTGGAGCAACGATACCTCTATTAGGGGTTGCACTGATAAATTTTTCAAAAAATAAATATGCCTAAATTTATCATTTAACCGCCCAGAACCCTTCATGTATACTTCAATATGAACATCCTAGAGTTTGGTTTGATTGTTTTGACCGCAACCCTTCCATTTCCGCTGCTGACTATTTCCGCTGCTGACTACTATGGTCATTCTGGCCTGGTTGTGCTAAAATAATCACGTCGAGATCACATAAAAAAATATGTATCATAGTATTTTCAAGAGCCGCCGCACAAAAAAATCACACAAAATTGCAATAGCCACGATGGCGATCACGTAGTAGGTTGATATCAATATCAACGCTGATACGCTATATCACCATGAAATATGATGTATATATGTTGTCTACTATATATCAGTTGCTATGGGAATGCCGGCGCCGGCGCAACTTGGTCGTATGGAGCAGCCGCTCTCACTACAATAAGCATGAATTTTATCTATTGACGATGTAGCCATTCTCGACGGATTGTGCATCTTCTGGACGTCTATCATCCATCTATCAATACAGTAAAACGCCCCATAGCCGTGGTATATTATGGTAGTCGATCTGTTGCAGTACTGGCAGTGGAAAGGGACGAATAGGCGATCAATAATGGTCGTATCATATATCTTTAGTTTGGTAGTTTAATAATACATTAGATCGCTATTTTAATGGTATACTGCTATTGTTTTTGATGGATTAGACTGTATCCATCATGAATGTTAGTTTCCCAGCATAAAATGATTAATGAAACATGACCATTCCCCATTGATATAACGCCTCCAATGGTCAAACCAACCTCTCTCCTCCTTTCCATATGATAGTTGATTGTTGTGTTGTGTTGGTTTCCATTCTATTCCACCATATGGGACAACAAACATCAATTTTATCACTCAACCCCCACCTCAACTTTAACACAAAACACAACTAAAATTTAAACCTGCATCCCCCATCAACCCCTAACAATATAAACACACCACCACCCCCATCAACAAGTACTATATTATCGGATAAGTTCAATCGTGGATATTATTTCTGTAACCTCAGGCACAGCAATTCACTTGCCTCATAATTCTATTATCTCTTTTATCATTATCAATATGGCTAGAATCAAGCAACGACCCAACAGATTAACTGGAGGAAAGGCTCCGGCTCCTCGGAAGCAGGTTGAATTTTGCCAGGGATGTGGTAAAGTACTACCACAAGGAGATCATCCAGATGAAAATGTATGCTTCAGTTGCAAACATAAGTTCTGTGAGGAGTGTGAGATAGACAACTTGGATATTTGTCCTGCTTGCGAGAAGAGGTTCTGTCAAAAATGCGATGATCTATCAGGGATTGGTTGTTGGCAATGTCAAGAAGCTGCACTTATGTTTGGCCTTGTGGAATGAAGATATTACTATATCTTGGGGATATATCACCTAATATATCAGTCAAAGGAAGGAGAGAAAGTAAGTTAAGAGTGTCTGAGCTGAAGAGCTTGTGTAAATCTGAAGAAGCTTAATCATTTGTACATGACAGTAAATGCGGTAAAGCTTATGTACCTAATGGTTTGAAGGATCACTCGAAGAAACGTGTATATGAAGAAAGAGAGAAAGAGAAGCCTGTTGAAGTTAAGAGGGATTTGATAGAAATTTACCATTATGCTACAAGGGTATATCTTTAGTGCTAGATGGATTGTTACTGGTTTGGATTGTGTTAGATGTTAAAGTTAGAAGGCAAGAAGTAGAAGTAATATTAACATGTTAATTATTACTCATTTACCCATTGATGTTTTAATGCTTCATTTGCAGAAGAGATTCTCTTTAACTTATCTTTGATCAACAATTGCCTCACAAAGTTACGGGATAGTTTACTAAGTTTGCCCCATACTTGTCTTTCAAATATAATCGTCCCATTCATTGTGGATTCGTGAACTTGAGAGTCAGTATAACCATTGAACGGTGGGTATCCGGAAAGTAAGATGTAACACACTACTCCAATTGCCCAGAGGTCACAAGCTCTATCGTATGAACCATTGATGCTTTCAGGTCACATATGATATGGTGTACCAATACGATTAGTCATGTTGCTATCAAGTTTACCATGTTTTCTTGACAGTCCAAAGTCAATGAGCTTTACAATTGCCTTATTATCTTTGGTATGGATTAGGATGTTCTCAAGCTTTATATCTCTATGTACAATATTTCTGCTGTGGAGATATTTTACTGAATCCAGTAATGCATTCATTATTGTGATACACATCCGTTCGGGCAAGCATCCATATTCTGTTTTGTTGTCCATAACTAGATCAAAGAGATCTCCACCTCTGCATATCTCAGTGACGATATGAAAGTGTTGCCAATTTCTAGATGGAAAAAGTTCAATTGTGAGAAATCAACAGCGATTCCTAATTCCTACAAAATTACATTGTGATACTTGTGGTGACTTGATGAATTATTCCTATACCATGACGAGCTGGCCCCACTCCTAGTACAGTGGTAGGAGGCCTCATTTTGCTTGTCTGCGTCGGGGGTTCGGTTCCCGGACCGGACACGTGCTTAACCGATACGGAGCAATTGGCCAAATACGTTCCGGTGTGTCCGTATTCTCAATTCCTTCTTACAGTACTGCGCTTTGGTAATCGCGCTGGAGTGGTATACCAACTGTCACAACTCAAGTGACGCGTGTTGTGTCGCCTATCTTGCTTTCCCATAGATTTGCGATACTAGCCCTGCAACACGTGTCCACCCCTGGGGCAACGATACCTTGGCAACGTATCCTCTCCATTAAGGTCAATCCTTATAAATAGTATTAGTATCCCGCCTTTGAACTTGCTGTATGTAGCTGACCCACCTATTCCAAAGCATGTATTTCCCTACTTCCGGTCCGTCCTGCTATGATCGGACTCCAGTCCTTCTGTAGTATCGCATGGGCTCACAAGTACTGTATTCTGAAGTACCTTCGTACCGGATTATACGACTGTACAAGTACAGCCTGAACTGTACGCTGAGTACGGAACTTGTGTTGCAGCACTGGAAGTGCAGAATATATGTTGGGTGCAGAGAGGCAGTGCAGTAGTGTCCTGCTAGGAGCCATCAAAGCATTACAGCTGGAGCTGCTTTAAAGATGGCTGGTATCTCCACACCTTCCTCAGGGAATAAAATAGAGGGGTACCCCTAGGGGTGCCGGAGGTACTGTATGTTCTATCCTATACCAGTGTGGAATATTAATGCCTAGGATTAATTCCTTATCATGGCTGCTGCACAACCACCAACCCCCCTTCTTAGGCCGACATAGTCCGAAGCATATAGACAACAACAACAACCATGACAAGCTTGTTGCATTAATTTTTGTGCAGCAGCTGTAACATCTGGTGAAATAGTAACCGAGAACTCCTCACTTAATACTGTATTCTGATCAGACTGCCAATTAGGACCCGAGGCCACTCGCAAACCTTCAATTGCAGACTTCTTTGAGGACCTCGGACGACTACGCTTCTTCCCCCACTTAGAGGATGTTTTGGGCTTACTTGCAGTCTTCTTCTTTCTATTCTTACTCTTCAATACTAGGCGTGAATGTGATGCCTGCAACACTTCATTAACATGTTTCAATGTTTCAACTTTAGCAAGTCTTTGTTCGTGTACTTTATTCAATATATTATCAATATATCATGAGTTTCACCTTTCCAAAAGTCAGCTGTTAATTCATCGATAGGAACAGATAGACTCTCCACTGGATTCATACACATAGCAAAATCTGGTCTCTTCCTAAAATCTCTAAGTGATTGAGAAATCATTGATTTAATATCTTCAAGATCTGAAATTGGTTGGACATATATCATCTCGTCTTTGATCTTCCCATCATAACCAATTATGTCAACTTGTTCCACAAATTTTACAGTTTTAGGCTCAAAGGAAATAAGTCCAAAGGCAACACCCTAAAAGCAATTATATTCCATGTGCAGACAAAATGAGAAAAGTCAAGAAGTGTATCCAACTGCAATTATAGTCAACGATATAACAGAATTATAAAATGATTAAGCGACAAAAGAACTATAATACTCACCGAAATGAAGTCAGCTTTCGCATGCATAGGTAGATTTGAATAATAACACTAACCATGCGATATATATTGCATAGAAATAAATATATGAGATGATTTTGGTATGGATAATATATTAATACATATACACAATATTACTTACACCCAGTTTCGAAATAACCGGTTGGTACAAAGTAGTATTCGCTGAATCGAAATGCTTATTTCCTCTCCCCCTTTTTATTAAATTTTTTCTGGCAGTTTCTGTAAAAGGTATTAAAGTTCCATCATGCACCAATTCTTCGAGGAATTTTATGCTTACTTGTGCGTTCGCCATCTTAATAGACAGGTTTGATAATACCTAAACAATACCAGAGTAATTGTATTATGATGTAGCTATTAATTTTTACACGATGCATTCTTTCTTTTAACTTTACTGTATAATTCTTATCTAGTAGCGTTTAACTCATAAGAAAGAATGTGTATATTCTATCTCAACAGATAGAATAAGTTCTAATAAGAAACCCAGAGGCATCCGTCGTATC
>Ga0214481_100266_pt1 | contig 28125 bp, 17 predicted proteins | sample M1_20Mar14CPVII9_4_FD_165057 | JGI IMG/M metagenome (GOLD analysis project Ga0214481, IMG submission 165057) | Marine eukaryotic communities from Monterey Bay, California, United States - M1_20Mar14CPVII9sort6BwellG10 | ecosystem: Environmental > Aquatic > Marine > Unclassified | place: USA...
CGTCGGGAGTAGCCCGGAGAACAATCATTTTTTCTTCGGAATCGTTGCCAAACGAATCTAAATCTGACATCGCATCAGCGTCAGCGAGCAACGCATCAAGCCCGCGAGCTGCCGATCCCGGCTCCGTTGCATACAAACCTTCTAACTCAGCATCAATTGAGCGGAACTCATCGGCTGCTCCCTCATTTGCTGGAATCGATCGTGGCCTAAAACCAGCAGCCTTGGAAATTCGTGGCTTGCCAATCCGAAATCGTGATTTCAAGGAAGCAACACGTGATTGGCCGGAACCTCCAGGTGCGGCTCTTTCCTTCTCAGTAAGAACCGCGGTCACGTCAGGGCCGTCAAGATCAGGAGCCTGCTCCGATGGCTGACGTTTCCACGACAATTTTGGCAGGATCCCTTGAAGGGACGCTCGGGTCCGATCCTGTAATTCTTCAAACGACTTACCAGCTAATTTTGACTGTTCAGCCACCTCGGTTTGCTCGGTAATTTCCGGAGACTCGGCTTTGGAATCAAAGACAAAGCTGGGAACGAAGCTCGAAAGCCCGGAGATTCGCGCGGACTCCCCTGATGTACAGCCAACAACGACGGCCAGCAAACATCCGAGTCCGACAACGACAACGTGTTGAAATCGCATCTCAGCCTCATCCATGAAAAACACAACTCTGCCCACCCGACCAACCCTTGTGGCGGAACTAACCGGCAGATAACTCTATTTCTTCATGAAGATATCGACAGTTACAACCGAAACGGTCGGTCTTTTTGGTTACAGAGAAAGACCTTCCTCAATCCGATTGAGACCGAGGATTCGAACAATCCTCGTGGGCAGGCTGACCGGTACATTACCTACAACCCACACTCCGATTAGGCAAGCTGAGCCAAGCTTAACGGCTTAGAGCTCAAGTTGATCAATTTTTGCTGCCAGGATGAAGTCGTTTTCGCTAAGACCACCGATCGCATGAGTCCAAATTTCAATGGACACGTTTTTGTATCCGACGAGGTGAAGGTCTGGATGATGGGCTTCCGCCTCAGCGATCTCGCCAACGCGTTCAAAAAACGCCAGTCCCGAAACAAAATCCTTTACCTCCCAATCCTTGCAGATCCGTTGGTTCTCGTGTGTCAAATACCAACCCGGGAGTTTTTCCAGCTGCTCCGTCACAAAGGGGAGGGGACAGGGGTCAACGCCTCCTTCGCAGGGGACGCACTTCCGTACGGTAAGTTGCTCGGAATCTTGAATTTCCATCGATGTACCTTTTAAGTGAAAATGGGTTTACAGAAACAAAAACCGTGATTGCCCACTTTTAATTCACCGCCAGCAAATTCACCGCCAGCAAGAGCAAACCAAAGAGGAATTAGCACCGGTTGAACTAGCCGGCAGGGGCCAATTTCAGCAACTCTGCATGCTCTGCAAGTGCGTCAATTACAAATTGAATATGCTCATTTAATTCGACTCCGATCGCTTCAGCACCGGAAGTAATATCTTCTCGAATCACCTTCTCGGCAAAGCTCTTTTGCTTCATTTTCTTGCGAACGCTCTTCGCCTTCATTCCTTCGATCCCAGTTGGCCGCACCAAGGCGACCGCGGTAATGAATCCAGAAAGCTCATCACAGGCAAACAGAGTTTTATCAAGCACCGACAGGCGAGGGCAATCAGGAATGCCATCAACATGTGATTTGATCGCGTAAATGACGTCTGGCGGATATCCCAAGTCAGTGAGAATCGCGGCGCCCTGCAGGGGATGATCCGGCACGGTCGGCCAACGCTCGTAATCAAAATCGTGCAGCAAACCGACGATTCCCCATTTATCAACCTCTTCGCCCAGTCCCAGTTTCACCGCATAGGCTCGCATCGCGATTTCCACACTCAGCATATGCCGCTGCAAACCTTCCTGCTGCGTATACTCACACATCAATTGATAGGCGGCGGAGCGATCGGGAACCCAAGTCAATTAAAGGCCACCTTTCTTATCTTCGTCCTTATCTTCGTCCTTATCTTCGTCTTTGTCTTCGTCCTTATCTTCGTCTTCGTCTTCGTCCTTATCTTCGTCTTCGTCTTTGTCTTTGTCTTTTGAATCAGACTCAGCTTTGCTCTCTTCTTCTTTCTCGACGTTTTGAAGTTCGCGCCAAGGCTTCTTTTGTTTGTAACTTTCGTATTCTTTCCCTAAGCTCTCACGCTGTGCGTCAGTCCTTGTTTTATCGACCGCTTCTTTGCCAGCCGCTTTATTGAGCTCAATGGCATCCTCGATGTACTTGATGGCATTCTTAAAATCTCCAACCTCTGCGTATCCTGAAGCCAGGGTACTGAGAATATGAGCTTCTTTAAATTCCGTCAGCTCCGCGGCCTGCGTTGCGTAATCAACCGCAAGCTTGCCATCCCTCACTTCATCATCGGGAGAGGTTGCCAGAACCCAAGCCAGATTATTAAGAACACCGTCGTCTAAACGGCTTGGCTCTTCGGCATCTTCTTCGACTTCCAAACCTTGAATTTGGATTCCTAAGTCCAACGCCTCTTGAAAATCCTTTACAGCTTTGCCGTGCTCACCGGTAGAAAGATGAGCATCACCGAGACCGCGAAGCGAAGCTGCACGCCGCTGCATAATCCCAATTTTTTCTACGTTGCTTTTGTTATCCCACGAACCCTTCGGATCTTTTTTCAGCAGCCTCTCATAAATTTTGATCGCCTTGGAAGGTTCGTCGTTGGCATTGAAGAGGATCGCTATCTGTCGGAGAAACATCGAATTCTCAGGATCACTGTTGAGCAATAGGGCGATGTCTGCGATTGCTTTTTCGAAATCCTGTTGCTGCGAATAAATCATGCTTCGCAATTGAAATGCACCGAATGTCGGCGATATACCAATCGCTTTATTAATGTCCGCTAGAGCATCGGAATACTTTTCTAACTCGGACAACGTTGAGCCTCTTAACAGCAACGCTTCAATGTTTTTGGGGTCCAGTTCGATGGCTCGGCTAAGATCCTTTACCGTCTCCTCAAGATTTTCACCTATCAAATTGATCCGGGCACGCATCACCATGGTTGCTGGATTATCGGGGGCAATTTCAATCGCTTTATCGAGAATTTGGATCGCTTCCTTTTGCATCACGTCGTCAAATTTTTCCCCAGTCATCATCAACTGCTGGGCGACCTGATTATAATTGTCTGCATTTGGCTCATCGGATTCGAGCCATTTGCCCAAATCCTTTAACGCCTTTTGAGGCTGTTGCTTACGAATGTAATAAAGACCGCGGACACGAACCGCATCCATATTTTCTGGATTGATCTTGATTGCTTCATTCAAATCCGCCAGTTGGGCTTCGTCATCTTCGGCAACCGTGGCTCGATAAAACAACGCCGATGACAACGCTTCTTGATCATCCCCGGCCAACTCCACTGCTTTCTCAACAGCTACTTTTGATTGTTTTTTGTCACCGCCCGGCAAAGCGTTGAGCTTTGCAATCAACAGGAACGCATCGCCCATCTTGGGAGAGAATTTTACGGCTTTCTGTAATTTGCCCAGCGCCTGTGAACGGTAAACACGCCATCGAGGATCCTGGGCGCCCGTTGCAAATATCTTTTGCCCCAACTGATCGGCCTGCTGAAAAAGAACAGACGAAGCGAGTTGCTGTGCTTGCTCGAGACTACCTTCGTCCAACCCTTTTTTAATTGCAGCTTCACAGAGTTTGACGACTTTATCCAAATCACGCGAAGACGTGGCGTCAATTTTTTGCTGAAAAGCCTGCTCAAGTTCAGAACTTCCATCCGTATCCTGAGCAGAGCCTGGACTGCTAAGCAGCAACAACGAAACGGCAGGCAAAGTAACTAAAAGAAATAAGACGCGTGGGACAGAGATCCGGATATTGGCTCGCATTGCAGGCTCCCGTAACAAATTGGGTAACATAAAAACCCCAGGTAAAAACAGCAGAGTAACGGACCACAAAAACAGTCCGCAGTGTCATGGACTTAGTCCCGTGGATTCTAGGCGATTTTGCCCTGCGGGTGAACAAGCAAACACAGTTAAGGACGTTCCCTTGACCACTTTTCAAACTTTTTTCTGAACCTCATTGAAGCTCGGTATCAGAAGTCACCTAGAAGTCACGCGTCCCCATGGCAGACCAATTCCGCGACATTCTTTACCTTCACTATTTTGAGGTCTCAAGAGGGGACGATTTCGTCAATCTTAAACGTTCAAAATTGAATCGCGGAGCAGTAAATTGGGCGGCTTCGATCTTTGGCGAGGAATAGGGACGATTACCAATAATTCCGATCGTATGGATAAGTCCGAGTTTATGGAAACTTCTTGTCTTTTAATTACGTTAGAGGACTTTTCGAGATCACTTCTTCCAAGTTTAATAGGGCTAAACGTGTTAAGCCCAAATAATTCACCCCTAACAACACTATAAAGGCGATTTAGAATGTCAAAAATACTCCGCTGGAGTACCATTCCCGTGCTTATTTTCTTGGTTTTTTCCGTCTCGAGCATGATTTTAATCGACTCGGCTCAGTCGACGGAACCAACTGGCACCTCAAGTTCAGTATCCCCGGCCGCTGACATCGGTTATTCGAGCGTTAGTGATTCCCAACCGCCAAGTGGTGTGAAGAGCCGCAGTAAATTTCAACTCATCACGTATATCGTGCCGGCTTTGGGAGTCCTCGGGCTGTTGTTCACGCTATGGAAATCTCGCTGGGTTGGTAGGCAGGAAGTTGGCACCGAGCGAATGGCTCGGATTGCTGACAATATCACCGATGGTGCCATGTCCTTCCTGAAAGCTGAATACAGCATTCTGCTCGTCTTTGTGCTCGCGGTCGCCGCATTGCTCGGCTTTGCAGGAAGTCAACAAGGAGAATTATCCTCGCCGCTGATCTCGCTGTCCTTTGTTCTTGGAGCTTTTTGTTCGGCACTGGCCGGATTTATTGGCATGCGAGTCGCAACAAAAGCCAACGTGCGGACAACGCAGGCTGCTCGCGGAAGCCTCGGCAAAGCACTCGAAGTCGCTTTCGCCGGTGGAAGCGTGATGGGAATGGGTGTGGTTGGACTGGGTGTCCTTGGGCTGAGTGTCCTGTTCCTCGTCTACAGCCAACTCTTCGGCATTGAAACTACAGAAAATTTGACTCGAGTCATTACCGTTCTCACAGGATTCTCGTTCGGAGCATCTTCGATCGCTCTATTCGCTCGCGTTGGCGGTGGTATCTACACCAAAGCAGCTGACGTTGGAGCCGACCTCGTCGGCAAGGTCGAAGCGGGAATTCCCGAAGACCACCCTCTCAACCCCGCAACGATCGCCGACAATGTTGGCGACAACGTGGGTGATGTCGCTGGAATGGGCGCTGACCTGTTTGAATCCTATGTGGGCTCAATCATTGGCACGATGGTATTAGGAGCCGCTTTCTTTAGCCTACCGGAATTTACCGAGGGCCAGGGCGATGGATTTCTCGGACTGTCGGCTGTCTTGCTTCCGCTCGCGCTCGCCGGAGTTGGAATCGTGACTTCTATCGTGGGTACGTTTTTTGTGAAAGTCAAAGAGGGGGGCAACCCTCATCACGCCTTGAATTTGGGTGAGTTTGGCTCAGCCGGAATCTTGCTCGTTCTGACTTACCTCGTTATCCAATGGATGCTTCCTGAACAATGGGTAGTGGTTGCCAATGGAATCACAACTGAGTATTCCAGCCTCGGCGTTTTCGCTGCGATTTTGATCGGACTTTCTTCTGGCCTAGCGATCGGAAAAGTCACTGAACATTACACAGGTACCGGAACGGGCCCCGTCAAATCAATTGTTAAGCAATCGGTTACAGGATCCGCAACCAACATCATCGCTGGACTTGGTGTCGGCATGATGTCGACCGCGATTCCAATTATCATTATCGCCTTTGCAATTATCTTCGCGTTCCAATTTGCTGGACTCTACGGTATCGCGATTGCAGCAGTCGGAATGCTATCCAACACTGGCATTCAACTCGCCGTCGATGCCTATGGCCCTATTTCGGACAATGCCGGTGGTATCGCCCAGATGGCGGAATTACCAGAAGAGGTTCGCGAACGGACTGATAAACTTGACGCCGTTGGAAACACAACCGCGGCGATTGGAAAAGGCTTCGCAATTGGTTCGGCAGCTTTGACAGCGCTTGCCCTGTTCGCTGCCTTTATGACCTCCTATAACTTGACCCACACCGATACACCACTGGTGGGGATCGATATTACAAATCCGTTTGTAATGGCATCACTCTTCATCGGAGCAATGCTACCCTTCCTGTTCTCAGCCATGTCAATGAACGCCGTGGGACGGGCAGCCAATGCCATGATTGAAGAAGTTCGTCGGCAGTTCCGAGAAATCCCGGAACTCGGTGCTGCTTTGAAAGTCATGAACAACAATGAAGGCAAGAATTACGCCGATTGGTCAAAAGAAGATCAAGCGACGTTTGATGCAGCCGATGGAAAAGCAGAGTACGGAAAGTGCGTTGCCATCTCAACAAAAGCCTCGATTCGAGAAATGATCGTACCTGGACTGGTCGCTGTACTCGTCCCTGTCGGCTTTGGGTTCCTTCCTTTGCTGTACTTCGGTGAGGGCAACAACACTAACGCAATGATGCTCGGCGGGCTTCTCGCAGGTGTCACCGTCAGTGGTGTTCTGATGGCTTTGTTTCAGTCGAACGCCGGTGGTGCCTGGGATAACGCCAAGAAGATGATCGAAGAAGGTTTCGAATTTGACGGCATTAAACTTGCCAAAGGCAGCGAAGCCCACAAAGCATCCGTGGTGGGAGACACCGTCGGCGATCCGTTTAAAGATACATCAGGACCGTCGCTCAATATTTTACTTAAATTGATGAGCGTGGTTGCATTGGTGATCGCAACTCTGATTTGATCTTCTCAAGAGATTCAGTTCATTTAAAAACGTTCCGCAGCAACCGGCTGCGGAGCGTTTTTTTGTGCAGCCGACTCACACCAACGATCTCAAACCGACAAACAGAACCTGCTTCCTCCGGCTGCCCTGTTCCAGTGATAACTTAATTCGGTCATAGCGATTGTCGGGGCTGTATTTTCGGTCTGTTCGTTGCTACCCCCTGCGACCGATTGAACCGAACCATCGGTACAACCCCGACCAATCTCTCCAACTGGACACCGGCCGACCAAACTGCTGCCAACGTCCTAACTGACCGATAGTTGAGAAAGAATAAGTGATACCAATGAAATGGATCGATTTCGGCCTCGCACCAAGCATTTAATCGTTTGCATGCAGGCTTTTTCTAATCGGAAACCGTTTAAAAACTGGGAAATTACTTGGATTTTACTAAATCTGCGACTATCCTTGAACAGTCGGCCGGCGGAACAGAGCTGTTAGCATCCACGCAACCGATGTACCTTATTGGTAGCACTGACCGATGCGGGCAAGCTTCGGTTCTAAATTACGAGGAGTTCTTTAATGAGAACAATGATGAATAACTGGATCAAATTTTCAATAGCCTTCGTTGCAGCGATCTCGCTTGCAAGTTCTTCTTTTGCTCAGGATCAATCTGATGAACCTGTGAAGGAACAATCGCCACGGCAAAAGCTAGTCACCAAAAAACGATTAAACACAATCGCTAAGACTCAATCACCGGTTGAGGGTTTCTCATCCGTTGATTTATTCCAAGCCATGGATCACGGCGAGATCAAAGTGATCATTCGCAACAAGGACGCAGCCAGTGCGAACTTGATTGTTGAAAACAAAACTGACAAGCCGTTGGCAATTCGAATGCCACCTGCCTTCTCTTGTGTTCCTGTGATGCGTCAAGGTGGCGCTGGTGCTCCTGGAATGGGTGGCGGCGGAATGGGTGGCGGCGGATTCGGCGGCGGCGGAATGGGCGGCGGCGGATTCGGCGGCGGTGGTGGAAACCAAGGCGTTGGCGGTGGATTCGGTGGCGGTCAAGGCGGCGGCGGATTCGGCGGTGGTGGAATGGGCGGCGGCGGAAACCAAGGTGGCGGAGGAGGATTCTTCAATATCCCTCCCGGTCGCGTCGGTAAGACTTCGCTAAAGACTTTCTGCCTCGAAGAAGGAAAACCAGATCCGCGTTCACGTATCGAATACCGAATTCAACCTCTAACTGATTTGAATTCGGATCCAAAGGTTTTCGAAATGTGTCGCATGCTTGCTAATGACGAGATTGCACAACCGGTTGCTCAAGCAGCAGCTTGGAACGTTGCCAACGGATTAAGCTGGAATGAGCTTCTTGTTAAAAATCGCATCGAGCGAATGGACGGTTCTTACGAACGATACTTCCACCCACAACACTTAGTAATCGCTCAACGCGTTACTGTCGCTTCTGCACAACGTGCTGAAGCCCGAGCTAAGTGGCTTAAACAGCAGAAGAAGTACGAGACAGAAGCTCGTTACCAAACGGGTAGCGAAGCATCTAACGAGTAAAACTCGCTACGACTACAAAATCAAAAGCCGAGCTTTCTAGCTCGGCTTTTTTTATACCCTCATCGAAGCCCCAGCCCCCAAAATTTCGATAAAGCACGTTCAGGCGCGACCAATCGGAAATGCAATTACATCTTTGATCTTCTTAAATCCAAGTGCGAGCATGACCAACCGATCCACTCCCATCGCCACGCCCGCACAAGCTGGCAAGCCCGATCGCATCGCGTGCAGCAGGCGACTTTCCTCTGGCAATAGAGGCTGGCCATCTTTCACTCTCTCCTGATTGACGACCGAATTCCTTCGAGCCAGTTCATCAGGATCCAATAATTCGTGGTAGCCATTGGCCAACTCGACACCATGGACGTACATCTCAAAACGTTCGGCAACAGGTACTTCTTCCTCGCGAATCACCGCCAACGCAGCTTGGCTGGCGGGCCAATCATAGATGATAACTCCACCCTCAAAACCAAGCTTCGGCTCGATCAACCGAGACAGAATCAAATTTAACCAATCATCACGGGCCGACGCCTCGCATGGCATTTCGATCTCTATTCCATGCTGGAGAGCAACAGATTTGAGTTCGCTAACTGCACAAGAAAACGGATCAACGCCTACATACTGAGAAAAAACCTGACGATAGGTCACTCGTTTCGTTTTCGGTTGCCCCAGCATCTCCTCGACTAATTCTCCTAATAAAGCCATGCCTGACTCGAGGTTATCACCAACGCGATACCATTCGAGCATCGTGAACTCAGGATTGTGCATCTCACCCGTTTCGCTTTGCCGAAACGCTTTGCCAATTTGGTAAATCGCAGTCGCTCCACTTGCGACCAAACGCTTCATGCCAAATTCAGGAGACGTCTGAAGCCACAGCATCTCATTCGAATTAGAATCGACTCCGGTGATCTGATTTTTTGGAATCCCGACAGGGTGAAGATGGCGGTCGACCACGATATCATGGGAGATCAACGGGGTTTCAACTTCAAAGAATCCTCGGTCATCAAAAAAACATCGCAGTCGTCGCAAAACATCTGCCCGTCGCTGCAGTGCATTAATCTGTGCCGAGGGTAGAAAATCGTCATTCATGGCGATTGCCAACTTTCCTTATCAAAAAACAAATGAAACGCTATGAAACTACAGTTTCTCGAAACCACCTATTCTGTCTGTCAGCTCGCTGCTCATACGAGCGTCCCCGACTGGGCAAGTTCGTATATGGCAGTCATTCGCACCGACGATGAACTGACGATCATTACCGCAACCGACGCAGTTCCTGAAACGGTCAAAGCAGAGCATAATTTTGCCTGCTTTCGCGTCACAGGAAAGCTCGAATTCGACGTGATTGGCGTTATTGCTGCAATCAGCCGAGTGCTCGCAGAATCAGAGATCCCTATCCTATCAGTTTCCACTTACAATACCGACTACTTCTTAATTGCAAATGACAATCTTGATTCAGCACGTTTATCGCTCTCTCAGGCCGGATTTGAAATACTGAACTAATATGTGTGGACGACTAACACTCAGAACTCCGACCACGGCGCTAACCGCCTTGTTTAGTGGGCTCCAGTTCCCTCAACGAGAATTCCGTTTCAATATCTGCCCGACGCAATCGGTTCTCTGCATTCGCCAAGCAAAGTCATCTCAACTCGAATCGGTGGATCTCCGCTGGGGCTTAATTCCATCATGGACAAAAGATACCAAGACCGGTGTGGGCTTAATTAATGCTCGATCGGAAACTGCCGCCACGAAACCCTCGTTCCGAGATGCATTCCAACATCGGCGATGTTTAATAATTGCAGATGGTTTTTTTGAGTGGAAAAAAACTGGATCCACCAAACAGCCTTTCTATATTTGCCGGAAAGACCAGCAACCATTTTGTCTAGCAGGATTATGGGAATCGTGGCAGAACGAAAACCAAACCGCCATCCAAACCTGCACAGTTCTTACCACCTCAGCAAACGAATTCATGGCTCCTCTTCATGACCGCATGCCAGTGTTCCTTGAGCCGAATCAATTTGAACGCTGGCTCGACAAGACAAGTCATCTCGCAGACACGATTCAACCGATGATGTCCCCACTTTCTACGGACTCGCTGCAAGCCCATCCAGTCTCCACATTGGTCAATCGCCCCGGCAACGACTCCAAAGAATGCATCACTCGTTCAAACAAGCCTATCCAGCAAAATCTGTTTTAGCCGCTTGCCGTCAAACCGGGACTCACTTTCCAAGGGGATCGCCGCTTTTCGACATCCATTCCTGAAGCGCCTCAAACATTCGATCGACCTGATCAGTGTATTGGGGGTCGCCAATCAAATCGTTGGTTTCCCAGGGATCCTTTTCTAAATTAAAGAGTTGCTTGCGTCCGCTGTGAGTGTAATACAACAATTTCCACTCACCTTCTCGTACGGCTCGCACACCCTTAGGAACCTTCACATTAGGCATGTACGCACCAAACACCCGATCCAAACCCTGGCTGTTACCGCGAATCACGCTCGCAAATTCAAACGGCTCGGTGTACGCCGGGGCTTTTAGCCCTGCAAAGGACGCCAGAGTTGGATAGAGACCATGAAGATAGGCGAACCCAGTTCTAGTTTCTCCTACGGGGATTCCAGGGCCCGCCAAAATCATTGGCACCCGCCACGATCCGTCATATAAATTTTGTTTTCCCATCAATCCATGCTCACCAACGGCCAGTCCATGATCCGCAGTGAATAGTATCAGGGTATTGTCTAGCTCTCCCATGGCTTTTAGCTTCTCAACCAACTGCCCAATGCGATCGTCAATCTGTGCGCACATCGCAAGGTAAATTGCTCGTTCTTGGCGAACCGTCTCAGGTAGATGCGGCGGCTTGTAAACCATTTCATCCCTGACTTTCATATCGCCGTTGTCAAACGGATGAATTGGCAAATAATTCGGTGGCTCTTTCACATTGGGAAAGCGATTTAGAATTTCAACGGGTACATGCCTTGGGTCATGGGGAGCATTAGTGGAGATGTACATCATGAACGGCTTTTTTCGATCCCAAGTCTGATCCAGAAACGATTCAGCCGCATCGTAAAAAACATCCGTACTCCATCCTTTTGACTGATGCTTTTCGATCTTGCCGTCACTATTAATTCGAACGCCAGTCGGATCCATCATCCCAATCTCGATCGCATTGTCCTTCGCTCCCCCTCGATCCCGGAGATTAAAAGGCAACATTCCACCAGTCACCGCTTCAGCGTGATCAAAACCTCTCAGCAGCGCCTCGTTACCGTTGTGCCACTTACCGGTGGCGAATGTATCCCAACCCTCGTTTCGAAATTGTTCAGGCAGCAAAGTGTCAGAGGTATTAAGCTGAGCTGGGCCCTTGTAGCTCAACTCGCTAGGGGTGACCGACCATAACGCTCGTCCCGTTAACAACATCGCTCGACTACAAGTGCAAATCGCACCGCTGAAACCACCCTGGTGAACCGTATTGCTCATGACGGTGCCACGTTTTGCCAAGGCATCAATGTTAGGTGTCCGCGCCTGCTGCCCGCCCGTGGCTGTCACACAATGGCGACTGAAATCGTCAGTCATGAGAACCAAGACGTTAACCGGTTTTTCCTTTTTGGAAAGATGGTCTTCGGCGATTACATCGACGCCCCCCAATCCTCCACAAACCAACTCGGATAGAACAAAAATTAATACAAATTTCAGATTCATAATTTATCAAACATATTATTTGTTTTACAGAGAAACCAAGCCGCCATTGTAGGAAGGAATGCCGTGATTGCCAATTTTAATTTCTTGATTCACTAATTTCACGATGCGCACTCAACAAACATTGGAAAGGTTGAAACTGCACGAATCGCAATTTCACAAGGCCTGCTAAAATTTCAGTCCTAACGGATAACTTCCCCCGCCTCCTGCAAAACTGCTAAACTGATCAACAAGAATAAAAACCACCCATGGAGTGTACAAATGCTGAAAAAAATCGATCGACGCCAGGCATTAAAAACGGGTCTCGCCATTTCCAGTCTTGGGTTGGCGGCTGGGCATGTTCAGGGCAGCGGACTGAATGAAAAGTTCCGAACAGCGCACATTGGAGTCGGCGGGATGGGAGGGGCCGACCTAGGCTCCATTGCCTCGCATCCACAAGTCGAAGTTGGAGCACTCGTCGACGTCGATGCGAACACACTCAAAGGAGCTTCACAAAAACATCCGGGCGCGGAAACGTTTGCCGATTATCGTGAGATGCTCAGTAAGCTGGGTGATAAAATTGACGGAGTTGTGATCTCAACACCAGATCACACTCATGCGCCGGCAGCCATGTCGGCCTTGAACCTTAACAAACCAGTCTATTGCCAAAAGCCGCTGACTCACGAAGTCTTTGAGGCGAGAAAACTAAGAGAAGTTGCGGAACAAAAAAATCTCGTTACGCAAATGGGAATTCAGGTTCATTCCAGCGCGCCCTACAGAAGAGCAGTTGAGATGATTCAAAGCGGTGTGATTGGAAAAGTCAGCGAGGTTCATGCCTGGTCGAATAAAAACTGGGGCTATGACGGCGGTCCATTTCCCAAACGAGCTGGAGGCCCCCCCGCTCAATTGGATTGGGATTTGTGGCTCGGAGTCACAGCGACTCGCCCCTACTGCGACAACGTTTATCATCCAGGCAGCTGGCGAAAAATGATCGACTTTGGAACCGGAACTCTCGGTGACATGGGCGTTCATATCTTTGACACGCCTTACGCCGCTTTAAAATTAACAGCACCAAAGTGGGCCAAAACTACCTGCAGAAAACCCACTGGGGTTGGGCACCCGGAAAAGAACATCGTCGAATATGAATTTCCTGGAACGGCATACACAACCGACTCCATGACTTGGAAATGGTATGACGGTAGCTACGCCCCTCCCCAAGAACTCGAACTGCCCCAAGGACTAAAGCTACCAGGCCAGGGCGCACTCTTCATTGGCGAAAACGGACAGATGCTTCTGCCACACGTTGGTGAAGCTCAACTATTTCCCCAACAACAATTTAAGGATTACCAACGACCGGACATTGGAAGCAACAACCATTACCACCAATGGGTCGATGCCTGTCTTGGAAACGGCCAGACCAGTGCCGACTTTGGTTATGCGGGGCCGCTAACTGAGGCACTACTCTTAGGTGTGGTCGCAAATCGATTCCCGGGAGAAACACTAAACTGGGATGCCGAAAATCTAAAGGTTACCAATCTTGATGCGGCGAACCAATTAATCAAACGCAACTACCGCAAAGGTTTTGAAGTTACAGGACTTTGATGGGTACCGCCTGAATTTCAAACTGAAGAACTGAGTTTCGTCTCACGAACCCTCTAGCGCTCCCCGATTTCAAGACAATACTATGATCCAACAGCAACTCTCGACTGTCCGCATTCTCGCATTCGTAATGACCCTTACGGCGATAATCGGCCAAACTCGCGGGCAGGACCTTCATTGGTCCGACGATGGAAAACAGGGTTGGTTCCAACAGTCGGATGACTCTGGAACCAAACAATTTCACTTCATCGATGTTGAACGCGGATCTTCGCAAATCGTGATGGAGCAATCTTGGTTTGAGCAACAAAGTGGCAAAAGTACGGTCACCGGTATTTATCCTACAGAGCAACCCAGCATTTTCTTAATTCAATCTGGTCGAACTCTCTATCAAATCGATTGTCAGAAAAAAACCAGCGAATTACTCGACCCAGCATTAATTCGACAACATCGCCCCCGATTGTTTCTTCCACCCAAATCCGGCTCGCGTGGTCAATCAACCTACATCACGATGGATAACCAAACCGACCATCAAATCGAAACTTTCTGGGTCTCTGAAGTTGGCAAAGAACGTCCATACGAAGTTCTCAAACCAGGCCAGCAACTCAAACAACAGACGTTTGTCGGACATGTTTGGTATTTAAAACGAAATGGAAAGCCAATTGGTTGTTTTACCGTTCGACCCGATGACTATATTGTCTTCGACAAAGCATTTCTGGATGACATCCGATTCGAGTCGCTTCCCCGCGCTCAAAATTCTCGTCCACTCGCTCGTACTTTTAATCGTCGAGGAACCCAGTCGCCTGATCGAAAATGGAAGGTACAGGTTCAAGATCATAACCTTTGGATTGAATCCAAGGGGGACGATTCAGCGAAATCTCAATTAACGCAAAATGGGACAGAAAAAAATACATTTCGCCACATCGGCTCGGGAACGCGATGGCTTTCAACCTCTTCTCGAAATCCAGACCAATGTGAAGTGCGTTGGTCCCCCGATTCGAAGCGATTCATTGCCTACCAAACACCCGTCGCACCTGAAAATCGCGTTTACTACATTGAATCGAAACCAAAAAACCAACTTCAGCCCCTCCTAAGGTCTTATCAATACCCCAAACCGGGAGACACTTTATTATCACCACGGCTGAAACTGTTTTCCGTAGATTCGAAAACAGAAATTCCAGTTTCAAACGAACTCTTCGAAAATCCTTTTTGGACTCGTTTTCTTGGCTGGTCTCAATCAGGAGATCGATTTCGAATCCTCTACAATGCCCGAGGCCACCAAAAACTAAGATTGCTTGAGATTGACGCAAATGATGGTTCAGTCAAAACGATAATCGAGGAGACGAGTCAGACTTTCATTCACTACTCAGACTCGTGCAAGTCAACTTTTCGAGATTTGCCCAATAATGAAATCCTTTGGGCCAGCGAGCGAAGTGGCTGGAACCACCTCTACCGATTCGACCGCGAACAGGGAACATTAATCAACGCAATCACCTCGGGTGATTGGAATGTAAAGAGAATTCATAAAATTGATATGGAGCAAAAGTCTATCTGGTTTTACGCAGTTGGAATTTACCCCGACAAGGATCCTTATCACGAACATTTTTGCCGCGTCAATTTCGACGGTAGTGATTTAACCTATTTAACTACCGGCGATGGCACCCATCAAATCCAGTTCCAACCTAATCAGAGCAGTTTCATCGACACTTATTCTCGTGTCGACATGGCGCCAGTCCGGGAACTACGAGACAGCAAAACTGGTGAATTAATCACTCCGTTAGGGCGACAAAACACAAAACAACAATTTGGCAAAAGAAAGCTAACCGAACGGTTTGTAGCCAAAGGTCGGGATGGCGAAACAGACATCTGGGGGATCATTCACTGGCCAATTAATTTTGATCCAGCAAAAAAATATCCCGTCGTCGAGAACATTTATGCGGGCCCCCACGATCACCACGTTCCGAAGTCGTTTCGAACCGGTTATGGCCATCGCCATAGAATCGCGGACGCAGGAATGATCGTTGTTCAGATTGACGGAATGGGGACAGCCTGGCGATCGAAAAAATTCCACGATGTTTGCTTTAAGAATCTTCGCGATGCTGGTTTTCCCGATCGTATTGCCTGGCTAAAAGCGGCTGCCGCAAAGTTTCCTCAGATGGATTTATCTCGTGTTGGAATTTATGGCGGGTCCGCTGGCGGACAAAATGCAATGGCTGCCTTACTGTGGCACAACGATTTCTACAAAGTCGCAGTGGCGGACTGCGGATGCCATGACAACCGAATGGACAAAATTTGGTGGAACGAACAATGGATGGGTTGGCCCGTCGACGACAGCTACCAGGAAAACTCCAACATGGAAAATGCCCACCTTCTCAAGGGCAAGCTTATGCTGACACTTGGGGAACTCGACCAAAATGTTGATCCGGCCAGCACAACACAGGTAGTCGGTAAATTAATCGAACACGATAAAGATTTTGAGTTCGTGTTGATTCCAGGCAAGGGACATGGTGCGGGCGAATCACCTTGGGCCGCAAAGAAAAGACTGAATTTTTTAAAGGAGCATCTCGGCGTAGAATAAAACCCAATCCCACCCAGTTCAGAGAAAACCAGTTTACTTATCTGGCGACGCTGGCGTTTCACTGAGAGATGAATCCTGCCCGTCAACAGATTTCTCCGAACCTACAGACTGGTACAGCTTTGCCAACTTGAGCAGGACAGGCTCAATCGATTGATAGTAATTCACCTCGCCTAGCGCATCTTTCTTTTGACGCAACGTTTCCAATTCTCGTTCTAATTGTTCGCGTGTTTCTCGCTGCTCAATAGTCAACTTCGCTTCAGTGCCGCGGCGGATCAAAAAAACCTGATTCGAAACGAAACCATCTGGCTCGTTCGCTTTAGACTTTTTTACAGCCCGAGTCCCCTGAAACCAATCCGACGGCGTGCCTTTACCATCACCATTATCATCAATCATCGCCAGTTCTGTGGCCAGTCGCGTCTCTTCCAGATAAAACTCCTGCGTCTGCGAGGAAGCTGCCACAACCGCTTCCAACAGAGACGTCTGCAAGTCTTTATCGAGATCGTATGCTGGATCATCAATTGCAGCAGATAAATATTCTCCAAATCTTGCAAAGTTCCGCTGGGCACTCGACTTGGTGGCCGTGATGACTACCCGATTGGGGTACTTAAGTTTTCCAACAAACCCGCCACTCGATGACGCACAGTTCACCACAATCGTGCGTGCCTTTTGATCAATTAACCATTCGTGCAATTGCACTGCAGAGAGATCCGGCCCCCGGAGATTGAATTTAGAGACTTTGCCATCGTCAGTGCCATGCCCGATCAAAACCACCCACAATTCAGCGGTTCCCTCGCCAGGATTTGTCAGCGCTTGCTTCAATCGCAACAGATCGTTTTGCTCCGCCGGATTGTCCTCTAAACCGATACATACAAAATCAGGCCCCGATTCACCAGCCGAGGTAATCGCTGACTTCCAATTATCAGCCCAGGTTTCAAACTGCTGCTGGTAATCGTCACTTCCACCAGCTCCTACCACGACAATGACCTTTTGTTCCTGACTGTAGAGGTCTCCAGAACAGAAACACAGGCTTGACATCCAACAAAGTGTCCCCAACGTCCTGTGAAGTACATTCCAATTCTTCGGCTCAGATAGCCATTGTCTAATCATGGTGAGCCATTCTTTAATTTCTTTAATTGATCTCACGCCAACCCCTTCCAACGTCGTAGTCCCCATTCTCCGATCAGCAATCCGATCGCCAATGAGAATACAGTCCATCGATGCCACCAGGGATTCGAGACGGTCTCCATGACCGGCACTTCTCGATACTCCAACCCGGCAACAAACTGCTCCAAAGAATCAATCTCAACAACCTCGCCGCCGGTTTGATCAGCAATCTCTTTCATCAACCGGGGGTTGGGTTCGAGTGATTGAAACTCTTCGCTGTCTGGTTCAGAAACCCATCCCGATTCCCGCGTTTCAATTTCGCTCCCATCAGGTGCCTTCACAACGACTGACGCCCGATAAACTCCAGTCTCCCCCGAAACAAAATTTGCAACATAGACACCCGGCACGGAATCGGTTGGCTCACCAGCCAGCTCAATGGTTTTACCTTCAGGGGTTTGCACCTGAATAACCACAGTGGCATTATCAAAAGGCTTGTAAGCTTCATCATTAACCGACACCTTTATTTCAGACGAGCGATTCGCATCGTTGAGCCGATTTATTTCCACTTCGACACGACGGGGAACATCAGCTATTGCCCACCGCAGAGTCTGCCGCCACGCCTTGAGCAGGTCTTCATTGTCCTCTTCGCTCTTTAATTGCCAGCGCCAAAAATCTCCAATCAGCAAAGCCCCAGAACGACCGCGTCCATAGGGTTGAACCACGAGTGCTGGATGCTTTTTCTCGGCGTCCGAGGTCACCGTCGCTAATACAGTCGCTCCCGGCTTGATGGAATTCGTGAGATTCACTGTCTTAAATTTCGGCATTGCCGCTAAGCGAATGCGTTCTTTTTCTTCCGTTGATTCAATCCTTACCCAAGGCTGCAGCCAACCTTCACGCGTGAGGTCGAGTTCGTATTTTTTATCTGATGGAGTCGCAAGGCGATCTAGATAGACCGGCAACATCTCGCCAATTTGAGTCTTTGCATAATCACCGGCAACGAAAGATTCCTGCCCACCGAGCATCAACAGGCCGCCACCACGCAAACTGACAAATTGCTGCAGCAATGACTTTTGATCCTCGGTAAAGAAATCCGCCTCCAAGTCATCAATCACAATGGCATCGTATTCAAAAAGCGTTTCAGCATCCTTGGGAAAACCACCTCGCAACTCTTCTTTATCTCTAGTCCCCAGACGAATGAACACGGGTTCGTCATTCTGCTCTGTTGTATCGTCGTCCTGAGAGTCGAACCCACGAAAAAGGGAATTCGATTGCTGACCGTCCCGCCCTCGAAACGTAAACTTAGCCTCTCGTTTGGCAATTCTTACCAAGGCGACGAGATCTAACTCGTCGTCCCCCTGCAATGACCTTCGTAGAAATTTAAGCTCCCAGTTTGGGCGACCAGTCACGTAAAGTATCCGAAAAGGTCCTCGACCACGATCCACGAGCACCAGTCGCTCATTGTTAACAACGGTCGCTTCGGCCTGAGGATCGACGACCGACGCCTCTCCGGCAGCATAAGCCTTTACCTTGAAGACATTAATGCCACGACGTTCGGGCCGTGTTTGAAAACGAACGACAAACGGCTTACCGTCTTCAACATCCACCACTTCTTTTTTTGAAACTTCCTCTCCAGCTTCATCGAGCAGGGCAACCACAATTTCCTCACCCTCGTAACCACTAGCCATCAATTCAGCCGTTATTGTCACAGGAGCCGATTCAAAGTTAGTTTGCGTGCTGCTAACTCTGGTAATGCCGAGATCTCTGGCTGGTAGCTGGTCACCCAATAAGACTGGAAACACAGGCGGCATAGAATCCCAGGGCATGGCAGCGAACGCTTCTTTATTCCAATCAGTTGCGTTTCCATCGGTCATTAAAATAATCCCTGCTGCCGGGCGACCGGCAAACCGATTTGCGGCTAAACTTAGATTCGAAAGAATATCGCTGCCACGTTGGTCGGCACGAAAGCCTTCAAAATTGGAAACCGGTCTCAGCCGCCGATCAAATTGATATTTTCGAACATCAAAATCTTCAGCCAACTGACTCAACCAATTGGCCTCATCATTAAGCTTCTGGAATAGCTCCGCCTCTCGCGTCGTGCTGCCACCTCTGTCTTTTATCTGTAGACTTTGACTGTCATCCGCCATGACCACCATCAAGTTCGCTCCCTGTTCAGGGCGAGCATAGCGATACATGGGCTCCAGCAAACAAATTGCCAACAACAATACGGCTAGAATCTTCATCACCGCCATCAGCGATTTAGCACCAACAGCAGCGCGTGCGTTGAAATAAGACCAGATGACAATTCCAGCCGTGATCGCCAGTAGACTAGCGACTGCAATTCCCCAGTCGGAGGCTCCCCATGCATTCGGGATCCAGGAACTATCCATTACTTTCCGCCCCCAAGCTGCTCATAGTATTTGCGCACTGCATCTTGATATTGAGCTGGAACAGGGTCGCGATCGACGGGAACCATTGCTTCATCAGATCCGCGGCGAAGGATCTCCTCGACGACTCGATCCTGCAACTCGGCCAACGGTTCAGCAACCTTCATTTTGATTAAATCCCAATTGGGTTCCTCTGAATGCCGATTCAATTCCTTTCGAATTTCACGCGCCTGCTCACGTATACGGGAAGCCTCGGCTCTCAACTCTGGGTCATCCACCATTTCCTCTACATCTCGCAATCGATCCGACCAGTCCCGGAAATCATCTCCAGTCAAAGGCCGTACGATTCTCTGATCGCCCCCTGCGTAGCTTCCTTGAGGTAGATTCCCCGCCTGCTCAGAACCTTCATTGGTACCAAGATTTCTCATCAAATCTCGCTCTTGAGGCTCGCTGTCTTGTCCGCGTCCCCCCTCTCCATCAGGCGATTCCTGTTGACCCTGTCCGAGAGATGGTTCCGCGCCTGGGGTTTCACCCTCACCCTGAGGCCGCTCACCTGGCGGAGCTTGCTCAGACTCTCCACGTCCCTGACTTGGTTCCTGACCTGGAGGTTGAGGTTCACCGCGATCCTGAGGTCGCTCGCCCGGTGGATTCTGTTCGGATTCTGAGCGTCCCTCTCCGGAAGGCGGAGATTCAGAATCTTCCGAACCCGTTTCAGACGTCTCCGACGCACGTTCTTGCGACCCTTGCTCGATTTCGTTTTGCAAATCTCGATTGAGTCCCTCCAGTGTGCCGCGAGCTGCCTTCAACGCTTCCGTTTCATCGCCAAGTACGCTCTCTGCCGCATTCTCAATTCCCTCGCGTATTTCTTGAATCCCCTCACGAGCCCGTTGTTCCTCATTGATTGCATCTTCTTTCCAGCCACGATTCAATGACTCTCGCGCCGACTCAAGTGCTTCATCAGGTCGGCTGGATTCCGAATCACGATAAGTATCGTACAGCTCTTCAGCAAGCAATGGCTCGAAGGGCTCAGCTTCCTCAATGGTCTCCCGCATCCGATCCCTTAACTCCCCAACAGCCTGCTCCTGTTCGGCCAGTTGACGATCCAAATCAGGTTGCTCAGATTCTGTTTCCCGCAACGACCTCGCGTCCTGCTGAGTTCGAGGCAAATCCGACGCTGCCAGTTGTTCCGCAATATCTTCCTGCTTCCGCTCAATCTCCTGAGCTTCCTGCCGCAACTCTCTCATTTGTTCAGTAAATTGCCCGGAGGATTGGCTCTGAAGTTCATCTCGCAGCTCTTCCAACTCTCTTTGGGCTCTCGTCCCTTCAGCGGCTGCTCTGGAAACTTCATTGTCCTCCAGGGCTTCGGCAGCTTGTTGTAAATTTTCACGCACGTCTTCAAGCTGCTCTGCCTCTTCCGCCATCCGCTGTTGATTTTCCTCGCTCTGCATTCGGTCAAGTAATTCCTCCGCATCGCGAAGCATCTGCTCTTGCTGCTCTCGAAGCGATTTAAGCCTCCGTTCTACCTCGTCCTTTTCTTCCTGCGAATCAACTTCTTCTAACGCCGATTGCAACTCCTTGATCCGTTCGTTTAAATCCTCTTGCCGTCGGGACAATTCACGCAAACGACTGAGGACTTGGCGATCTTCCTGCTGCTGTTGATTCTGTTCGGTTTGCTCCTGCGCTGTCTTTTCGTTTTCGTATCGATTCTCATCTTCTTTCAGATTCAATTGATCTAGCTGATCTTGCTGTCGATTGTTTTGTTGCTGAGGCTGTCCCGGTTGCTGAGGCTGTTGTTGCTGTTCTGTAATTTCAAATTCCCGCGCACGCAATTTGAGCAAACCCTGGTAAGCCGCTTGCTCGCTCGACAACGCCGCTCTCAGCGAATCCAGATCATTCGTTTCTTTAGCACGGTCGAGCTTTACAACAGCTTCATTCATGAAGTTCCGAGCTGGCTCGACAAATGAAAGAGACTCTTCATCTTCTAATTCACTTGCCAACTCCGCCAAACCCTCAATGGCGGTCGTCTGTGATTGGGACAAGAGTTCGACATCAGAAACGAACGTCTCCGAAAGCCCACGCTTGCGCGACTCTCGACTCGACTCACGACGAATGACCTTCCAAGTCGCATTTATGATTTCCTTCTGCAATTCGGCGAGCTCTTGAGCCTGTTCAGCATTTTGGCCGCCTCCTTGCTGTTGCTGTTGCTGCTGTTCACTCGCCGTTGGAGCCTGTCCCTGTCGAAAGATCTCTTCGAAATGTCTGACTTCGGCGAAAAACATATCGCTGGCAACTTGCCGACGCTCACCGTCCGCACCAATATCCTCTGCCCAAAAGTAATAAGAAACCAAGTCGTCTGGCTGCACATCCAACGACTCCAAATCCAAAAGATACTCAACTTTCTTTCGCTTATTCCCTGCAGCAATTTGCTCAAGCTCAACCTCTTCAGCAGCACGCCCGGGAATCACAAAATTAACACCAAATGATTCGATCCCAAAATCATCCCAAGCGCTCGCACTCAATTGAACCTCTTCAATGGGCGAGGCATCGATATCTCGCGCGGGGGTCAACAACTTCAAATCGGGCGGCAAATTCTCCAAGACGTTTAGGACAAATTTGGGAGGAGTTCGATTGTCGCGTTGATCGACATCCGTCAACTCCAATTCGTACTTACTGGACTCCGCCAGTTCTAACGTGAGCAATAACTTCTTCGGATCCTCCGCGTCGAGAACCAAGTCGATCGGCTCCCCACCGTCCTTTGGAAAAAGGACAGCACTGGCCACCGGTTTATTTAGGTAAAACTCCAACTGTGCCGAAGTTCCCTCGACGGCGGTCAGTCTTCGGAAATCCTGCAAGACCTTATCCTCAGACCCCGTGTACTCTGGGTATTTCAATGTCGCATCCGCCCGAACGAGTCGAGGGTAATCAAAAACCGTGACCTCATAATCATCGGTGGCTTGGTCAGCGTACGTCACTCGATAGGAAAGCGGAGCCTGCACCATTGGAATTCTCGCTCCGAACACCGGATCGTCGAGACTCTTCGACATCGATACACTTACTTCTTCCCCAGCTTCGTTGACGTAAATGAGATCCGCATTGGTCGGAATCGATTCTCCAAATCGAGCCAGTACTAGCAAACTCGTACCACGCTCGACTTCGGCGTTACCGGGCTCAACTGCGATGGTTATCGCCCCCGAGTCAATCGCCAAATCCGAAAATGCGATTGCAGTATCACCCTCATGCGGAATGGCGAACCAAACCAAACTGATCAACGCAATCATCCACCCGAATAAGCTGAAGAAGCCAACCACGGGTGCCGCAATTAGCTGCCAGCGTGGCACCAACGAAGCCCAGCTATTTTCATAACTATGGGTCACGGCTTTCCTCATGACCGCCTGTTGCAAGAAGCTAAGACTCTTACCATCCTCTGCCTGCTGCTCAATCGCAGTCAACAAACTGGAATCCAATTCAGGAAATTCGCGCTCAATTCGCTTCACAGTTTTGAGCGAAGAATCGGACTTAAACAAACCAAAACAAATGCCCACGATCGAGGCTGCAAACGTAGAGATTAAAAAAGGGAAACCGACTCGTGAAACATCAAGCTCGCCGGTGCGATTTAGATAAATCAAAACGACCGCAATCACCAGAGACAGGCCCCAAATCAAAGCGAGAGTCCACGCCACTCGAAGGAACCGAGTTCTTCGAATAACGGGCTCAATACGTTTGTAAATTACGTGATCCATTAAACCAATTCTCCACCAGTTTCGACTGCCACCGTTTCGCCATTCGACAATTTCGACCTCGACGAAGTCCGCGCGGCAAGCCATGTCTCAAACATCAATAATAAAATAGCCGCAACAATTAACCACTTCCATATTTTTTGACGATCTTCAATATCTCGATCCAGCATCGAACGCATCTGCGCCCGTTCTGAGGCTGCCGTTTCCTGCTCTCCCACATTGACGGAAAACATCTCGATCTGTTCGAGTGGAATCGCTGTCGTCGAACTTTCAGATCGATTTACATTGACAGCAAAGAGCACTTCTTCTTTGCCAGAACGGCCTGCGTCAGCGTCCGAATCCCCGCCAACGGAGTCCCCCCCGTCGGTAATCAATCGATAGATTCCCGGTTGATCCGTCTCCGAAAAAACTTCAGCATCGGCCTCAATCGCCTCGCGTGTACCGTCCGGCTTGACCATCTGGCGACGCCTCAAGCTCGACTCTGCTCTCGGAATAACAATGGTTTCCCCGACGGTGTAAGACTTATCGAGCTCCGGCAGATCGGCTGCAATTTCAACCAGGCCATTGATTAATGGGACAAACTTGGTGGATAACGCCAGTTGGCTTTGCTGCGGATTCCAACCACTCGCCATCACATAAACACATCCACGGTCAGAACCGTCTAATTTCCAAACCGCCGGATCATCGTTTTCAAATCGAGCCAGCACCACCGCTTGTGGATCGACAATTTCAACCGATTGGTGATTCCAAAATCGAATATTAGTAAAATCGTTATACCGAGGATTGGCGAACAATTGAAATAACCGACTGGAAAAATCAATCTCCGCCAGCATCTGGTAATCGTTTTTAGAACGCCTCGGTTTGCCCGATTGCGTTTTCAAACGGCCACCAATCCAGTCTTGCGAAAAACTGACTGTTTCAGCATTGGAAAGGATCACGAACAACGTCCCTCCCGCTTTCAAATACTCATCAATTTCATCGCGGCGAATTTCATCAACAGGTGATGTCATCACCGTCAATGCCACCGATCCGATGGCGGCGTCTGCCAGTGAATCGTCGGGCTCCAACTGCCGCACGACCACTCTACGCGTGGGCGATTCGACCAAACCTCGCCGCAAGTAATATTGCAATCCCTCTGGATTGTCCGGCGTATCTGAACCAAGATAATCCACCCTCAATGTTTGTTGCTCGATCGGCGCGACAAAATACTCGTTATCAAAAACCTCTGAATCACCAGACAGCTCGAAAACCTGATTGTTTAAATTTTGCTCCGGAGGGATTTGCATCACCCGACTGGTCCCCGGAGGAACAAAAAATGGTAGCGATTCAGCGCTCGTTCCATTTGTCCAATTAACAAAAAACTGGTCTACCAGCGACTCCTCTGAATTTCGAACTCGAATCCGAAGACCAGAATCAGATTCATCGCTCGTCGCCGCTAACAATTGAAGCGTCGCATTAGTTGGGTCCTCTGCGACTACAGAATAAAACTCAACAAAAACTGTCGCTGGCCATTGATAAGCCTGCAGCGAATCTAAATTTGATCCCTTCTGCAAGTCGCTTACTACTACCATCTGAAGCTTGGCAACGGTGGCCTGTGCTCCCTCAACTCGCTGTGAGTCTCGCCAGACATCGAGGTTATCGGCGACTGTTACCATCGCATTTCCGAGATCAGATCGTTGCCAACCAGGATCTAAAGTTTTAAATCCCTTGCGGATGGAATCGGCGCGCGCGCTCAAACTATCGTCGAGCTGATCGTTAAAACCAACGACTGTCCGCGCAGTCGCGTCGAATGCGATTAGCGACACGTCGTCGCCTTTTTCCAATCCATTGAGTACTTTTTCGATCTGACGTTCAGCTTGATCCCAAAGACCGGATCGACGCATACTCGCGCTTGTATCAATTAAAATAGCAATCCGCCGGTTCGCAACTTCATACTCTGAAAGAGAATTTTGACCACGGAAAAATGGCCGCATAAATGCAATTGCAATTAAGGCAATCGCAAGCGCACGCAACAAGAGCAATAAGATGTTCTCCAACCGGCTTCGACGTGTCAGGGAAGGAGGCGAAGGTTTAAGGAATAATAGCGAACTAAACTCCGTCTGCCCCTTCGGCGTCTGCCGGATCAGATGAAGTAAAAATGGAAAGGCGATCGTCAGAGCCCCGAGACCAAACAACCAGGCAAGTGCACTCACTGAGCCCCCCTGACCTGCGTTGCGCGTTTCACGGATCTACCGGAGGACGCTCGTGATTGAATCAACTCTAACAATGCGACTTCAATCGGTTGATCCGTTGAGATGGTGAAAAAATCAACACCGATTTGATCACAAATCTCCTTGATGGCAGCTTCGTGCTCCGCGAATCTTTTCCGATAATCTGCCACCGCCGATTGCGGATCGACATAGATTTCTCGCCCTGTTTCCAAATCTCGAAACAAACTCGCTTTATCGAATTCAAATTCAATTTCGGTTGGGTCAAGCGTTCTCAGAATGACAACCTCATGTCCGCGTGTCCGGAGGTAATTGAGGTTCTTCACAAAGCTCTCAACAGGAGCCAGTAAATCTGAAATCAGGACAACCAGGCCACGCTTCGAAACCGTCTGTGCAATCTGCTCGAGAGGTGCCGACAAATCAGTTGACTTTCCAGATGTCGAGTTTTCGAGCGTTAGCATTAACCGTCGCAAATGTCCCGCCCGATAACGGGGAGGAATCATGTCGACGATCTGATCACCAAAAGTCACCAGCCCAACCGCATCTCTCTGCCGATTCAAGAACCAAGCAAGTGATGCCGCCATCGTTTTCGCATATTCCAATTTGGAATACGTGCCCGACCCAAAACCCATTGAATGACTCATGTCAACCAACAGATAACACCGAAGATTGGTTTCATCTTCAAATCGTTTAATGTAGTACCGATCCTGCTTAGCATATAATTTCCAGTCGAGGTACCGAAGATCATCCCCGATAGAATATTGACGGTAATCGGTGAACTCGACTGAGAAACCATGGTAGGGACTGCGATGAAGCCCGGACATAAATCCTTCGACTACGATCTTTGCGCGCAATTCAAGGTTCTTGATCTGCATGATCGCAGTGGGTGATACTGCGGATGTGGATTCTTGAGTGGGTGAAGGATCTGCCAAACATACCTCTACAAGCTAAAATCAAAGTCGCAACAACATTATTGCTTAAAAACAATCCCCGAAATCATTGGTTACCTAATTGCGGCGCGGGGACATGCGCTAACAATTGGTCGATAATTTTCTCGACAGTCACTCCTTCTGCTTCCGCGCGATAACTTGGCAGAATTCGGTGGCGCAACACGGGATGCGATAATGACTTAACGTCATCGAGATTTACATGAGACCGCCCACAAAACAGAGCGCGTGCCTTCGCACCAAGAATCAAATTCTGAGCAGCTCTCAGGCCCGCCCCCCAATTTACATATTGATTTACAAAATCTGGTGCACCCGAACGGCCTGGCCGACTTGCATCGGCAATTTGAACCGCGAATCGCACCAAGTCCTCTGCGACTGGAACATTTTTTACCGTCCCGTGAAAACGCCTTACATCCTCAGCTGTGAAAAGCTTATCAATCGTTTGCTTAAACTCAGACGTGGTCTGTTGCACTACTTTGACTTCTTCGTCCTGGCTTAAATAGTCGATTTTCACGTTGAACATAAATCGATCGAGCTGTGCCTCGGGAAGCGGATAGGTTCCTTCCATTTCAATCGGATTTTGAGTCGCCAAAACAAAGAACGGTTCTTCAAGCTGGTAGCTTACACCCGCTACAGTTACTTGATGCTCCTGCATCGCTTCGAGAAGCGCTGCCTGTGTTTTAGGTGGAGTTCGATTGATCTCGTCTGCTAACACAACATTTGCAAAAATTGGTCCCTTCACGAATTGCATCGACCTCGCACCACTGTCCGTTTCCTGAAGAATTTCAGTTCCAGTAATGTCAGCCGGCATCAAGTCCGGCGTGAATTGAATCCGACGAAAATTCAAATCAAAAACCTCTGCAATACTTCTGACCAATAAAGTCTTCGCTAATCCCGGAGCACCGGTTATCAGGCAATTCCCACCCGCAAACAGACTGATCAGCAATTGCTCAATTACCACCTCTTGCCCAACAATCAATTTCGATAGTTGGTCATATATTTTCTGCCGCCCATCTCTAATCTGTTGCACAGCGTACTGTTCGTCTTCGTAGGTATTGAGTGTCACTTCGTCAGCTCCAGTTGTTTAATTTGAGTTTCATCGATTTCAAATCAATGCGTCATTGCATAGGTCACGATATTAATTCCGAGAGGGTAGGCATAAGGTTCGGAATAAGTTTCAAAATACCCCCGATCAACGCCCTCTCGCTCCCAACCATCACCAAGGTCTGTGTTGTGACAAATGAAGGCCATCATTCGTCCATCGTCGTCAAAGATACCGCGGTAATTTGCCGACTCTGCATCTGCCCGTTCCGTTTTGCGACCATACATAAAATGTTGGATACTCGGAATTTGGGGCTTCTTATCCAAATCATAAACGATGTGAAAAATTTCGTGATCAAGAGGAACATCTACTGGTTCACGATCCGGAAAAACTCGCTTCATTTCTCGGTAAAAATTAGCCCACTCGTCTTCCCCCCAAAAATCATCCACCATCAGGAAACCACCTTTGTTCAGATAACGG
>Ga0214481_100267_pt1 | contig 28055 bp, 25 predicted proteins | sample M1_20Mar14CPVII9_4_FD_165057 | JGI IMG/M metagenome (GOLD analysis project Ga0214481, IMG submission 165057) | Marine eukaryotic communities from Monterey Bay, California, United States - M1_20Mar14CPVII9sort6BwellG10 | ecosystem: Environmental > Aquatic > Marine > Unclassified | place: USA...
CCAATTCAAGAGGAGGGGCAGTATCATCATAACATGCCTCCATAGGATGATCAGCAGTGGCGGCACCGTTGACCATAATATCTTGAGGTGATTCATCTGTGGATGTCTCGGCTATGTCAGCAAATATGCCTGACAAGAACGCAGATCCATAGGATGCTAGAAATTGTTGACTCTTGGGGGATGAAATATGTGCGGCTGTCCTCTTAAGGGATGATTGTTGGATGTGTGAGGGACTGCCGTTCAGGGTGGTTGAAGTGTTGGTGGTATTGGTTGTACTTGTGGAATCGATTTTATGTATGGTGGTGTATTCCATGGCGGTATGTTTATTATCTTGATGTTGTGTTGCAGCTAACATCGATGATGCAGCTCCCAAGCAAGAGTTGCTTGACCAGCTGTCATCGTTGCTACAACTAGTTGTAGTGTTATTGTCGGCTCTAGACTGAGGACTCATGCTATATTATCGTGCTGAGTATCAATTCAACAGTGTAGAGCGCCAAGCAAACACACAACTCTTCACCACGATTATTGTAGATCGTGAAAATGAATTGGCTCTTAACGATGGGGTATTATATCGATCTTGGATATTGCTATTGTAAAGGTTGCATTCTAAACCCTACCGCAAAAGAGTGAGATCAATTTGTTAGTGGTTTGTTAGTAGTTGTTAGTAGGAGAGGTGCCGTAGTAAACTTTATGAAGAAGAAAGCAGATTTTTTTTATGAGCTGGTGGTTATCGGGCGGCTTATAGTGATTTTCATTTTTTGGTAGTTAGCAAAGATACTGTTTGTTTACCCGGGGGATATAGTGCACTTACGTACGCCTCTATTTGCTTGAAATTTCCTAACTTGGTTGAACTCTCATTTTAAATGTCTCAAGAAATAATAAACTAACCAATGAGAATTAAAGCTTGGTTGAAGGGAAAGCAATGATGAGTGGGAGAATAAGTACATATGCTTGTTGCAACCGAGAGGCATCCTTGTAGCAGACGTATTCATTGAGTACTCCATAACCTACAAAGAGATCATATCATAAACAAGCAGATATCCAACCATCAAATAAAGTTGGCTGATCGTGGAAATTATGACAGCTTCATCTTCTCACACTGGTATCCTTTGGGATAATCATTTGTATGAATCTTGCTAACATATGCATGAATAGTTGAAAGGAGGAGACAAAAGAGTATATATTAACACGATTCTACACCGTGGTGTACTAATCCTGCACAGGCACTGATGAATCTGCATGCAAACATGCGACGTCAGAGACTAGGGATACTTGTTGGAGTTGTACGATATGTATTTAGGTTTCTTAGAAACATCGTAACCAGTTTGGTTTTCAGCCCAACCTCAAGCCAACCAAACGAATGAAAGTTTTCCCAATTGGCTGGCTCATTAAGAAGTAAAATGGTCGCAACAAAGAAGAGAACTCGCATCTTACATTGTCCAAGCCTCTTTACTGATTAGATATATAGCCTACTTTAGCTCATTAAGCTTGAACCATTGATCATTGAACACTCCTCTCGACTCTAAGTATTGTTACCTTAATATTGGTCCTCCTTCCTCTGATAGTCTAGTTGCAAAGTGTGATAGCTGTCTCATTTGTTTGTATGCATGACCTATCCCTCCAAGTAATGGACCTAGACTTAATAAGATGATTAGGCTCACTGCTAATGCCGCTACTGCATCAACGATTTCTGGCTGTCCCAGTTGAAGCATATACGATAGACCCGCTGCTATCAGAACTGCGGTACTTCGAAGTGTATCAGCAAACACATGCTATTTGTTGGAGACAGGTATGTACGAAAATAAAAGATTGATGCAAAAAACACAATGTAAGCAAGTAGCCACTGGCATAACAAAGGAATATACAAACTGAAATCAAATTGCCCCTACTTACCGTGTATGCACTGCACATGTTCAGATTGACCTCCTGAGTACTGTTTATGATCTCCTCTTCTTGATTCTCTTCTGATATACTACTATAACTTTCTCTTGTTGATATTTCATCACTATCTAAGCGAGTCAAGTCTACCTCAGAACGTATCTCTTTTAAACTGTCAGCATATTGATTATGTAATGATCCATCATAGGCAAGCATATATCGATGTCTATCTTGGTCAATGACTGCAAATCCAAAGGCATGCTTTGCTCTTGCGAAGCAAGTTACATTGAGTATATCTAATACGAGATTCAGTCCAGAGAAGAAGAACATTACACCTATATCAGGCTCATCATCCATTGACGTTGACGTGCCATCATCTTCACTATCCTCATTATACTCTGGACTTGTTAAAGTATCCCATGCATCTACTGTAATATAAATTGTTAAACCAATTAATGTCATAACACTACACAGCGGTGGTAATATCTCAAGCCATAAACGTTGTCGTGTACGATTTAATCTTCGAATTTCCTTTTCAACATCTGATAGTGTTTGATCATCATCATTCTCTTGGAGTGATTTATTCTTAATCTTTTCTGCATATGAATTAAATAGATATGTTAATGAATCGACAACCATTGCCGAGGAGTCTCCTACCATTGCCTGACTTCTAGCCACGAATATAGCTACAAACATTTGACCTATTGCAAATATTGCAAAGGAATAGAATGCTACATTCTGTTGATGTGGATAGTCAGTGAAAGTTGTTAGCAATACAAAGTATGTTTGATTATATACTTATACACACAATGTACTTACCAAAAGATATACATTACTCGGTACGTTTGATGTTCCTTCTTTAACATTCACACCGGCTTCTACAGCAACGAGAGCTTTATCGTCATCGCTTTTTGACTTTGATATATTTGGAGCGTGAAGTAAGGAATATGAAGGTGTATTATTATTATGTTTACACATTGTTGTTGACGAAGAACAAGTACACAATAGTGAAAGAAGGAGGAATATTGAGGAATATATTGCAACTAATTGATCGATAGCAGAAAAAAGTGAAAGCAAAGTACAGTAGACTTACACGAAGATCACTTAGCTTAGGCATCATAGGATAGAATAAGAGGAAGGAATCAAAGCATGCTACTAGCATGCGCCGACAGAAGTTGTTGAGATGTGAGATGAAGAATCTATCAACGTAATTTTCACGTGGGTAAAAGTCCTTTTTGAGGTAACAGCGGTATCCGGTTGCCTTGAGCCCTGCTAGTTGCTTTTTACTAGTTGTGTGATTGGGCGGCGGCGTGCTTTATTGTATTGATTGATCTACATAATAAAGGTATTATCATGGGATTTAGCGGTGCAGAAGCATTCAGAGGAACGTCGGCTCCGTCTTTAAAGACTGAGGTTTCAGGTGAGGGCGGCAAGAGTTTTTTGCAATACATTTTTGTTATGTATGTGGTTGATGATGTTCTTTATGATTTGTTTACTTAACTCATAATATCCCTTTCCATACTTGCATTCCATACTCTAAATGAAGTTACATCCAACTCCAACCGCGTTATACTTGATTCTGAAGAGCTTAATGCTGCTTCAACGGTAAGTGAACATATGATATGTCATATCATATTTTGATATTATTAAAACATGTTTATGCTAGAGTTCTTATTAACATCTCATACTATTAACACCTCCTTAATCGCAGGCTTTCAATTTATGCTGTGGAGAGGCCTATGCACGCTTTACTGAATTAAAACGTCTCAAAGTTCACCCTGGAAATATGACGAAGGAAAGGGATAGTGTAAGTAATTAAGTTGAATGTAACAATTTTATATTATGTTTATGTGTGGGTTGTATCTGTGTGCTATTTAATTTGTATCATGAGTGCTAACTACTATTTGAACTTTTCTAATTCAATTAACCTTTTATCTGTACTAAATAATGAATGACCGATGTCTCTACGAACAACACACACAATAATACAATCCACTCAATTGACACAACAGGTTGAAAGCTGCTCAGCAAATGTATACAACGGTATTCAAAGTTCATGTCTATCAGAATACGATGCTGTAAAATCATGTTTAAGTGACAATCCAGATGAATGGGCCAAATGCGCTACTGCAAGGAGAGAGTTAGAAGTATGTTCTGTTAAGAATAACCTCGGTGAATTGAAGAAATAGAATGCTTTAAGAGGGGATTATGTGGTATTGACGAGACCACTCTTCTATAAATGGAAATGGGAAATTGTAACAATAGGGCAAGCTTGGGTTTGTGCTGGATGTAGTACTTTGTTCCAATATTGAAACAAAGAAGCAGTTGCATAAACTGCTAATCAGCAAATGAATAAAGAATAGAGAATGAATAAGTTATATACTGAGCACTGCAAGTGAATGTATAACTAGGTAGCTATACTGGTATAAGGGAAGATTGAGATCTAAACAACTGGTTTAGTATTCACTTCGTACCTACTTCTGTTTAACATAAGGTAAGGGTGTGTAGCTGTAGTTGAGGCGAGTAGGATAAGCAAGGGCCATTTATAAGGAAGGGCCTTGAATCTAAATCCAAATTGGAATGTCAACAGAAAAACAAAGCTGTTGGCGCATGAGTATGGGGGAGATTAAGCAGCAGTAGAAGCAATGACGATGCTATAGACTCCTTTATTATATGTACTGATAATTGATTGTTGAAATATTATATACGATGGTGGCACTACGCCTATCACTTCAGCCGGTAGTGATGTCTATATTGACATTGACATCTTCAATATGCTTCTTTAGTAATATCAACCAGGTTTCTGCTCGTAGTATCGACTCATATGCAGGCTTCCAACACTCGATATCATCTCCAGTATCATTTGGTAATTCATTATTGAAACAAAATACATATTCATCACATCATGTGTCATCTCATAGTGTATTGCAAAACTCACACATACGAAAAGGTAGTGTCAAATTCTCACAATCTATTGCAAATAAGGCATCTCGTATACCAAACAACAATAATTTGCATCCCTTTCTTCAGTCTAAAACTGCGTTATATGTAGAAACAAAAGAGCGCGAAGAGGTTGTTATAGCTGATACAGCAGATATTGTCAATGGTCATACAGATACACCTAAAATATCAGTGAATGGAGATGATAATGTACCAATCAATACTGAAGAAGAGGAGAATACTTCATTAGTTGAATTCTTTGAGCGTATATTTGAAAAAGAATCGTTTGGTGCATTATCACACGGAGATAATCATGTTAGTGGTGCCAATGGCGATAGTAATAGCACTTCATCAACACAGACTAAAAATACTGATGATGCCTTATCTGATATACAAAAGTCTATAGAAAGGATTCAATTAAATGCAGGATCAGAAGATATATTAGATTTAACAGTTGACTTTGCTAAGAATATTACACAGAATGCAGTTAATGGGAATGGCGAGAGTACGAATATTGATAACTTGGCTAGTGCATCAAGTGCCTTTGAGGATATACCCACTGAGATTACAAATTCAATTACGGAACTATTTCGTCAACTCGAGGTTGCACTTGATGAAAGCTTTATGGAAGCATGTGAGGAGATTGCATTTTATGATGTTCAGGGTGTAAAGTCAGATAGGGATGTAGTACCCGGTCCTAAGAGATTACTCGAGGAAGATTATGAAAGAATGAGAAGGGAGGGAGAAGAAGAGCGGAAGAGGAAGAAGAAGGAAATGTCACAACAGTTGGGTGAGATGAGGAAGAGTGGTACCAACGCAACTGATTCAGTTGATGGGAAGACATATATGGATGAAATTGCAGTCACAAGTAAAAAGATGAAGACGGCGGAGATATTGAAGAACTTGAATGTTGCACCCATCTATTATTCTGTTGCTCTTGGTCTGAGGTGGATTCAAAAAGCGTCCGCTCCACCTTTGGCTGCTCTATATTTCCTCAAGGGTGCTTCATACCCTGTTAAATGGAGAGAAGGCAGGACTAGGAGGAAGGCAGCTAGAAAAAGGTTGTTTGGTAGTCGATCATCGTCCACTGATACAGATGTAAGGACAAAGACATTTGGCGACGAACAAATTGCCGATGAGGAGTTTATTCAAGGTTGGAAGCGTACTGGTGAAATTGCTGCCAAGGGGAAACGAGGTAGAGCACTGGCCACATTCCGCCGTTCTTCAGAGATTTGGTTCTACTTTAGTTCCTTCTACATTAAGGATATGTGGATATTGAAAAACTACAACAGTGGAAGATGGTCTAAGGAAAGATTTCAGGAAGAGCGAGGCAAGCTGGGAGGCCAATTGACACAGAATTTACTAAGACTTGGACCAACTTTTATTAAATTGGGCCAGATCTTTTCCACTCGTATTGATATTGTTCCCAAAGAGTACATTGAGCAATTGAAGCTTCTACAAGATGATGTTCCTGCCTTCTCGGGGTCAAAAGCGGTAGAGATTATCGAGACTGAGTTAGGCAAACCGATTGATGAGTTATTTGATTCCTTCAATACCGAGCCTTTGGCTGCCGCTAGTTTGGGACAAGTGCATATTGCAACAAAAGGAGATAAAACATTTGCAGTTAAGGTTCAGCGTCAGTTTCTGAGAGAACTGTTTGATGTAGATTTAGGCCAGTTGAAGCGTTTGGCTGGATTTGCAGATGCTGTCGAATTAACATCCGAAGGCGGTATAATGGACGCCAATACACAGCGAAGTTGGGTTAGTGTGTACTTTGAAATGAAGAGATTACTATATGAGGAAATTGACTATATGAAGGAGATTCAGAATTGTAATCGCTTCCGAGAGAACTTTAACAAGCCGAAATTTGCACATATCAGAGCTCCTGAGACATACCCAGAGTTTACGACAGATAAAGTGCTCTGTATGGAGTATTGTCCAGGCATAAAGATCACCGACACTGAGAACATTATAAAAGCAGGTCTTAATCCAGCTGATATCAGTAAGAAGTCAGCAGAGTCGTTTCTAGAGCAGCTCTGTCGTCATGGCTTCTTCCACTGTGATGTAAGTGTGTACATGTTTTGTATATCTCTTTCCTTATTTGTACACCCCCGCTTATCTACACTTTTTCTTTCTCTCTTTAGCCCCATCCCGGTAATGTAGCAGTGGAAAGGTTGCCTAATGGAGAAGCTGGATTGATCTTCTATGACTTTGGGTGAGTTTGGGTATGCTTTTTGTCGATATGATGAGTTGATGTTGTGTATTCGTTTGTATATTATTTTGCGTTCTCCTAATCCACCAATATCATCACGTCGGACAGAATGATGGATGAGTTTGGATCTGTCGAAAGAAAGGGTCTTGTGGACTTTTTCTTTGCCCTTTACTATGATGCCGATGCCAAAGATGTTTGTGATGCATTAGAAAGGTTGGGAATGCTAAGAAAGGGAGTTGATCGTATCTCTGTTGAAAAAGTTGGACAGGACTTCATCGATCGGTTCCAGGATACAATGAAGAGTGGAGATCAATGGGAGGCTGATCTGCCAGCGGAAGAGAAGAAGAAGATTAATAGGCAGAGGCGTAAGGAGTTGGGCGAGGAATTCCTTTCAATGAATGCCGAGTCTCCATTCATCTTTCCACCGACTTGGACATTTGTGCTGAAGGCTTTCTTCACCTTGGACGGTATTGGAAAAATCCTTGATCCAAAGTATGATCTGACAAGGTTGACTGCACCATACTTAAAAGAACTACTTGACTTGAAAGACGGTAATGCCTTCAAAACAACACTATCACGAGTGTTAAAACGGACTGGTTGGAGACCTGTTGATATCAACATGGCTGTTACTCAACCACGACGAGTTGGAAAGATTGAGGGCGTAGTGACAAGGCTTGAGAAGGGAGAACTAAAACCTCGAGTTCGTGCAATGGAGGTAGAACGAATGATTGAGCGCAACAAGGTTGTTCAATCCAACATTTTCAGTGCAGTACTATCGTGTTTATGTCTCAACTCTGCAGTATCATTGGCAACACTAGGCCAGAATATGGTTGGAGTCAAGCCACTAACGAAAACATTCTTTGCGGCGGCAGTAATGTTTGGATTAAGAGTTCCATACGGTGTATTTGTAAAGCTACGAAAGCTAGATGAATATAATGCACGATTTGGTGTGGGATCAAAATAAGTTATGTATGATGAAAGAATGTGTGAGAAAGTAATGCACTGTACTTGTAGATTATCGCTAAACAGGCTAAGTAAATCCTTTTAATGTTACATCAGTTTTGATGCTCACTCTAACTCGATCATGGGATGATCGCTCTTGCTTTAGAATATCGACTATAAATCTGGCACATTGCTACCCAAAGTAACACCACATACGTAGCTCCAGTTTTTACAAACTTTTTAGGATCATGGAACAAAGTAAATGGCCACGGACACTCATCAAACATTCCACCTGGTTGCTTTGGTATCTGAGGATTGGAATTATATGAATTAGATATAAGGATATCAATATCGTCATCATTACTTTGTCCTATAACAGTACTTGCCTTTAATATTGTAGATTTTATAAAGTTGACTAATGTAATTGATAGAACTAGGAATGATAGCCTTCTAGTAGTTGCCACCACAGCAATAGAATGCATTACTACATTATGCATATTATTAGTTGCAGCTTTAGTTGCTCTTCTCTTATCATTTTCTGCATAGGATACCAATGTACGACATCCTAATCTGTTAGTGTTGCTATTTCTATCCTTCTTTACTCTATTTATACGTATTCCGTGCAGTCTTTGATGTATGATGTTTGGTTCTTCAGTAGAAGATGATTCAATTTGTTCATTACTTGTTGATGCATGATTTTGTAGTTTTATATGTTGGTAGGATATGTGGTATCCTAGCTTATTATTATATCGATGGAGAGTGAGAGCATTGCAGTTGTACTCTCCTAATAAACAGGCCACTAGGCATATAAACGAGAGAGCTTGATTTATCATCGTCACCATTATCACTTACTTCACATAGCACAATCTCAAAATCAATGCCAAACTATCTACACAGTCTGGCCGTCGCACCAACTCTCCTAGTAATTTTTTTCACCACTCTCATAGTAAATTTTTTCACCACTCGTCATCATTGTCTCACCTCTCTATTGTATTGTATTATATTATATTATAATAATGAGAATCTACGCGGCATCAATAGCAGCTTATTTAGCATATGCAGCAAGTTCTGCATCAGCTTTTTCGCCATCTCATCTTGGTGGTAGTAGTAGTAGTAGCATTATTGGTCAAAGATCAGTCACAACTTCAACTTCTAATACTGCTTTAGCAACAGCATCTCTTAACTCATCAGTCGACCCTGCAATAGCTGAACTATACAAACGTCGTCCTCGTCCTGAATATATACCTGGTAAAATTTCCGATCCAGATTATGTACGTATCTTTGACACTACATTACGTGATGGTGAACAATCTCCTGGGGCTACATTAACCTCATCTGAAAAGTTGGAAATTGCACGTAATCTAGCCAAGCTTGGTGTTGATATTATCGAGGCTGGTTTTCCAATTGCATCACCAGATGATTTTAATGCAGTACAGCAAATTGCCAATGTCGTCGGAAGAGAAGTATTCGATGACGGGTACGTCCCTGTTATTGCTGGATTGTCTCGTGCTAATGAAAAGGACATTCAAAGAGCATGGGATGCAGTGAAAGGTGCCGAGCGACCACGTGTTCATACCTTCATTGCTACTAGTGATATACATATGAAGAGTAAGTTGAATAAGACTCCAGATGAGGTTGTTGAAATTGCAGTAAATGCTGTAACATTTGCAAAGAGTTTAGGTTGCAATGATATTGAATTCAGTCCTGAGGATGCTGGACGGTCTGATCCAGAGTTTTTATACCGCGTCTTGGGAGAAGTTATTAAGGCAGGTGCAACAACATTAAATATACCTGATACTACTGGATGGAATATGCCTTGGGAATTTGGTGATCTTATTAAGAAATTAAGGGATAATGTCCCAGGTGCCGAGAATGTTGTGTTTAGTACTCATTGTCAGAATGATTTGGGATTAGCTACCGCAAATAGTTTATCTGGTGCATTGAATGGTGCAAGACAATTAGAATGTACAATCAATGGTATTGGCGAACGTGCTGGTAATGCAAGTTTGGAGGAGGTTGTTATGAGTTTAGCACTTAAAGGAGACGAACAGTTCGAGGGCGGACCAGGCACCGGCAAACTATACACCGCTGTCAATCCAGTGTACATCACACCCACATCTAAAATGGTTTCCGAATATACTGGTATGAAATGTCAACCACACAAGGCAATTGTGGGTGCCAATGCATTTCAACATGAGAGTGGTATCCATCAAGATGGTATGATCAAGGATAAATCGACTTATGAAATTATGACTCCTGAATCTATTGGACTTATGCGCGGTGAGTCCCAATCTGGTGCAGGTATCGTCTTGGGCAAGCACTCCGGTCGTAATGCCGTGGGTACACGTCTACGTGAATTGGGATATGATTTAGACCTCGATAAGTTGAATGCAGTCTTTGCCCGGTTTAAGGAGGTTGCCGAGAAGAAGAAGGGCGGATTAGATGATGATGATCTCGAAAGTTTAGTAAGCGATCAGGCAGGATCAGTTAATGAATTGTGGAGAGTGACCGGGTTACAGTCTACTACAGGTATGTCTGGTATCCCCACCGCTACAGTGAAGATGATGGGACCAGATGGTGTGGAACGATTTGTTAGTGCAACAGGAACAGGGCCCGTGGATGCTGTTTACAAAGCAATTGATCAAATTATGGGAGTGTCTGTTACTTTAGAGAGTTATTCAATGAATGCTGTCAATGAAGGTATTGAGGTAAGTTCTTGTTTGTCATTACTTTGATCTTTGATTATCATTGGTCACTGGATATTCATCTAATGCTATACCTTACTCTAATTTACAGGCCCTTGCAAGTACGAGAGTGGTGATTGTTCCCTGTGCCAACGGCCCGAACGACAGTGTTGTAATGGATGCGCAATCAAGTGTCCTAAAGGAGAAGAAGTTTTCAGGATCCGGCTCAGACACTGATATAATCACATCGTCGGCACGAGCATACACTTCTGCATTAAATAAGCTTTTATCTTGGCACATGAGACGATCATCAAACCTTAGTGAAAAGGATACATCTGGGACGGGAGATGCTGTTGCTGTAAATGGTGAGGCTCCTTCGGTAGTTTCTGCTTAATAATAATATCTAGAATTGAGGATGAGTTAAATCAAAAAGAAGTCTCTCGTTATGCTATTGTGTACTTATCTTCCCTGTCCTGTACATAATCTCTAAAGAAACAGCGAACATATGATCACAACAATTGTATTGATGGGATTGTATGATTATTTTATCATCTATAATTAAGGAACAAATGACTACACATCCCCATCAAATTGAACAAAAAGAATACAATTTTCATTACAAGTTCCAATCCATCACATCCTCACATCCCCACTTCAACTTGCTGGTAGAATAACTCTACTTGCTTGTTGAGGAATGGGTAGTGTGTCCACTAGGAGAAGTGTAGGTTGAACTTCCAGTTCCTGAGTTGTAGTAGCTAGACCCATTATCATTGCTATAGTAGTAGCTTCCATTACTATTTGAGTAATGATAACTACTTCCACCACTTGAGTTGGTACCCCCGGGGGTGTTGTAGTGATTTCCTTGACTATTGGTTCCTGAACGAGGCATGATTAGTGTTGTTGGTAGGAAAAGGATGGAGGTGTCTGAAAAAGATATGGGGAGGAAATAATTGATGAGGATAGGATGCTACAAACCATCACCTTGATACAATATAAGAAAATCCTCAAACAATAATATCAATCCGTTTCCCTTCACCGTAATTCATCCGAGGGCAAGTAGGGACAATGTCAACCAGCGTATGTCAAGTTCCAGTGCACCCAAACATATCTTTTGTCAACATAATACATATGTACCTCACACACGGCCACCCCCGACGAGTATTGCAACTATCCAATCAAACAATATCAATCCGTTTATCTTCAACCTTATGCCATCCGAGGACAAGTAGGGACATATACATTCAGCTATCAAGTTCCAGTGCACCCAAACATATCTTTCTAATATCCAACAAATATGCAAACCACATGGCCACCACCCGACAAAACCCGCAGCAAAATGAGGAGACATGATAGTACTAAGTGCCGTAAAGGATTCGATAGTCCTGATTATCAACCTCCGCCAAAGCCGCCACTCACCTGAACTTCTTTACAATGCAAGTGGGGGTAATCAATAGATTTTATGAGCACCAGTGAGTGTGTAAAAGATTCTGTGTGGCACTAGGATCGGTATCCGTTTGGTCGTGGCAGTTCAATTGGAGAGTGTTACCTATGGCACAGTTCGGTTATATATCCGTAGTCGCTCTTCTTTAGTTGTTATGATATCTATACACCACCGTAATCCATAATGATAGCATAGGTGCCCTGAGCATCCCTAATACTATGAGTGAACCTACCAGAAATTGCACCTGATAGTTCAAGATCCATTTCAATGAGTGTACCGTGATCAATTACTACATCCACCCATCTACCATATTTCCTGTCGCTAATTCTCATAATCTTCCGCTGGCCCGGCTTCCCAATGGGTCTACCACCTGTCAAGATGCCTCTCTTTGTAGGCTTGTCAAGAGGTAATCCATCCGTATGCTCATCAAACTTTCCTGGTTCATGAGATGCCGGTGCACCGTCAACCCTTTCAACCATAGAGTTATCCATATGTCCATCATAGATTCCAATATGCTCTATGTCCCTATGATCGTATTATATTATCTCTACTTTTGACCCAATCCAACTTCTAAAAGTAATCGATACTCGGTCACTCTTTCCGCTAGGCACCGAGTGTTCCCAAACATAACGTGCTGGTCCAGAAAGAATATACTTTGAACAATGCTTTGGGTATACTTGTGTATATACATAACCATCGTCCGTGTCTGTTTTGTGCCGAACTGCTTCGGTATTCATTTTTCTTAGCCGCAATGGTCTATCCTCTCCAAACGTATACACAAGAACTTCGGGCCCAAATAATTCATGATCTAAATGCCATGGTATTTCATTCTCAGCTTCATACATGTTGATTATACATTGTGTATTGTTCTGAGTTCTTTTGTCCATCCACTAATGTTTGATAAATGTAGTTCGGAATTTGATGTGCACAATTATCTTCATAGACAGCTACATCTCGAATATAATCATATCTACAATTTCCAAACTGTGCAATTCTACGCCCTTGCATTTGAGATCCAGTTTCCCATGGTATTGGTACGTATATCAAGTTTGTTTGATTTGTATCGAAGAAGGTAACATATTCGACGAGAGCCAATGTTGAATGTTTTCCCACACTTCAGGCAAAACTTGGTTATGTTCTATAGATAGCCCACTTGGAACTATATCATCTGATGAGTTGGTAGTACTATCCGTTATCATAATTTTTATACATCACCTCGTAATAGGCAATATACTCTCATAAACTTCAATAAACAATGTTATTGTTATTTTGTGCATAATATATGCACATACTCTCGACTCTTTTTTATCTCGGCCTCCACTCTGTAAAACAAGTATTTCACTCCTATACTAAAGGATTCATCTTATCAATATAATATGATGTTTCATTAGCATTGTGTGTTTTATTACGAATTACGATACTTTGCGCATTATTAAGACAGATAGATGATTCAAATGAACTATATTATTACAAGTGGAATTTTATAAACGCTATCATTTTTTTACTGGATATGTGGCAATATTATTATGCATAGAGAGGAAGCAGCCACCTCCATTACTAATCATGCTATCTCCTTAGTATCTGATTAAGAGTTATTCGGTTATACCAATTGTTGTGATTTAGCAAGTTTATACACAGTTTTTATTGCAATAGACTTTGAACACATCTTGTGCACAAAAAATTACACTCCTCAAACAGAGAAAGATTGCAACTCGGTATAATATACTCTATAATATACCAACATTATGTCATCCTACAGTCCATGGTCAACATCCTCTCCAACTGCCGATGTAGCATCAGCAGTAGCCGACGCTACAACAGCTGCCTCACAAGCCATCTCATCAATCGATTACTCCTCCAACTTGGTATCATCAGCCTTATCAACAATAGGCGATGCACAATTCTTCGAGGAGAGTATATCACCATCAACAGTTAAGACACAACTAGTAGTAACAGGCGACCCTTCAAATCCATCAACGACATTAAATTTATTAAAGGGTATGAAATGGTTATTAGCCAATATGTCCAAGGGACGGAATGTTAGTGATTTCTTCCCACATGTTGTTAAGTTAGTTGGCGTGCCTAATTTAGAAGTACGTAAAATGGTATACATATATTTAGCACGGTATGCAAATCATGATAATTCATGTAGAGAATTGGCATTATTAAGTATTAATGCTTTCCAACGTGGATTGGCTGATCGAGAACCATTATTACGATCATTGGCATTACGTGTTTTGACTTGTATGGATGTGCCGGATGTGTTACAGCTACAGATATTAGGATTACGCACCTGTTCGAAAGATAATAGTCCATATGTACGTAAATGTGCGGCTAGTGCCGTGGAGAAGTTATATCCACGTTGTATAGAAGTTGGTGATGGTATACAAGCTGAACAACTTGTTACTATTGTTACCAACTTATTAGAAGAGGATGGTAGCACGATGGTATTAACTTCGGCAATGATTGCTTTTTGTGAAATTTGTCCACAACGATTAGATTTACTGCATGGATGTTATAGAAAGGTATGTCACTTATTAACTGACATGGATGAATGGGGACAAGTGGTTGTTATGGATATATTGATGCAATATTGTCGAACGTATTTCAAACAACCTAGAGGACAATTGAAAGGTTCTGCAGAAAGGATTGATAAGGAACGTAGAGTTACACGAAGTACAAAGAGACTGAGTGGTACTGCTGCTACTGCTGCCGTTGATAGTAGTGGTGTAGATGCTATTGGAGAAGGGATACTGAATGGAAATACTACTGCAAATGATGATACTCTTCTGCAATTAGACACAACAACTGCAACTACAGCCATAAACGGAACATCATTAGCCACATCAACTGTTACTCTACCACCACGACAAAGGTCAAAGGTTAAAAGACGCGTCGTTCGTAAAGCATTTTACTCCGATGAAGAAGATGAAAGTTCCGAAGAAGAGGTTGATCCATATTATCCCAATACAAATGGGAATGTTGCAGCAACATTGAAGGAACCAACACTTTTAGGCACTCCTTCTACAGTATCTGATGGATTTTTCAAGGATGATGTAAATGCTCCTACTACAAATGGAGATCAAGATAACTTTGGATGGAAGAATAATGGAACAACAGCAATGGTAGAATTAGACGACGAAGATAGTGATTTGAACGAAGATCACAAGTTATTATTGGACTCGTCACTGCCTTTGTTGAAAAGTAGAAACTCTGCAGTGGTACTAGCGGCTTGTTCTTTACATTATCATTGTGGTGTTGCAAGTATCAAGGTAAGCTTTTTACAAGCAAGCGTCTGTTAGGCTATCATGAAATCATTAACTCTTCACTCACTTTTTGTCTTATCATCATAACTATACAACAGATACGATCTGCTCTAGGGAGAGCACTTGTGCGCATACACCGTGATAGACGTGAAATACAATACATTGTTTTGGTATCAATTAGAACACTGGTACGAGAATGTCCATCTGCATTTAGTCCGTTTTTGAATGACTTCTTTGTGAAGGGGATGGATCCATCGTTCACTCGAATGATTAAACTTGACATCCTTGTATCGCTAAGCACTGATCCAAAAGCAATAAGTGCAGTACTGACTGAACTGCAAACATACGTTCGTCACAGTGATAGAGTATTTGCATGTGCAGCAATTCAATCGGTGGGGAAAATAGTTGAATTGACCCGTGTTGTTTATGATCGAAGAGCTCATACAGCAGATGAATTAGATGCTAATAGTGCACGAGCAGATTCGAATGATATTGCATTGAACTGTCTTTCTGGTCTTGTGACTCTATCTGAACATACAAAGAGTGCTGAAGTTGCAGGTGAGTGTGCCAAGGTAATGCAACGAATCCTATCTCAACTTTCATCAGATGATGGAATAACAACAGTAAAGGATCCATCTGGAATCCAAGAACGTTCATTGAAACGTTTGTTAATGATTCTTGTGCGGTCACTCAACTCAGATAAAGTTGAAGCTGAAGAAGACGATGAAGCTGTCACACAAACAGAACAGAGTCGATTACAAAAACAAACAGTCTGCGTCCCTGACTCGGCTGTGGCATCAATCATCTTAATTGTTGGCGAATGGTTGTCAATACCTAACCATACAATAATATCTCCATGGAATGTAGACGAGACCACCAAGAGTAGAATTAGATTAGAGATTCTTCGATTATTGGCCAAACAATTCACTGGCTTGGATTCACAAATTAAGTTACAAGCAGTTCATTTGGCAAGTAAAGTCTTGTTGACACTCAAGGCAGACACAACAGCATCATCAGACAGTGTAACAGACAAAGAAACCACAGCTGTTAGTGAATTAGTTCTCGCTATGGGCAGAGTGGACGTGTTACAAGATGTTCGTGATCGAGCAAGGTATGAAGGCAACATCATCCACATGTCTGTAGATCTTAGTTATGATACCAGTTCACTCCAACAACTACCAGCAAATGCTACTACTTCTCTTAGTGTCGAAAAGGCGAAATTAATGTTATTGAATCGCAAGCCTAATGCATCATCTTTGCCTTTGGATATCAAAGAGCTTGACACTTCAAAGAATGAAAGTGATTTACTTCGATTTGGCTCATTAACCAACATTCTTGGTAGTAGAACAATGGGATCCACAATTCCACTACCAACATGGGCAGAAGTTGATAGTTCGACCACTCTCAGAGATCCGTCAACTGCAACCAAGTCTGACCAGGATGATGACTTGTATAGCTCGTCGGACGATGAATCGTCTTCTTCATCGAGTAGTAGTAGTAGTAGTTCTTCGTCATCGTCTAGTTCTAGTGATGAATCTGAAAGTAGTGACAGTGAGAGAAGTGACAGCAGTGAAGAGAAAATTACAGCTAACAATGTTGCTATTGCCAATGGTGGCTCTGATGTTGTTAAGCCTCCTATCATGTCTGCTCAAAATACGTCGGTTATACCCTCATTGCTCAATAACGATGACGACGACGATTCATCATCTTCTTCTTCTTCGTCGTCATCAGAATCTTCTAGCAGTAACGATAGCGGTAGTGGAAGTCAAAGTGACACCTTTGCTACCAAGGAAAGTGCTCTGCTTGATACAAGTACTAATGATATTCTTGATATGGAGTCAACTAATCTCTCTCAGGTACTGAATAAACAAACAAGCTTTTCATCCAGTGTCGCTGCAGCAGGACTCGAGGGCCTTGTCATGACACCCCTTGTTGGTAGCAAAGATGACATGAATAAACCTTCAAATATCGATGATGAGAGTGGAGCATGGAAAGAATTCGTCAAACCTTCTTTGAGTGGAGGTCTGTTGGTAAAGATGCGGATTATTCGAGGTCGATCTCGAAAGAAAGAGGCGCAGCTCTTGGGTGTCGATCCTAATAACCCAGGCACTGTATGCTTGCAGGTACACGTTGAAAGTGTGAGACCTGATGGTACATTACGACATGTAAGAATTGTTCATAGAGGAGGATCATCTAAGGGGGTCGTATCTCCGTCAAAAGTTATTACACCACCAGAAATTCCTGCTTTGAAGAAAGGAATGGCTTCTACTCTCTTCCTAGGGATTACATTTGCATCAGTTACCGATAGAGATGGAATAACAGTTGCCAAATTTGATGTTAAGAGTGATCGGGGTACGACATCCATAGAAGTTCGCCCAACTCTTGGTGAACTCCTTATTGATGACTCAAAGAGCTTGAGTCAGTCTGACTTTGATACTGCAATGTCTGGCTTACAAGGTATCCAACGTATCACATCAACATTTACACTATCACCAATAAACGAAAATACCTTCAAAAACCTGCCAAGTACTGTCATGCAACATCTAAATCTTGTGAGTTCACGTAATCTTTCTCAGTGTGTATTTATATTGACCAACTCGTATTTTATTAACTTTTATCTTCTTAGAAATTAATTGGAGATTGGCAAACTGGAAAGAAGTGTTCTTTTGTAGGAACACTACCAGCTAGTGGACAGAAGGTCTATGTTAGTGTCAAGTGTGATTCTACAACAGGAGTCGGTGAGATCACTACATGCAGTCACGAAGCCCTTTCCGCTAACTCAATCGCCAACCTTATCAAGAAAGCACTATCTAATCTGGACTAAAGCTAAGAGATGGACATTGAACTAATTCTACTTTATACACAAGACTTGTGTGGGCAAACTTATGCCTCCTTTCTCTTCTTGCTAAGGGCACGAGCAAGTGACTTGACGCAAGTCATAGTACACTGATGTGCACGTGAAGCTAATAGTTTATCTTGTTCATGCATTAGCATTGGCTCCAAACCTAGTCATGTACTCCTCGTCGGAGATTGTACCAACTTTTTCCCATTCTACATGTGCATATTTAGAACCACTTGTTAATTCTTCACCTTTAGCAGATAAAGTAGGACCACATGGGCATTTGCGTGCCCTGCGACTCTGACCTCCTCTAGAAGTATATTTACTTGCACCACCAGTATTGTTGCCATGATAACGTACAGTCCCATGTGGGCATGTCTCATTATCACCATATCCCAGACAACGAAACATAACCCAGTGTGTAGAATCGGTACTAATGTATTTGTTTCGTTCCTTGGATAATAACGCAGATTCGTTTTCATAATTATTAGAGGTTGATGACTGCTTCCCGCCTTTTGAACAATCAGCTTGTGTAAGCTTGTGCTGATTTCCTGACTTTACAACAGCATTACCCCCAATCTTACTCCCAATCTTCCCCATGCTGATAGCTACCTTACTTTGTTCTCGCTCATTGAAACCATCCTTCGCCATTCTATTCTCGCCATTGGTTTTCCTAGCTGCATTCTGTTTCTCGGTATCGGCAAAGCCGCCCTTTCTCCCCCCAATCTTCCCCATGCTGATAGCTACCTTACTTTGTTCTCGCTCATTGAAACCATCCTTCGCCATTCTATTCTCGCCATTGGTTTTCCTAGCTGCATTCTGTTTCTCGGTATCGGCAAAGCCGCCCTTTCTTCCCATGGTTTGTAGAACATTCCGAATTGTCAACTCATTGAAATTATCAACTTGATGTTCATCTAACATCTTGCGAGTATTACTCTTCAGCCACTTCTCACAATCAAGTGGTACACTCCTCAACGTGTAGACAAGTGTATCTCCACCCAGTCGACTTGACATAGTCGCAAACCACATAACACGACTCTTAATCCGTTTATCACGACTGAGACGTTGTTTATCCAATAAGACCTTCAGTGCCTCTGCATCTTCGGCTACATAATACAATCGATCACTTGCATTGGCACATTCCCTCATAGTCATTTCAGGTCTTGTAACTTTGATACCAGTTTCCTTCTCAAATTGAGTGATGAATGCTTTCACAGAATAATCCCAATCATCGATTACTTTTCCAACCCAATTAGACTGACCAACAGGTTCAAAGCCTTCGATTTCTGTCGACCAATTCGAGGGGTGTGTCGTTTCCTTACCGGCCAACTTGTAAAGTTCAGGATCAAGCTGTTTCCAACATGTATCCAATGCCCCGCAGCTTGTCCCAAATGCTGGAATAACAATAAGGCAAATCTTCCTCCGTTTACATGTTACATTGAATTCATTGATCAACCATGCTACCATTCTACCACGATCCTCTGAAGTTGGTTGACATGCACAATGTTCATCAATGGTTGTAGTACAGGTTGAGTCGGTATTGATGGCCACTGCACCAGGGATGATACCGCCACGATCCAGACTAGATGGTAGTCCGTGGGCAATTATACTGAGATTCTGTATAGTGCAGTTTGCTTCAATACAGCCTTCGGGTGCACCTGCATTGCATAGACCACCAAAGTTGCTACTAATACCCCACTTGGCATCAGATAGGTTACAATGGGGAAGAATAAGAGGAACGACGTCGCCTCGCCTAAGCACATCGCTTAGATGCGCCAATGTAACGAATGCTGGTGGGTATGAGGGTAAACCCGGACATTCACGCATTAAGGCTCCAAATCTCTCACGCTCTATTCGATCTTCCTCGGACTCAACTCCTAAGTGAGAATGAGTTATAGATATAGTTTGGTGAGTGTTCTATTAGACAATGGTTGTTATGATACACAAGTTTCAAGTAGAAGATAAACCATGTATATACTCAACTTACCTGTAAACTTTTCATGTCTTCTTGGATAGGTAGGTTGCCTCCCCAAGTATTCGGCCTTGCCATTCGCATAGATATCATAGACAACATCAACCATAAGAGTAGACTTTGCCTCTCGTGAGACACCCAGCATTGTCATCAATTTATATGTAAATGTTCTGGCTTGCTCGTATGTTGAGCCTTTCACACCACACACGGCATTCCACATGTCTTGCAGAGCCCCTTGCAACTCTTCTGCACGTTTAATTTCATCAGTAATCTCAGCCTTGAGAGTCCATTTACTTCCAGCTTGTACCGCCAACGAACGTAAAAGTGAATAGAAGATTTCATGCTCTCCTTCTGGGATGTTCTTGGGCACAAGTATAACAACTGCCCCCTCCGCAAGTTCATTTCTCAAATCTTTTCCGACGACACTAATTTTAATCGTTGGTTTCCACCCGTATACACTTGTATCTGATGCCTTACCTTCAACGCCGGCTTCTTCATCTTCAAGATCAACATTTAGAAACTTTTCCAATTTCTCAAGTGCTTCCTTTGGAGATGTAACTTTACCACCACCACTTACTTTCTTATTACTATTACTGTCCATTGTGTTGACAAGATCGACAAGGGCCTCTTCCTCTCGTTCTCTCTCCTCTGCCTCTCTCCTTATTTCCTCTTGTTGCTCACGCCAACGTGCGCGTTGAACCGCTAGACTGACGTGCCCCCGCTTATTAACAAACTCTTTCCTTGGAATAGCACTATGATTATCAGCATTCCTAAGGACTAATGAATCACTCCTTACCTTGGGTGTAGGATTGGCTAACTTTGCAGCGAATGTTATCTCATGTGCTGATGGTAACCGTACAACTCTAATCGCTTTCCATGAACCATGTTTTTTATGGTATGTTACCCTGACATTGTCCCCTTTTACAATATTGACACCACCAACAACTTCAGTGCTGTTAATATTGACACCACCAACAACTTCAGTGCTGTTGAAAGAAATCATCCGTGTTTTGTGTTTGTCGGGGGTAATGCCACCATGTGAACTGATACAAAATTGGGCAATTCTAGAAGTTGGGTCTGGGAACCATTTGCCTTCTATAAAATCAACTTTGCCTATATCCTCGAATACTTCAGATTTATTTTTAGGTTTGGTTGATTTTGTTGTTGGTTGTGTATTGGATATATCTGTTCCGTCGAATGTTCTTCCATCTAAGTAGTTGTTCAGAAGCAATGTGGTGAGTATAATAGAGTATAATGATAATATACTCAATTAAACACAATAAACACTTACCAGCCCCGCGTCCAGTTCCTCTACCACCATTGCTGATACCTCCGCGCCCGGCCCAATTACCTCCACGACCATCTACATGAACATTCATAGGAATAGGAGGACGTCCATGAGCACTACGCTGGTTACGTTGGAGGTTATTACCATCCCTACCCCCCATACCTCTACCACCTCGACCATCTACATGAACATTCATAGGAGGACGTCCATGAGCACTACGTTGGTTACCCCTACCCCCAATACCTCTACCACCTCTACCACTATTTCCATGACGAAAATTGACAGGGGGTGATCTACCACGGCCACCACCGCGTCCTCCTCTACCTCTCCCTCCTCGGCCATGTCCATTGGATGACCTAACATTATAATTAAATAATTTGTTATTGCAAACATCAAATGTTAAAAATAATCTACATAAACACTTACCATCCATGTCTACCACCATTATTGCTATCATCGTATACATCAAATCGTCCCCTGCCGCTATGAGGTGGCCCATGCCCACGGCCATTCCGAACTCCTCCCAAACTAACATTGTTTTGATTATCATAATGAGAGGATCTTCTTCCGCCGCCACCATTAGATGACCTATTGAATAATTAAAATGAAATGATTAATATTGCAAATGTCCATGCTAAGATTTGCAATACAAAATGATCATATCTAATATAATAACACTTACCACTGTGGTCTAATATTTTGATGCCTGCCATCATCTAACCTTCGACGTATCGTCCAGTTTGGGCACAAGGTACGTAGCCTCGAGCTACTAAATGAAAAGCCCCAGGCTCCATTTTTCACTTATCGAAAACACGCGCAAAATTGTATCTAGTACTAAGTCCTCCGTAGAAAACATAATCTCAGGCGAAGGATCGCCCATTTTCACATTTTAACCATTTATCAACATGGCGGCCTACTGCAATAGAAACCACCCTACGGCGGCGGCCTCTGCTATGTTTAGACGCTAAAAGCTTATCTGTCGGCTACATGGACTCATGGTACATCCACTGATAATCGATGGTGGCATACAACCTCAATACAGTCCTCCCAGAGCCTCAGAATGCATCGATGGGTGTGGTGCATCAACAAGATGGATGCAATACAATGCCTTTCTATGAGTAGGACGTCCATTGCAACAACTAACCAGCGTCTTATATGCAGGAGAATATCATAGTTTGATTGGGGAATGATGTGGGGCGTGTATGTGAGGCTATTGCAATAGCCATCGACCCCCGATGTTTACTAATTAACGAGATTGAAATTCTACAAAATGTTAGATGTGTTGGTGAATTGTTTCATTTATATTCTATGGTGGTTTGGTAACAATTATTACATTATAACAACAGATCAATAAATATATGAAGAAACATTAATCCACTGTTAATCCTAACAACACTTATATATGCCATATTAAAAGATAAACAAACAACTTGTACATAACATCCTCCTCCTTCTATTGTATTAATTGTGGTATAACTATAATATATGGTGTGCTGATGATATGGAATCAATCCAGATACATCTAGTATTTACCACTCTAGATATATGTGTTTATTTTAAGCAATTGACTACCTGTTAACAATAACTGCAGCAGTATCTCTTCATTGTTTAGCAACAGCAATTGTTGGTATCTCTAACCACCTACTATCTGTTGCCCTCCTACTCCTCTAACATCTTAACCCACCACCCCCAAACATCAGAAACATTGTCATAACAATTAATACTTCTTCCATTAATACCAATATGAAAAAGAATCAACAGGATCCCGGCAATATCACGTCACTGTCGACATGATATGTGATACATACCCAATAACACCCGACGTTATGTGCCCTATATTCTACGCACCCCGGTTACCAATGGTAATGAATTAATATGTATGTATTTATATAACATAATCAAGGTTGTAGGGTGTGGTATATGTCAATAGGGCCATGGTATTATGTACTAGCCGACAAGGATGTGAAGCTAATTTTTGTTTTTTTTTTGTGTTGTCGTGTAGGTGAGGTGATGGTGTACTTTACTGTCCATATGATTACGTTGACGCTTATCCGTTGGCAAGTAGCCTTTATATATATAGGAGAAGGGTTGGACGTGCATTAATTGCCATCTGCATGGTTGGATATTGCAATTAATACCATCTATAGGTGAGGTGGGTGTTCTGACGACGAGGGTGCACAACAATAGCCACTAGCAAGGTGGTTGAATCAACACCAATAATTAATAACGATATCTCATAAGGTACGGAACTCTTATACATGTTATGAGGAAGGGTTTCGTATGTTTGGGAGGGCGACAGATGCGTAGCGGCGGAGGATCATATCGTGGATGGGGTGCCATTGTAAAAGTGAAGCTTGCAGCTACACGCTACTAACGACCTTGTCATGGTCAAAGCATGGCTTTGTGATGGAGTTAGAAGGCCACCGACATACCAAATGAAAGCTAAGAGCATAATCTTTCATTTGGCTATGGCTAGAACGTACGAATTGCACGTAGGAATACGTCAGATTAGGGCTAAGCTAATTTTGTAGCTCCAAGCTTCAATTTTTGGGTGTGCCCTGACTGGACGATAGGTTGATTTATTGCTCCAGAAACAACCTTCTGTTGACCAGTGTCACCAGTACCAGGACGAACACCGATATTATTCCCCCATGGATTAGTATCATTACTCGTATTTCTATACGATGTGTTGATACTGTTATTATTGATATTATAACGGCTAGAATTTTGTCGACCATTATTGACTGTGTTGTTATTGGTTCTGCTTGTATGAAAGAAACCATTTCCATTTGCCTGTGCATTGTTTACATTAGGGGGGCCATACTGACGCCAATTATAATTACTCATAGTAAACGCCTGTTTCCGATTCAAGACAGAAGCTACCAAACAACTACCAACCCAATGCCAAAGAGTACAATACAATAAAAAGTTAAGATTTATGGAAAAGAACACGTGGAATGTTTTCGTCTACTCAAAATCAATTGATAATACGACTTGGTTAATAAGCAACCTATGTGTTCAAATAACGGCTCGGGGCGTAATGGTCAGGTATTGTTGATTGCGGGAGGTTTAATTTCACTGGATTGCCGACATTGTATTAAGTCCAAGCCGATAAAATAGAGCTTATATACCTTACATTTACTTAATTGACACTATAAAAAAGTATAAAGAGAAATCATGTCTCAGCCAACACATCGTCTATCTAAAATACGGTGTAATGGTAGCAGCGGTGGTGATGTTAGTATCCGAAGAAGACGACGGATTCACCGTTGTTTGGTACCGATAACAGCCTTAACTTGCCTTGCGATACATGAAGCATATCATTGATAATACCAACACAACAACATCTCTCACATCACACATCATCATTATCTACTTTTACTGGATTCCAATATAGATCATCATCACATCAGTATAAGCGTAGAAGAAGAGATGTATCGAATACAGTTACTGATAATGATATACGATCAATATTTCAGTTATACTTTGCTCCGCCGAATTGTTGCGACAATTACGATTATGATGCACATCTTGTGCACTGTGAGAGGTATAATATAAACTTTGAGAGGTATGTAGAGAGATATGAAAGAATGATGGCGAAAAGGAGAGATTATAATGCAATGATAACACCATCAAGAAGCGCTAGTCTTAGTAGTGCAAGATATTATACATCTTTGTGCTGGCACAAAGTTCAGAGTCAAATAGTGATGGCAAAAATGAAGATAAAAAGAAGAAAGATAAGACTTCCAATAGCAAGAACAATAAAAGAAATGTCGGCAGTGCAGGTATTTCCAAAGGCACTAATAAACAAACAAAACAACAGCAACAGCAGCGTACAAGAAGAAAGAAGAATGGCAAGAAAAAGCAACAGCAGAATAGATCCAAAGGTAAATCAAAGTCAATACTTTTATACCATACCAATGCCAAAAAGATTTTATGATTTATGATACGCTACGATAGATTTAGGAAGATTTGCCATTCGAACACGTGGAATGTTTGCGTCGCTCGTGTAGAGCAATCACTGCCTTGATGCAAGTCTCAAAGGGAATGCTCTCCATACTTGTTGAACCGAGAATCCAGCCAACAGTGTGACTTCCAGCTACCAAACAGAAGAGAAGAAAGCCAAAATTGAAGAGCATGTGTACACAATCAAACATCATTGCAACACCCAACATCAAAAAAACGTGTCCAACCTGATACAGTGCACATTCGAGGTAGCTGTTCTGGATTACATCAAACTGAGACATCCAAGCTTCACTGCTTGCGGTGCCAGCTGAAGTCTGATGATCCCAAGCACGTAAAAGTTCGTCCTTCTCCTTGTAGTTTTCCATCATGAAAGCCTTTGGATCATTCAAATCTTGAGCAATGTTTAAACGCTTGAGATGAATGTAGATATCCACAGGACTTCCACCAATACCTGCATTCAATGTATAAATATCGGGAACACTACGCCCAGACGATAACAATTTGCAGTTCAGCAACTTTCCATCACGTACATATGCCAAGCAAATTGACACAACGGGGCCTGAGTTCTTCTGTGTTTGTTGCAGCAAGCACATTGACCCCTTGTACCTTGGTGTCAAAACATAATCAAATGGCTTGTAGTTTTGCTCCTGACAGAATGTTCGACAAGCGTGGATGTATTCAACATCCTTTGGTGAAAAGTCAACCACTACACCTTCTGGACTAAGGAATAACATTCTATTTGTTTCAGCCTTGTGGAAAGTCTCAATATTGTTTGTAATTGTTTGTGCATCTTGTTTAAATGATCTCCAGACGAAGATATCATTAGCAACGAGCTTGCGATACCAACCAACGACCGGCATGATTCCAAGAATTGCTTCACAAACAAATCCGACACGAATCCTTTCACATGTTTGACCTGCAAAATATCTTGAGAAGCCACAGAACATGCCTACCATCCAGTCTATACGGCTTCCGTGGTTAGCTAATAGCAAAGAATCTGTTCGACTGCACTCTGTCAACAAATTAGCGTCGTTGCAATAAATCTTGGTACCAGAAAGCATCATTGGTTGAAAGAATACAACGGGTGTGGTAAAGTTTATAATCCAAGTCGTTACCTTCAGATAGAGCCTGTTGGAAAACAAACCAATTGTGTAGAGTAGCCAAGCCGGGAGGCCAAATATTACTAAATCGAATAGTACGTTCATGCATAGTAATGCAATGGAGAAATGACAATATATCATTAGAAAGAACGTCTTCATTGTGCTTGCCCCCTCCACCAAAGGCCTGCCTCTCCACGGCGCGACTGCCTGCTCAAGTGGTTGCTGGTTTGATAGCCCAACATCATCAACAGCATCCGTCTTATTTGTAGGAGCACACATGCCAGGCAATATGTTACCACCAAGCAAGTCAGGCAAGAGATGAACAACCGCTGCCAGAATAAGAGCCGTCACCCAAGATGAGGTCTTGTAGACGAGAGTGAAAGAAAATGAAGACGAACAGAGACGTCGTACCTTAGGTATGTACGTATTATGATCCAGTTTGAATACAAAGGTAGTGAGGTTAAGGTATAAAATAAAGCAACCAACTTAGAGGCCAATTTACAGTGCATACAGGACAATGAGCAAGCGAGAAATAAGAAAGAAAAGCTGAAGCTTGTATGAAAATTAATGACGATGCCAACACCGGAAGGTTTTGCACATTCATTAGCACATGAGTCGCACTAGAATACAACCAAGAGGTGAATCATGAGAAAACAATAGATAAAGAGATGAAAGGTTATTGACTCCGTCTTCTTGTACAATCCTGGCTTTTTACTTCTTACAATTTTTACATTCATTTGCAGCCATTATGTACCTCTTTGCAATGTCAATTAAGATCCATACTTTCTTTTTAAAAGCAGGAAAGTATGCTTCTTCTTCCACCGCATTTTCAAATCATTAGCTGCCAACCACAGTTTGTCTATTGTCAAAATAAACTGCTATATCGACACAATCCAATGTTTTCATCATCTCATATTAAACTCGAGTGAGCTCAAATGATTTATCTCACCCCCACCTTAGCACTCAGATTCAACTCTCTGAGAAATATACATTTTTTTTTTGTTTCCTCACATGTCTATATTGTTGTTGTTTCCACCACACATACTACCATTCCATAAGTCTATTTTAACTCAACAGTATCGGTTCCATTTCATCATCATCATGTGAATTCTGTCTTGATACTGATAATTCCATAGAAACTTGATAATCACTCATTCTCATACCACCTCTAGATAATGATGATCCCGGTCTCATATACCCTTGTGACCGTAACGACTCTTCACTATTACGATTTTTATTAAAGCATAGATATAATACAGATGATGTGAATAAGAAAATGAACATCCCCATTGCACCGAATGCACTTTCTTTTGTAAGTTCTTGATTCTCTTCACTTATGCCTTTGATGAATAATGGTTGATGTTTTATCATTAATCCAACATATAACTGTGCATTGTATGATATCATTCATTTTTATTAGATGTATAGTGTTATTAATTAGATTTTGAATTGGATATGTAATGAAAACATGTTATTGTGAGTCAAAGTCATAAGTGAAGAGAATCAAGAACTTACAAAAGAAAGTGC
>Ga0214481_100268_pt1 | contig 27956 bp, 17 predicted proteins | sample M1_20Mar14CPVII9_4_FD_165057 | JGI IMG/M metagenome (GOLD analysis project Ga0214481, IMG submission 165057) | Marine eukaryotic communities from Monterey Bay, California, United States - M1_20Mar14CPVII9sort6BwellG10 | ecosystem: Environmental > Aquatic > Marine > Unclassified | place: USA...
TATTATTACGCGGTCCTGATGATCTTCGCCGTGGTGGAGGAGGAAGAGCTAGAGCAGAGACAGGGGCAAATTGGAGAAATAATAAACAGACTCCCTATTCAGTTTATAGCAACAATAATAATGCTGGCGGTAGAATGAACAATACAACACGGCGAAGATCATCAGGACCGCGTAATAATAATGTAATGCAACCCATCCGTGTAAAGAATGGTGGAATTATGGTGAGTTTGTTTGGTATATATAAATTATATTTATATCTTATGTTCATGTTTTCTAATATCAATTACTCGATATTATCATATATGTAACAGAGCGCCTGGAAGCAACCGCTTGGAGGATTGATAAGATATTATGTACACACTAGAACACAAGATCCCAATTCACCTGTCAGCCAACAAGCTGCTGAAGCCGAAGTCGATAGGTATTATTATCGCAATAATTGTTCAGTAGAAGATACAAAGACGTCAATTCTTGAGGCATTAGGTGTATCAAAAGATACAAATCAACAGGATTGGATTAGTATGGATATGGCAATTGAAAAGAATAGTAGTGAACAGATGAATGATAATATTCCAAACTCAAATGAAAGCAACAAAACTATTGATTCAAAAGGTATCAAGTTGAGCAAGATTGTCCGTAGTGGTGAAGGCCCAGCACACTGTCATGAACAATGGACTACAGTGGTTGTTCCAGATTGGGCAATTGGACAAGCATTCTTCTTTCAAGTAACAAACAATTCTCCTTTGAACCTATCTTGCGAGTTATTTTTAGATGGAGAAAAGGTCTGTCATAATGCCCCAATCGAGCCCAACTCCACTCGTACAATCCGTCCGGATAATAACCGATATTATGAAAGACATCAATGGATACTAAATCCAGCAAAGAGAATAAAGTTGACAACAGGTACTGCCAACTCGGTAGCACCCAAACCACCACCAACGCCTAGATACAACGGCATACGCCCAAATTATGATGGACAACGTATTAGTCAGGAGTTGTATCCAGATGCAACAACCTTTGGATGGACGTTTACTGGTAGTGTGGAAGAATCACGAGTGGAATTCTATGAGAAGAGACTAAACATGGGTATTGTAAAGCTTGACTTTTATTATACAACTGGTACGATCAAGACAGTGTTACAACATCCTACGAGTGGCAGGAATCAGCTTTTTAGAGCTCAAGTATCACCAGAGCAATATACTGCAATACTGATGAATCCACGGGCGCACACTGGTCAGGGGTATAGAAGGAGAGAAGATCGTCCAACTGGTAGTAATGCAGCAGCTAATCAGGAGAACGATGAAGATGAGTTTGATCAGCAACCACAACCTGAAGTCGTCAACGAGGAAGAAATGAGAGATGCTGATGGTACCGCAGCGTCTGGCTCTACATACTTTGCAAGAAATGATAATTATGACTTCAAAAAGCAAGGACATCTGAACAGAGTAAATCAAATGAACCAATTACAACAGAGTAATGATTATTCGCAATGGAGAGATGCGAACAAGAAGGAGTATGCGGTAGTACATGCAAGATTTTATATATCAGTGCCAAAGAGAAGATACTATGCTCCACCACCCAACACGGCGAGAGGAGGGAGAGGCGGACATAATCATCAACGCAGAGGTAAACCAAGAGAAAAACTGCAACTGCCTGAACAATCTACTGTAATTGATGTCAAAGCAGCCGAAAGGGCTACTCTGGGAACAAAGTACAAATCGATAGGTCCGGCCCAGAGCTTTTCACGAAGTAGAGTCAGAATGGAGCGGATCAATGGTCTAACAGATGACAAACATGCAAAAGGCAATCCTTTATTTGAATCAAAGCTTTACTATCGTGCCGAAGATGTCATCAATGGAGTTAAAAATGATTCTGATGATGATATGAGTGATGGAGAAGAGCAGGAAGCAGTTCAACCTCCATCGCTGGCCGAGTACAAGGCTTCAAAGATTGAACAAGTCAAACAATATCACACCGAGTTGAACATGTGTATAGAAGATCAAGACGACGCCGCGCAACTGTTACTCAATACCAAGAACAAGATATCACTATCAGAAAGCATTGCAGATGTTGATGAGAGTGTCAAAATGTTCTTTACCGACTTGACTAAAAGACAAATCAGTTAAACTACTGAGCAAGTGAGTACTTCCTCAGACAAGACATATTAGCCATCCACACAACTAAGTCTAAACTCTCCTAACACTTTACTTCACAAAGTCCTTTTGCGCAGCAGTCTCAACATGAAGTCTCTGCTGACGTAAAACTTCAATCAATTTCATCTGTCTTCTCACAACAAGCAACAATTCCTCCCGTTGTTTTACAAGGGTTTTGATCTTCATGTTATGTTCATGCTTATCAACACCCCCTCCCTGCTCCGATTGGTATTTCTTTGAAGCAACTAGCTGCTCTTGCAGCCTTTGTACTCTTAGCTCCCTCTTCTTTGAAGATTCAATCTCATCAGCAAGTTCTTTCTGGGTAGATGCAAGCTCAGCTTTGAGGTTGTTTACTTCATCACTGTGACCAACAGACACCTGCTGCTTCTGGCTAGCAACTTTTACGCTCTTGAGTTGGGCCCGTTGCAATTGAAGTGTTTTATGTTGGGACATCTCAAGATCTCTCTGGAGATGCGCGTTGGAACGATTTACGAAGACGGAAGAGAGGTGGTTATAACATATGTTAGTACATAAGATTGCAAGTGCAATCAAATAAGGCAGGCAAAGGTCAGATGAATAGCCAAGTCACCAAGACTTCATATTGAACACACCATGGCACACGACACAAACTTTCCTGTGTCTTACTCAGAATAGTTTGTAGTTGTTTCTTATCCTCAAGAGATCTAGACAGCTGTTTAGCGAGAGCTGCCGACTTTGCCTTCTCAACTTGTAGCGGTGTAGCCGTTGTTGAAGCTATAGTGAATACAGAATCGTCTATCATGTCGCTCATAATTATCTTGGTTGATGATTCCAGCTGTATTGGGTCGATTATTCTCCCTCGCTGAGTATCCATATACACATATCCATAGATTGTCTACCGTGCTTACTTTGAAGAGCCTGACATTATTTTATTGTTGAGTTTTCTATTTTCCTATTTTCATTTTCATTAAGCGGGTATTAAAAAACAGTGATTAGAGTTATTGATCTTTGATTGATATCCAATGTTGTTGATGATTACTATTATATCATACTAAAAAGGATACCATAACATTACTGTCTCGGTGGTATCCCATATCTACTATGTACTCAATGTAATTTCTCTCATAATTACATTACCACCTAATATAATATCTCCTTTTAACTATACCGGCATTTATTACTACTAACAATACATGATGTGATAACTTAACATTGATACCCCTAACAAGAGGGGCTGTCCTACCTTTGCATCAAGCAAATCCTACAACATCCACAATACAATAACCTAGAATAATTAATTGCACATCATCAGCCCATTAAAATATGTGTTGTTATTGTGTGTTTTTAAAGCTGTAATTAATTATATGGGTGTTGATGAATGATTTCATATGCCAATAATATTATGTGGAGGCTCGGTCTTCCCTTCCGCTTCAATGCAATTACCTGAACGGCATCATATCACCACTTCTACCACTACTAGATATCTATCTCTCACAAGTCCATGTGAATAAACTCCCATTTGGCGATTCGCCATCTATTGCCATTTTATTTAGCAAACAACAAAGTCATGATGCAACACTATTGAATGCAACTACCCTCATTCTGTACAGCCATGTCCATTACTATCAATAAATATACAACATGCAAATAATAGTAATCATCTAGAGTTCCTTTACAATTTGCGTGGAAGTCTAGCGGTCTATGTCGCGATAGTAGAATTTCAATTTCATTATCATTATCATTGCAACAACATAGTTGCATGCACCTCACCACCTACAACATTTATCAATATATCATGATATCTATTAAATAACAGTAAATCAACAGATAGTGCCGAATCCGTAGCAGGACTGTATCCTACTCTGCGGTCGGCTGACATATTAATAATAACATTATCACGAACAATAACAAAGATGCCATCTTCTAGGAAGAAGCAACCCTCTCCTCGTCAAAATCCTGGACTCAAAGAGTCAAAGACAGCCAAACGTAATCGTCAACGTTCTTCAAAAGTAGATGATAAGAATACGTCGTCGTCGTCATCCTCATCTGTAAAAGGTATACCTTTACCAGAAGCTGGGAAATGGACATCCAATGATCTTTGCGACATCATAAATCTACCCGAAGCTGGAACTACGGCTCATCGTGCAAGAGATGACATAAATTATCTCTTCTCCACCGAAGATAGTGACTTAGTACCATATGAATTGTTACAGAAGGAAGAACTACAGATGCTATTAGATCTTCTCAATGATAAGATTACGTCAAAAGCTTATGCTGAATGGCATGTTGGTTGGAGGAGTCGAATGAAAGAATTACAAGATCAGGGTGGCAAGTATGTGACCAACTTGAGCAAGACGGCTCTTCAACACTGTACAGGATTATGGCTCACCTACTACGGTACGTCGAAGGAGAAGAATTACAAGTGTCCTCACGAAGAAGATGAGTGTAACAAGAATGATCCTGCCAATCCCTCTATGCGTACGTTGCTTTTAGACCAAATTAAAATGATTGTTAAGGAAGCAACTGGGGAGTGGCCAGAAGATCTCACTGTCGATTCACCTGATATCGCGGGGATTAAGCCTATTGATTTGATTCCAGTATTGTGTGACATTCGTACACAGGATACTACCGTGGACAATTTAGCAAATGATTGTCGTGTTACATCTAGCCGTATCAGAACAACAGGGGTCATCCTTGCTCTTTCAACAATTGTTTATCATTATGCCACGACGGGTGAGGCGCTTCCAATCATGTATGCATCAGTATTAGGTGCCGAAGAACATATGGTATTTGGTTGTTCTTCTGATCAAGCAAAGAAGAAACGCATCTCTTGTGAACCATTCAAGAATTGTCTCGTCGAATGCCATGGGTGCAGGCCACATCCAGAGAATGATCTACAAGGCGAGAGGAATCTTCGGAACTCGTGTTATACAATGGAATGGCATGAGAAGACGGGTGAATGGATCATGAACTTTTATCATGCTGCTTTACGAGGGGATTTGCAATGCCGTCTCCGCAGCTTGCGTTGCACCAAGTATCTACTCAAGAGAGCAAATTTGCTTGACAAGTCATCAGAGGAGATTGCTGCCATTAATAAAACACAACGTGCTGGCCGTGTTGATGGTGGGGAGGCTGTTGGAGAACAATGTACAATGGCATCTGCATTGAGAAAGGTTGATGGTGACGAGGAAGAGCTTGATGAGGATATGCAAGTACTGCTCAAGAAGCTGGTTTCCAAGTTTGGTAAGGAGGCTCTAGATTCCAAGATGAAGAAGAGGATAAATGCAATGAACGTGAAACGGTTGGCATCTGCAATACACAGTAGAAAGCCTCTCTCCTCTGAGATGCTCAAGTTACGGTCAGAGTTGGAAACTGTTTACACCAAGCAGGGGCTTGCTGATAGGGTGAAGAGTATCCAAGACGGTTGGGGTACTATGAAGGAAACAAAAGCTAAACAAGTTCATGAAAGAAACGTCACTAATCTTGGCATGGAGAAAGCTCAGCCGGGAGAGTCAGTAACTCAACAATGTACAAGATGTGGAACTGAGAAGGAAACTACACACATATTTATCGATAATGAGGAGAGGAAGATTGTTCTTGATACGTGCCAATCTGTCAAGCTAAAAACGCGATGCAATCGTGTTATGATTGTTAAGCCAGGGACAAAAGAACCGCTATTGACCATATCAAAATTAACAATCATGAGAAGATCAAGAGCTAGTGCTAAGAAATCAAGTGCCGCTGCCGTGTCTAGCAGTGACGAGTCAAGTTCGAGCGGTGTTGATACTGTTGTCCAAATACCAAGAGTTTATACATCACCTCCACTGTTCACGATAGCCTCTGAATTTGTTAATCCAGAAGCTGGAATGAGAGTAGCAATGAGATTTGAAAGTGGGCTCTACTACTCAGGAACTATTATCAATATCCATCCAGTCCATTCAATCCAACCTAATGTTAGACGACTGGCAGTGACTATCTGGCTTGATGATAATACAATGGAGCAATATGTCGAGTATCCTAGCATTGACATTCGCTTCTTTAGACACTCAAGCTTGTCTATTGCATTTGACCGCACATTGTTTCCTTTGGATACTGAGATTGCTCATAGTAGTGAAGGGTCTGAAGATGGAAAGTTTGAGGAGGTTGGCGGTGAGTCTTCCATCGTTATAGCTAGCAATTCTACTGATATTACTATTAGTGGAGAGACAACTCAAGAGATTGAGACAACTCAAGAGATTGAGACAACTCAAGAGATTAGAACTGATAACGTTGGCGATCGAGTTGGTAGCAGTATCGATGGGTCAGTTAATGATGGGAATTTAGCGTCATCTTTACCAGTAAAGCAACAGAAGTGGTTTGTCTGAATGAACCAGCTTCTTCACGGGTTTTGAATTTTGCATCACATCTTGTATGCAACATCAAGTCGTCTATTTATAAATATAACTCATTCATATTGTGCACACTACTAACGAGTCTATAGTAACCATTCTTAGTTATAATTCTCTACAGCAGAAAGTGATATAAGGTATGAAATGGATGAAACAACTAAATTGTGTGGTACGAAGCGTTAACTTATCCACCATGTGGTACGATATAATACGAATGAAAGCTTTGGGATATTAGTTCGGGGTTATAAGAGAACGGTGCTGCCGTGAGGTACCTTGAAATGAGAAGATGATAGAGCATTATTTTTTTTTCTAAGAGCTATGTACCTACGTACCATACCAAATCTACCTTCCCCTACACACAAAAACAAAACACCGAGACAAACACAATAAACACAACCACACACCACATATAGCATTGCTAGAGACAGCATATTATTCGGAATCAATAGTGTAAACATAGATAACATGGAGGTCGCATTTGAGTACACGGTAAGTAATTGGTTTCTCTTTGTGCAGTCTAACATATTCTAACACCCCTTACTAACTAATAATTTACTAATCATTTCCCCTTCAACTCAACAGAAACGACGCTCTGAATTCGGCAAGCATTGCAACTTCAGCAATGGAGATACTGAAATATTGGAATCTATCCTACCTTCGGATGCCTATGATGAACAATACGAGACGAAGAAACACACCGCGACAGGAGTCGACACCACTCCACACTACAGCGAGAGCGAAGTCAATACCGAGAGGGTAGTGTTAAAAAGTACATCCATGCAACACGTCGAAGGTGGATGGCCCAAGGATGTAGATCCCACTGAACAAACTGATGTCAAGCGTTATCGCAAGAAGGTTGAGAAGGATGAGGAGTTTCAATTCGCAATGAAGACTCTTGTACCTCGAGTTCAACGTTGTATGAAACAAAATAATACTGTCAACATTTACGAGGAGTATTTTCAAGATGATAATGACACTGATCATTGCTCTGAGCCTCCATTTGCCAAGGGCTTGGCAGTCTTTCGTGATCCTAGCGACGTATTGACGAGGAGTGCCACGTCTGTCAACTGGCACCCTGAGGGATCAAACAATGGCAAACTCGCCGTGTCGTATTCTGTCTTGAACTTTCAAGATGAAAGGCTGAACAATCCCAACTTACCATCGTCGAGTTACATTTGGGACATTAAAAATTCTAACAAACCCATAGTTGAGTTGGTACCGCCTTCTCCGCTAAGCTGTCTTCGATACAATCCCAAGTCTTCAGATACACTTGTAGCTGGAAGTTTCAATGGAACAATCTCGTACTACGATCTACGCAAACAACCCAATGGAACGAATGGGAAAGTTCAACCTGCCTTGTCCTCCGTAGTTGAAAAGTCTCATCATGATCCAGTTGCTGATATCTTTTGGGTATCATCTAAGACGGGTCATCAATGCGTGTCTGTTTCTACTGACGGGCAAATGCTCTGGTGGGATACTCGTAAGTTGGAGGAGCCAATCGACTCACTCATTCTTACCACTGATTCAAAGGGTGGTGGGATGACACTCGGAGGTTCAAGTTTGGAATACAATACCGAGGCAGGACCGACAAAGTTCTTGGTTGGTACCGAGCAAGGTATTGTCTTGTCATTGAACACTCGCAATAAGAAGACGAATAATGGTATCACCGTGTTTGATGCTGATTCCGGCAAACACAATGGACCCATTCCTTCTATTCAACGTAATCCTACTCATACCAAGTACTTCTTGACGGTAGGAGATTGGTCAGCACGTGTATGGACTGAGGATCTCAAGGTAAGCAGAAGTTAATTGTGCACAATGGTCACAACCCACCCTTTGATCTAGGCATTCTATGTTATGACTGTGAAACCAGTGACGAATGTAATAGACAACATACTCACTTGGCCGTGGATTGAGTTGACTTGAGCATATGATATGGTTTTGCAATTCCACTAACAAATGCTAACCCACCATACCTCCCTCTCTTCTTGGATATGATTGTGACCAATGTGTGGAATTAACTTCTGATTCCTCAAGACCCCTATCATGACAAGTAGATACCATAACAGCTATTTGACATCTGGATGTTGGTCACCAACACGAGCTGGTGTCTTCTACGTCACTCGATCAGACGGAGTGATGGATGTGTGGGATATTAGTCACAACCAAAATGAGGTTGCATACAGCCACAAGGTCAGTGATGCCGCCCTGTCATGTATCAGTGTTGAAGGCAACACTCAAGGAGGTGGTAAGTTGGTTGCAGTTGGAGATGCCAATGGTACAGTGAGTATGTTGGAAGTTTGTGATTCATTAGCACAGCCTCAACGTCAGCTGTTGGTGCCTTACTCGAACGTGAATCCAAGAAGAGTAAGAATGAAGAGGTCAGAGCTAGAGAGTTGAAGAGAGCCAAGGCCCAGGAGGAGGAGCGTAAGAGGAAGGAGAAAGAGGAATCGTCGGCCCAGAAAGTAATCGAAGAAGTTGACGAGGAAATGCTTGAGCTGGAGAAACAATTCTTTGCGGCAACACGAACAAGTTGAGGAGATGGTAATCAAAGAAAGCAGATTGTTGGCGTCGCGTATTGAGACTCAAGAGAGACTCAAAGTAACTTGAGTATACGACGACGAAGCTGCTGATCTGACATCATAAGTATATTCTAGGCCTAATGTTTATAGCCTAGCCATATTCTCCTCTCTCTCTTACTTCTAACAACACACACGAATAACTTATTACACTTTAACATTCAGTCTCAATCTTCCCACTCTATTCTAATCATCTACAAGGAGATCCACAAAGCTGTTTCGCCTCATCAGTAATCGGGCTTTGAGGTAAATCCATTCCTTGTAATCTCGATCCGGCAGTGTTGGGTCGATTGTTCTCCCTCGCTGAGTATCCATAGCCATAACTTTGTCTACCGTGCTTACTTTGAAGAGCCCGATGTGCGGCATCTCGGACTGGCGAACGACTGCCTCGCATTGGTGAATGAGCACCGGTAGACGGTCTTGTAATTCTTCTTGAAGTGGTTGTGCTCATGGTAGACCTTCGAGCAGACTTCTCCTTATCTTGTAATCGACCAATATACCGTTCTTGTCTCGACACCTTATCTTTGAGTTCTGTATTTTCCTTCTCCAAATGAGCACTCTGCCTCCGGGCGTCCTCAATCTTCAAAACACATGATTCAAGCTCCTCCTCTATGACCTTTCTTTGTTGTCTTTCATTTCGAATGGCGTCACAATAATGTGTGTCCTTATCCTGGACTTCGTTCTCGAGTCGCTGACCTTCATCACGGGCCTCAGCTAGCTGAAGTTTGTAACTTTGAACAGCCTCTTCAAGTGCGGCTACTTTGGCATGCTCACGCTCATAATCACTCTGATAGGCTGGAAGATGCGCGTTTTACAGTTTATGAAGATGAAAGAGAGCGACAGTAACGTTTGTTAGTACATATGATATGCAAGGGCAACAACAAAGGCAAACTAAGTTCAAATAAAACAGTCAAGCCGTCGAGCCTTATACTGAACACCTGCATGCACATGATAAAACAATACTAACGCGGACTTTCCTGTAGTCTGCTGCACCATATCCCGAAGGAGATTTGTCCGTTCACCCAGTGTTTTCTTCACCTTGGCAAGTTCACCATCTTCGGTAGTAAGGCGCTCCTTAGACAAGGTTAGCTCAGCACGAACATCTTCCACAATGTTCTGTAAAGCAGACATTTCTTGTTCATGCGTTGCATGTGCGTTTTGTAACTCATCAACAATGTTGGCCATGGCATCCTTGTTTTCACGTTTGGTACTCTCAAGAGTTTGCTTGACACGCATCAACTCATTCTTGACCATCTTTACCTCCTCCTTTCGTTCCTTGGCATAAGCAGTGAGAGATTCAATCTTCTCCTGCTGACTTACTAAACGCTCCTTCTCTTGTTCACTACCATTCTTACAATTGGCAAGCTCTTTCTCTAACTCATCAATTGCGTCTTCCAAATCGCTCACGATATCAGCACCACGTGTTTCAATAACGATAATCTGTGCCTTATGATCAGTCCGGAGTGATTCCATCTCATTCTTATAAGTACAAATATCAGTCTCATGCTTGGCACGCATCAATTCAATCTCTTCATCCTTGGCTAATAACCTTTCATTAACACTCTCCAATCCTTGTTCTAACAAACGTGTCTCCTTCTGATGTGCCGAACCACCCTCCTTGAGTTGAATGTTGACATCTCTCAGTTGATTTCGGAGCTTATTACTCACAATTTTCTCTTCCTTGAGTTCACTCTCAATGTCAGATACTTGTTGTAATTGTTGAGATATCTTCACATCATGGTCCTCGGCCATTTTCTTCATCTCACCCTCAAGTGTGGATACCTTATCAGTATAATCTTGTTTCAAAGAGGCATGCTCTGACTGTAATGCGGCATACTGATTCTGGATACTATTTAATTTGTCATCCACATCGGCAAGCTGTACCTTGGTAGTACTCAACTCCTCGGCTAATTCACCACTTTCCTTTTCAAGAAGATAATTAGTAGCCTTCAACTCCTCTTGTGCAATTTTGTTATCAGAACTGAGAGTCTTCATCTCGTCTTGCAATTTAGAAATGGTATCAAGTGATTCCTGATATTGCTTATCAACTGCAGTGTTATCACTCTTGACATCTTGAATTTTGGCTTCCATTTCAGATACAACAGTCTTGTGACTTGATTGAAGCAGGTCTATATCTGATTTGAGTGTTTGAATAGTAAGCGCCTTCTCATCAATCTGTAATTGTAGGGTGTTTGCTAATTCAGCCTTTTCCTTCTGATATGTCTCGGTTGTATTTTGATTCCTTGATGTAAACTCAGTACGCTGGGCCTCCAACTCATCTTGTAAAGTTTGAATAGCTTGCTCATGCTCAATTTTGGTCAGTTGCTTATCCTGAAGTAAGTTCGCAATCTCCCCATCCTTACTCTGTAGTTCAGTTGATAACTGATCTTCCCGTCCCTTGCCCCGTGTCTGTTCAGCTTCCAACTTTTGTTGTAATTCTTGAAACTGCTCTTCTAACTTCTGTTCCACCACTTTATTCTCTTCCAATTCTTCATCCCTCTTGGCCACAATATCTACAACCTTATCATATTCACCCTGTAACTTCTTTTTACTATCCTTTTCATTCTCAACCATACCAATTAATTCCTCCAATTCTCCCTCCAACTCATTAACTTTACTCTGTCGGTCTGAACTTTCATTAACTACCGCTTCAATCCGACGTTCCTGTTCACGTGTACGTTCAGCTAATGTTTCAACCTCCTTCTCTCTCATAGTTAAATGTCGTTCTAATTGCTTACATTGTTTATCACATTCTTCTTTAGTACTTTCAATCTGTTGTGCAGCATCAATATGTATATCATTAGCCGATTTTTTCAATGCCTTACGTTCTTTATCAATTTCAACAAACCCGGCGGCTAATTCATCACACTTTGATTGTAATAAGTTAGTTTGAGATGTTTGTTCTTCTAATAATTGTAATAATTCTGATTTAGATTCATCTGTACCGCTATTTAATACCTCAAGACGTGATCGCAAATCTGAATTTTCAAGTTTTAATTGTAATAATTCCTCCGTATTTGTGGTAGTAGCAGTGGATTTATTTACTATTATTTGATGTTGTGTACTTCCTAATGGCTGTTGTTGTTGCTTAGTGGGCGCAGTTGATGGCCGATTCTTCTTGGATGAGGATAGTAACTTCATATTGTTTGTAGGTGTTATTGATAATTTTATTTCGATAAAAGTTGATGTTGATTTATATGTGGTAGGCTACCAATTAAATAACATTCAGAGGTGGCGGCGGATATACCAAATTTTGTAGATTATATTATATCAATAAAGATGAGATAGGATATCGCTATTGGAGGCTGTTAATATATATGGTCGGTCGGTAGTCAATAAACTTGCACCATTTCCATTTCACACCAACTGAAAACTGAAAAATGGTAAAAGTTTTCATGTCGAGGAAACTCTGTTTGGTAGATCTCTCATTCATTCTTTCCGCCTTTGTCGATACATTTACCAGATATGGTGGGGTCTGATGGGTAGTGAGGCTTAGCGGCCGGCAGCACTGTCGAGCTGTTATACTTGCCGTCACCAAGTATCTCGAGTTCTATACCATGTATGTTAAAGGCTTGGTATCTTTTGGGGCATACCACCGATCGATTACAAAACATCACGACGGTCACAACTAAATAATTAGGAGGCCTATGTATGTATCAATTGCAATATTGCAATGGACTACCGGCCTACACTACTAACAGGACGATTAGTTATAACATTATGGCCAAAGAGTACGTTCGGTTATACAATGTAGATGTCATCGTACTTCCTATTATTATTGGTATCTTCATTAATTACAATAAAGTAAGTACTGATATTGACATTATCGGAGTTTGCATCAACAGTGTAAAAACAACATTTAAACCTCCATATCAATATACAAATAGAAAATTAACCGTAGAAACGATCGTAGAGGTTTACGCTCCAAACATACACCAAACGCATACATTTCCTGGATACATTCAAGCAATACACAACACCACATCCTCATCATCATCGATGGAAAACGTCATTAGTTACGATATTAGAGCTGGATTTGATAATAAGACGATATATAAAAGGATACATTCATCTTCTGTACGACTCGGTGGCGAATAATATCCGTATGAACCAGAGGAAGAAGCTCTGTGGTACAGCTACGAAAAACTTGTACCTGTCACCATAGTTCATCATACACATAGATCTGAATTATTGATAAGAACAGAAGATGATGAATTGATAAAGACGCCGGTTATACGACTTAGGAGACACATTATAACTGGTGACAAATGCAGTAGTATCAAAGAACAAGATGAGGGTACACCCTCCGAACTTTAGAATTGAACATACTAATGAGGTGAAGAGGAAAAGCTCGGGTATCTGTTGGTGTTGATAATTGATACTCGCATATCTGATGTCAACACATGCAACGGTACAGTCCAGCTATTCTAAAACACGTCAAAAAGGTAGTAGGAAAGAGATAGTTAGTAGGTTAATAAACAAGAGTAGAAGCATATGAATAGACAACAGGAGTAGAAGAATTAGGAAGTCGAGGGATAGGAAAGTTAGAGCAAACGAAACTAGACCTCAAAGAGATATTAGTAGAGCTGAAGAGGAACTAGTTAGATAAATAGATAAACTTGTAGAAGTAGAGAATATAGGAAAAGTGTTCGATTTGTAAACATTTTACTTATACTTAAACATGTATGTGCATGTATGTGTAGTAGATACAGAACAAAATTGTAGACTTGTTACTCAAAACTGGAACACGGCCCAACGGCCAAGTTCCTAGACCGACAAGACATCTCTCCCGTACAAAATCGACAACGAAAAGGAGGATGGGTCAGTCATCAAGTCCTCTATCAAAATTTAAGTCTCCAAAGAGGCTAGTCCTCTATTTGGAAAGGCCACTTGCCGCAAGGAACTCTTCATCTGGTTGTCCGTCACTCTCGACATCAACGTCCTTGGCGGCATCGACGTCTGGCTCCGGCACTACTAGGGTGGCAGCGGGCGCAGCTCCTCCCATCTTCTTCCAGGCAGCAATTGCTTCTTCAGAATCTTGTCCTGTAACAAGACCGGCATGACCCTTGATGCAGACGAAGAGAGATAGGAATCCAGAGGCAATGATACATGATCCCATCAAGACGAAAGCTTGCTTGGTCTCTAGTTGTCTGAAACCTAAGCCAAAGCCTACAGCTCCAGTGTTACCTCCAGCTCCGACAATACCGGCGATACTTCCGGTAACAGGGGGATTGACATAAGGTACAATACCGTAGGATGATCCCTCGGCGGCTTGTACGAACGAGGAGAAGATAACCATGATGAAGATGGCAAGTCCAAGACTGGTGGTATTGGCAAAGATGAGAACCATGATACCCTCAATGATCAAACAGATTGTTTGCCACCAAAGTCTTCCACGCATACCCATACGGGCATTGGCCTTGTCTGAAACGAATCCACCAACTCCACGAGCGAATAGATTCATCCATCCGAAGATGGAGGCAATGGCGGCAGCAGACTCAGTAGTAAGTTCGAATGTACTCTTGAAGTAGGAGGCGGCAGCGTTGTTCATGGTTAGTTCAACACCGAAGCAACAGGCATACTGGACGAAAAGGAGCCATGTGTTAAAGTTCATGGCACCAGATCGGAAGGATGCAGCAGCAGAGACCTCAGGCATGGTTCCATTCTTCTTCATTTCCTTGTAGTTACCCTTGGGTGCATCATCGGAGATCTTCAAGATGATGAAACCGGTTAACATACCAACAACTGCGGGGACGATACAGACAGTACGCCATGCCTTCTCGGCGGACATACCAAGCTTGAATAGAGGGAAGAGAACACTGCCCATAACAAGCTGTGTAACACCACCTCCGAGGTTTCCCCAGCCTCCCACTAGTGCATTTGCAGTACCAACAACTTCCTTGGTAAACATACGGGATGTCCAGAACTGACACATGACGAAGGTGGATCCACCGAATCCAATGAAGAAACGGAGTACTCTGTGTTATGGAGGAAATAGTAGTAGAGATATTTATATGAACATATGATGTGAGCAATATGTTTATTAAATTATTCGAGGCAAGAGAGTATAAGCACAAGATGAAACAGATAGATACTTACGAAAGAGATGCTGATGAATTGACCAAACCAGTTAAGGCACATGGGATGGATGCAAACATAAGGATGATACCCATGGGAATACGGGCACCATACTTATCACACAGAGGACCATTGACGAATCGTAGGAAGATAGTTCCGGCAACTGAGCAGATGTTAGATGTCCATACTTGCTGCTTGGTTAGGCCGAGTGTTTCCTTAACTTCGGGTAGGAGTGGAGCAATTGCAAACCAAATGAAGAATGCAATAAAGAAACAGAACCAACTGCAGTGGAATGCTCGCATATGAGGACGTTTAAAGGATAGGAGCTTGATCTCAGTAGCCTTGTCATCTTGGTTAGGGTCTACGTTGACGAAATATTCTTGGTATTTTTTGTTTTCTACGGGCTATATATTATTATGATGAAGATGTGATGTAATGTTCTGTGAGATATCATGTCATATGATTTGCAAAAGACCATGATTGCAAAAGAAATAAATGCACAAGATATGAACAAAACGTTGTTACTTACCGCGCCAGATTGAACTTCACTCATGATTGTTGATCGATGCTATTATATTGTATAGAAAGCAATGAATTCGATGTTGCTACTTGCAGAGTTGAAAAATTATGGCAACATTGTCGTCAGTACACATCATTGTCATTTTTCATGAGAGTTTGATGCTCGAAGTAGATTTTTTGCCCAAAGGGTTATGAGCTTAAAATATAGCGATTGATTAGCGATTGACCTGGAATTTATGCCCGTTTATTGCCCAATATTCCAGGAATTGGGCAATAAATGGGCCAAATCTTCCGGGAATTGCATTCCAAACCGCTTCCACATCGAGCAGCGGAACTATTTTGTCACACCCCAATGAGTTGCATCTCATTTTGAGAAAGATCAGAGATAATGAGATAGAGATGAGCCACGTAATAATGTTAGGTTTGGAAGTTATGAAACGACAGTTTGATTCTAGCAGTAGAGGATAGTAGAATGACGTCGATGTCTATGTGTTTGTCTATGATATGGAGAGGCTGGGAGGATGAAAGTAGTAGTACCTTATACATGTACTAACAATCAAGCTATATGTGTGGGGGAAATGACAAATGATTCATCATGCTTCCGCTATGGTTAATAATACCTTTGTTTGGAGAGGTAGTTGTGGTTTCCTACCATTTATGGATATATATTCTCCCCAGAGTTGACCACTTTCTAGATGAATAAAGAAGATTATGGAGATGTCTACTAAACCACCATGATACTTGCAACAATATATCACTCCGGGGGAGAGGTAAGCGTAGGCAAGTTTGAGTAATAATCTTTTGCATCTAGGAGGAGTTACAATGATTTATATAAACAATGGATAGCGAGTTGCTGACTGCTGAGGTAGTAGAGAAAGACAGGAATGTCAAGATACTTCCAAGATTCGGGTCTACATACTATACTCTCCATCTTTTGAATACAATGTGGAGTTGTTTCTTCAATTAAGAATCAGCAGTGAGAATGGTAGTATCAGCATGCGGAGCCGGTGGCTGCTGAAACTGGATATAACTGGTGAGACAAAAGAAGAATCAGAAGATACCCCGATTGAAAAATAAAGTTGAAACTATTACATAACATCTTGGACTGAATATTCTAAACATATACACAAGTAATACAGACCAATATACTTCACTACCCCGAATTGTTGAGATCTATCAACTGGTTAAGATAGTACCTTGAATTGGCTCTATTGTGCTACCTCTTCTCTACAAATTTACAGAACGAGTACTCTTACTTGTAGTGACTAAGAAACTACGTTACTCTACAGACTAAACAACCCTTCTTCTAATCATAACCCCCTTCTATTTTAATATCCCCAATTATTACCTTACGACTTTCCATTCAATCCAAATCCGAGTCCAATGGCTTCAATATCGACATCATTAGTGCTGCGGCCTCCAAACATATTCATATCTAGACTATCAAGCATTCCAGGTAGTAAATTATTAATATCCTGTTCTTCGCCTACGTCCTCCTCGCCAACAAGGTCAAATAGACGACCACGATGACCTCCTCTAGCAGCTACTGCAGCACGGTTTCCTCCGCCACTGCCTCCTCCTTCCCAGGGGTTAGAGGACACAGACGCTTCTTGAGGCGTACTAACGAATTGAGGTTGAGACTTTGGAGAGAAAGATGCATTAGTTTCAATCTGCATCTGAGGTCCTCCTCCTTGCATTGCAGGGAAGGAGGTCATCACGGGAGCAACGTTTCCCATTCCAATGTCAGATCTCATAGAGCGTCTAATGATATCCATGGCTGCAGGGTGGGCTGGAAAACGAAGCTTCCCAGCTTCACTCTGTATTAGAAGGAACATACAACTTGACTTGGAAAAGATACTGCATCCAGCTGGGATCACCTCAATGAACGAAATCAAGTTCTTTCTATCTCCTACCAAACGCGGGTCGAGAGCCCTGATGTCGTCCATACTAAGCGACGCGTTGTTAGTGACAAAGCTGTCGGACGTTAAAACAACACCAAATGAAAGAGGCAGGCCACAGAAAGTTACTGACATATCAACCATCATGCGAATGCACTGAGATGATGTGGCGTTTTCGGGTGGTGCAACAACGACCACGGCGCCCCCAGCTCGAGTGAGAATGGTCTCACCACCTCCCTTGTCCTTTGCAAATGGCTGAAGACCACCAAAGGCAGCATCCACATCGGGGAACATGGCACAAAAGAAGTTGTTTCCATACGCCGAGACAGAGTCACTGTAAGTCTCAAGTGATGCGCCAACACCTTTTGTGAGGCAGTCCATAGTTTGCAAAGGTAAGTGGTAAACCATGTCAGTTTGGTCGGCAATGGCACTCATGATTTCATGACGTCGAACGGCAGAAAATATCGCTGACATCAATCTGCTCCTATCTCCAGCATAACGCCTTGCTAGTGAATTGAACACACCATAAGGAATCGACAGTCGAGACTTTCCAGACCATTCAATGACCACATTACTACCCTCTTCCATCCCTGCAACATTAATATCAGAATCAGACCAATTAGCTGGGACCTGCTGCTCGCACTTGGAACGGAATTCCACCACTCCTCTTGCAAGTGTAGTACAAATCTCAGCCATGGCAGCACCCGCATCCCGTAGCACCTCAATACTTGGAATAGCATTGTACCTCGAATCCTCACCTGGCGCGGGACGTCGTTTCTCAGAAATAAACTGTCGTTGTAAAAACTCCTTGAGATATGCTTCATCATTCCAACTGGGTATGACAGGATCCAAAAACATTTCAGAGCCATGAGATGCACGGATAATCCAGCGATAGAGTACCACTCGTAGTGTGCGTTCATCAATAACACGGAGAGGATTGTTGGGCGCAGCAGAAGTTCGTGCCTCGGCACAGTGACGAAAAATCTCATTCAGCTTTTCTGCTCGATAGATTGACACAGCTGGAAGCTCTACTGGAGCCAGAGGTGCCATGGGTCGAGGAGATGATGCAATCGATGATGCTGTGGGAGATGAAATCGACGACACAGCCGCATTATTCAATCCTCTCTGCACATTATTAGGTGATGGTGAACTCATTGAATTGCGTTGATCTGCACTCTCGCTGTCGTTATTGCGTTGAGACGGATACCTAGGACTGGCCATATTTGATAACTGATCAGGAACTTTAGGACCAACAACATCTGATGTCACAATGGGTGATTGAACCGATGAGGCAGATGCAGCACTGCCTCCACCTGAGTTACTAGGAGGCGTCATGACTGCTTTCTGACCGGGTGTGGGTGTAACTGGCAAGCTATCAGCGGTGGAGTTAGCTGTAGATTGAGTGCTCTCATCTGAGCGAGCAGAGGCATGCTTCCCTCCTTTACTAGGCGGACTAACCGAATCTGGACGAGGAGTCACCGACGGTGGAGTCTTGCTACTAACTGAAGAAGGTGCAGGCGTGTTTTCACTACTACTTTTCTTCTTTCCAGAAGGTTTCTCCTTATTTGTTGTAGCAGCCGGTTGCTTGCTGTTCTGCTTAGATTGTTGTTTCTTCTGATTAGCTGAAGGAGTAGATGATGATGATGGTTGTGTTTGATTCTTACTCTCCCAACCACGCTTGGGCTTTGCAGGTGTAGCACTACCTTTCTGATTACGAGATGACTGTTGAACTTTGGGATTGTCACCAGGGATCTTCCGTGGCTTCATAGGGTTATCACCAGGAATCTTCCTCGGCACTACTGGATTATCACCAGGGATTTTCCTTGGTTTTATGGGATTATCACCGGGTATCTTCCTTGGTTGTGTTGGATTATCACCAGGAATCTTTCTATTGGCTCCCTTCGAAGCATGGTTATTATTACTTGTTTTATTCCGGCTATTAGCATGATTGTTGCTAGTCGAAGGAGACGATTTCTTAGACTCCCCTGATGAAGGCTTGGAAAGCGAAACCTCACGGGCCTTCTTTGACTTGCCAGTAGTGTTGTTGGATGAAGATGGCTGAGACGGCAGAGAAACCTCCTTATTCTGGCCAGATTTCTTCGAAGATGCACCGACAGAATTGTCTGACTTCTTCTTCTGCTTTAAAACAGTTTTGGAAGTGAGTTCCACAACCTTCTCCTTCTTCACAGGTGACGGTGCCTTCGGCTTGGAAGCTGATATGTCCTCGTTGTTGGACGCTTCTAATTCTGCTTTCTTCTTAGCCTTGGATGCCAACTCCTTCTTTCGAAGTTCCTCGTCCTCCCGTGCCTTATCAGCAGCAGCCTTTTGTTGTCGCTCTCTCTCCTTCTTTTTCAACTTCTTCTTTCGATTCTTACTACTGCCACCACCGCCATCATTCGATACACCCTTGGCAGTCTCTTCCGCCTCGAGTTCGAGTAATAGTGCCTCCTCGGCTGCACGTGCCTCAGCTTCTTGCTTTGCTATAGACTTTTGAATGCCCTTATCCTTCTTCTTTTTCTTCTTCTTCCTCCCACCTCCAGAAGTTACGGGTGACACACCGGCACTACTGCCAACATCAGCATGAAGAGCACTAACAATACTTTGATCTGGCTCAACGTCACTCTCTCCCGTATCAGAAGAGTCAGATGAATCACTAGCATATGGACCAGTACCATCACGTTGCATCTGTTTTAATCGTAAGTTAATCAACAATCGGGCACGTTGGACCTTCTTCCTATCACGTGAACAACGGGGGATACTAACACTGTAATCGGTTACCATCTCAACAGCGGCATCAATCAAATTCTGTTCCACGAGGATGGAAAGGGCCGTATCGCCCTTCTTCGTGGTGACAGTATGATCGGCACCATGACGTAGTAATAACATGACAGTATCCGGCAATCCTTTTGTCGCGGCCTGTAATAATGCACTTAATGTTGGATCATCCTCCTCCGTGGGTGCACCCCACCCTAGTAATAACTTAACAACATCATCATGTCCCTTATACGCTGCAATACTTAATGGACTCCAACCGGTATCAGTACACTTACATGGATCACCACCATACCGCAGCAATGCATCCACGGCATCTGTATGACCATGATTCGCAGCAGTTAGTAATGGCGTCTCCCTCCATTTATTCAATGCATGAACATCAGCATCACCCTCAAGCAATAACTGTACTGCATTCGTATGTCCTTCCTTATTACCCGCACATGCCTTATGTAATGGTGTGCTTAAATCTTCATTCACTTGACAATTCACGGGTGCATCGGCATCTAACAACATACCACAAATATCATCATATCCCTTGTGTGCCGCGAATGTTAATGCCGACCAACCGGCCTCACTGCAGAGTGATGGATCGGCATCCATGGCCAATAGTCGCTTCACTGCCTCGCCATGTCCATTATTGGCGGCTATTAATAATGGCGTCTCACTCCATTTATTCATTGCATTAACATCAGCTCCGTTTTCCAATAACAAGTCTAATACTTCTAAACTTTCCTCTGAGATTGGTTGATGTTGTCCATCACCATTGGAATTATTATTATTGTTATTATTCGAACTTTGTTGATTATTCGAACCACCATCATTATGATTATTAGCCGAACATGCAGTGTGAAGTGGTGAATACATATCATCCTTAAATTGACAATTAACTGATGCTTCCTGATCTAAACATATAGTTACCGCTTGTGCATGACCCTCTTCGACTGCACATTTTAAATATAATTCAGCATCTTCTGGATCAATATTTGTGGTGGATGTTTTAACACTAACACATGCCCTAACAGTTAATGTGTCATTCGTAACGTAACCATCCTGTTGGATACGATCACTTGTAATAAATTGGGACCATCCCCAATCTATTGCTTTGGGACACATTTTAAATGTCTTATCGGGATTACGTTTGGCATAATTATTACTTGATTGTTGTCCTTGTCCATTATTATTATTGTTGTTATTAGGATGTTCCAATGTTAATACATAACTAACCTGCTTATTCCAACCAAATGGTAATTCATCAGCATCAGCCACCTGTAAAAATAAACTTAAATGATGATTCGATGCACGGCCATTACCATTGACATATATAATCAAACGCCATTTGTTACCAAGATTGTCTGTGGTGACTGAGGAATATTCAGCTTTTTTACACCCTGAATCACGTTTTTGTGAATAGGATGTTATTGTGTGGGTGAATTCACATGTTGATGTTGTTTGTTGTGGTTTCCAGTGGATTGGAGCATTGATTAATTCTGAAGTGGTTGATATTGAAGATTCTCCTCCATCGCCCCCGCCTGATGGAGTATTCACTGGGGGTGAAGTAATTCCCTGAGCACCAACGCCCGGAGCAAATCCTTTACCAAAGTTCAATGCCGCAGTTTGTGTTGATGGAACTTGTGTTGATCCAGTACCCCCTGTATTATTACCAGATTGAGGCTGTACCAATTCATTATTATTTCCACCACCACCACTACTTCCAGCTGCATTGGTATTAGAAGTGAATTGAAAAATTGGTCCTCCTCCCTGCTGTGTATTACTACTATTCGGGGGCTGTGCGGATATAGTAGCCATAGTTTTAGTAGTAGTACCATCCGGAGTAGTTATTGTCGATTCACCATTCGGATATACATCTATACGTGTTACATTACCCCCAGTATTTGAGCTGCTAGTATTGCCAACACTACGCTCACGTTTTAGGTTTTTAGACTTTTCATTTGTTGCTTGCGGTGGCCATGATCCCGTATTATCCTGATTATTAGTAGATGACATTGATGGGAATAATGGCGGAGTGGCTGCCTCTGTATTATTATTACTGGCGCCTTCTCCTGTTGTATCGTCATTATTATTCTTGGACGGCTGCTGCTGACCATCACCCACTAAATTAGTTGCACTCCCATCATTAATTACGCCCCCGATATTATCAGGTGTAGATGAGCCACTACCCTCATCTCCAGAGACTGCAGTACTCACAGCATCGGGTGATAATTCCTGTGTAGTAGTATTAGGGCTTGGTAGTTTATTAGTAGTAGTACCATCATGATTATGCTGTGAGGTTTCGGGTGTATTAGCTGAAGTTGATTCAGTATTAGTTACGGCTGGTTCGACGTTGTTATTATTACGCCGTCCCCATCCTAGAACCATGATGAAGAATAAGAAGAAGCTCTATATACTGCTTCTCTTTATATTGTATATACTTTCTGTATTCGGTGATGCCCGTCTGCCGTTGATTAGGCCCTTGGATATAGTGCGCATGTGCGCGCGCGCACAACTGGCATGATATCGAGCGCCGCAAAGTACCCGAATATAGGCACAAATTTCCCTAAAATGGGGCAAAATAGCCTCAAAATACCCGTAAAAACCCGTATTTGTACCTAAATATGGCGAAATGTGCGGCGCACGTGCGCATCGCGCACAAATGGCTCTAAAAATGCGCACTATATCCAAGGGCCTACGTCTGATGCCTCAGATTTTTATTACTGGCGTTTGGCGTTTGGAGAGGGGAGTTTTGCAAGTTTTTTTACTGCAATATAGATACAAAAAAGTCCAAATTTAGGGCATTGCACCTCTGAGTATGAGATAAACACAGTCTAAAATTGTACCTAACTTATATGAAATTGAAATATGTACCTGATTTCAATATTTAGGTAATAAGTAACCTATATTTATACTCTCATAAAATAGCCGCTACAACACTCAAAAAGTTTGTATTATATTATGTTCATCTGTAGAACTCATATTAATATCCTTTTGCAAATTACAAAGACGTGAAGAATATACGTCGTATCGCATAGAAAGGCGTCGATATATATGAGGAGATTGGAGCGGCGCGGTGGTCTGAATTAGAGTAAGTAATAATTTATTGGCATCATTTTTTTTATGTTTTAGGTACAATAGTGTTTATATAAAATATCTAATTCAACCTTTTCGTATACTTATTATTGCAGCAGCTGAATTCGGCAGTGTATTTAGTGGCATAATGTCTCTCTAGGCGACTCTCCTTCTACAACGTTCATCAAGAGATAAGGTACACATCATATGCACTAAAATTATTATAATTTGCAACACAAACCTTTAACAAATTAAAAGATATCATCATAATCAGATATGAGTAGGAGGTCCACGAGAACTAGATCACATCAGATTTTTGCCGAGCTTCTTCCCTACGTCAATGTTGTTCCCACTGGAAATAGGGAGAGTTTCCCGCCAACTGAATATTGGAATACAATTCTTCAATCATATCATGAAAGTATTGATAGGTCATATTGGGTGTCTACTGGTGAGGGAGATGTCTATGTAGATGCCATGATGCACCTGCAGAAAAGTTTGGAAAGATGGACAAAAGAGCTTGTACAAAGTGCCCCGCTTATGCCGGGTGTAACGTGCCTAATGCAACTCTTTCCAACGGCAAATCATCTTGACGAGGATGCAGAGCTACCTATCTTTCTTCATTATGATTCTAAGCTTTTATCTCGGTGGAAAGCACTCTTTCTGTCTATGGCTGGTAGTAAGTATTGGGGGGCATTTGAGGTGAAAAATATAGCACTTCCGAAGATTCTGATGGATGAGTTCACTACGGCAATGGAAGTGAGGACTACCTTTTTCCCAGAAGATGAATACTCATTAACTTATGACAACAATTTAGGCACTGGGAGTATATCGAGCCTGTCACGGGTTGTAAATGAGAGATGTCTCACGGAGTTGACTGTTATGAACAGTACAATCGATGTATCAGCAATTTATGTACCCAACCATCTCCGAAAGTTGGATCTGTCGGGGAGTGATACAGGTGATGATCTCATCTGCTTGTCTACTCTTCTTTCGTCATGTCCTAATCTACAAGAGTTATTTCTAAACAACATGCCGTCGGGGATTATTATTACTAATGATTGTTTGGGATCTAATCCTCCACTTGAACTACTGGAGTTAAAGTCGAATTTTCTAGGTGATTATGATAGCGAGAAACTTGCAGCGTCACTGGGAACAAATACAAACCTCAAGACTCTTTCTACAAACCTCAAGACTCTTTCGCTTCATGGAAACGACTTCTCCAAAGTGTCAGAGAATGCATTTACCAAAGCAATCTGCAATAATGAAGATATGAATGCTGTCATCGATTCTAATCATACCTGTACAGTCCGTGGGGTGACTGAAGAGATTGAGGGTCTGCAATGTACAAAGCACGAGAAGAAATTTATCTCCATAAAGCCAAACGGTGCATCCTTCATTGATGTGCCCTTGGAACTAATGCCAATGGTACTGGCATGGTTGCAAAGTGTCCCAACTGATGAAGTTGAAGAGGATGGAGATATTTATGTACTCCCAAATGCTACATCTTTTATGTTTGATGCTCTTCGGTCTTATTGGGACCTACCTTCTCTATTCGTGGGTCGTCATCAGCCAGAAGAAGTAAAGATGTGCCTTAGAGATATGGTTTCAACTGTATCTAACGAGGAGGTAGTGTGTGGTCAGAGCTTTCATCAAGCCTTGCTACCACCAAGGAAACATGGCGAATATGATACAATTCTTCCTAGGACGAATCAGGGGTTGCTAATCAACGTTGGAGAAATATCTCTCTTGAATTTGACGAATGAAGAATTGTTATTACTGAACATTGGAGAAACGGGGAATGAGTTAACTCGTACATTATTTTTGGGATATCGAAGGTTTCCCGACGGGTCAAAGGGTTCAGCTGAGATCTTCACTCTTGTCAAAAAATATCGAGATGTTATAACAGCCCTGAATGGTATTAGTATAGTTGGAAAATCATTCAAGGAGACTCTCGCTTTGATAAAGAAAGTGAATCTTCCTTTTTTCCATATGAGACTTCAAAGTCAGAGTCAAAAAACTGTGAAGAAGTCTATTTTGCGCCCCATTCTAGAGAAAGTCCAATCACAATATGACAGATCTTATCAGTTGAAAGTTAAACTTGAACAGCAGGTAAACATAATTCAACATAATTATGATGCATTGATCATGTCTCAGAATGAAGAAGTGCAAGAAGGCTGCCAGAAGAGTGAACGCCTGAAAAGGTTGCATGCAAGAGAACAGGCTGGTATAAAGAATGATTTACAGCGTGCCCGGGATACATTTGAAGCCAATGAACGTATTCGTGGGAAGACATGGGGTCTGCTGTGCAAAGTAAAGCATAAAAGGTGAACGGTAAAGGCGATTGTAATTGTAATTGTAGGCTGATAAACAAAAATAAAAAGAAGATGATGATGATGAACCAAGGACATAACTCAGGATACCTTATCTTTGTTAAACATTTTCGGCTCGAAGTAACTAGAAGCTGTATATAGTAATCAGCTATTCAGCCAAAGTTTGGAACCAATAGATGTACGAGCGCCCCTCTGAGGAGAGAGACAGAATGAATGTCACTCGGACATAAAAAGGAACGTACCATATATAAGTGAAAGCAGAATTTCTTTTAGAGTTGCCATCTCAGTTTGTACTATCGTATGTAGCAGGCAGGAGGGACATGTTGTAGTTATTGATTAGCTTATTGTAGGTATATGAAAATATGTCTCCACGGGAAGAACCTTCCAAAATAACAGAACAAACTCCAGGATTGAGCACTGCCGAAAGTGATGGTAGCAGCACGCGAACAATAAGTCCACCTGATGGGGATGATATTACAATGCCCAACCAGGAAGATAGTACCCCTGCAAGTAAACCTCCATCTCCGCCCAAACGGGGTGGTAGATTTTCAATTGCAACAAGAAACCGGTGAGTTATTGATTATGTGTACCACATTCACATTATACCATAACATTTTATATGTCTTTTTTTTGTATGTTCACATCTTATGTCTAATTTATATATCAAATTCCAATACCAATACCAATAATAATAAATAGATTACCATCACCAACGAATAATAGCGATGTATCTATTACTAACTCGGCACCAACCGTTATGATCCATACGAGGGCGTCATCGCAACCTAATCTATATAGACCTCCACTTCGCAGCAGTATGACCTCGAGGACATTACATGAATCATTACACAGAGGACGGAGAAGTAGTGATGGCGCACCCAATCCAAGGATAAAACGGAATGTATCATTTGCTCAAGTTAATATCCGTGAGTATGAACGTATCATGGGGGATAATCCATCCGTAACCTGCGGTCCGCCATTAAGTCTAGGTTGGAGATATGTACCCGAGGCCACCACAATATCAATTGATGATTACGAAGAAGGGAAAGGTTCACCACGGCAAAGTTCCGAATTTTTAGTTCCCAAAGTAGCACGTGAACGATTGTTAAAAGAACATGCTGATGTATCACGTCGAGAAATGGTAGCGGCAGTCCGATCAATCCAAAAAGAGAAAAGTAAACGACAACAAACAGTTGTTAATTTACCCATGCAAAAGACAGAGGAAAGAGTTGAGGGTGCTAAACGAAAGATGAAAAAGATATTAAAACCATCCACGTCATATGATAAGTTGGAGGAAGAGTTATGGGATAATGCGCATAGGGTTGCAATTGATAAGGCTAAGAGATTAGAGGATAGTTTACGAAGGGGTGAAAGTGTTAGTTCAAGGGATTTATATAAGGTTGGTACACCCTGTGAGAGTATATTACCAAGTCGAAGGAATAGTGTACGACCGGTGGTGGAGGTACCACAACAAAATCATCATCAGCAGCAGCAGGGATTGGGAAATAATAATAATACTCAGTCATCAGATGGAGGAAGCACCTCAACAACTGCAAACGCGCCATCAGTAATATCATCAGTGGAAGATCATGACATAAACTTGGACACAATAAAAAGTTCATACAACCCCCAAAGGACAAATCACTCTAGTAATTCTAGAAGATCAGCTGATGAAGGAGAAGAAAAAGTTGAGGAGACACCCTTTCCACCGCGGACAATACAATCACCTCAAATTAATGAGGATGATGAAGTAACGACCCCAATAATGACATCTCGTGGTTCAAATAACAGACTGAGTAACATTGTTGCAACAGAAGATAGCGAGGATGAGGATGTACTTTCCTCGTTACTACAAAACGATTCTGAACATTATACCGGTGGCGGCACAGTATCCTCTTAAGGAGGCTGGTTATTACCTACAACAGCGGGAAGAGGAGTATCGGGGGAAATTGTGCATATTGGGATATTATACAATAACTGGTGATAGTCCCAGCAACGAAATCAGTTCGTAAATCCAAAAGCTCGTCCCCAGTTGGCTTATTACAAACACATACAGGTCTTCTGCACAAAATGTAAATATTTAGTAGACTATTGAGTATTCGACTTCAGACTTTAATGCATACCATTGAATATTATATACTTAGATTTACAGGCAATGAGAGAACTGCAAGAGATGTACATAAACCCTCGAGTG
>Ga0214481_100269_pt1 | contig 27949 bp, 26 predicted proteins | sample M1_20Mar14CPVII9_4_FD_165057 | JGI IMG/M metagenome (GOLD analysis project Ga0214481, IMG submission 165057) | Marine eukaryotic communities from Monterey Bay, California, United States - M1_20Mar14CPVII9sort6BwellG10 | ecosystem: Environmental > Aquatic > Marine > Unclassified | place: USA...
AGAGAGGGGAAGTACAGAAACGAATAATGGATGGAAGTAGAGATTGGACAACTCATGATGTTATTTTATACTCTGCTTTGTCCGGTTGTGACTTTATCCCACGATTGTTTAATATGCAGACAGCATCTATTGAAGAGTTCATGAGGAAATATAAAGACCCATCCAACAATGTAAGTTTGGATGATATGTTAGCTTCATTCTCTACCAATCAACATTGGCCGGCGGGTAATAGAAAGGCTGGTGAGCCTGCTACCAATTATGCTGAGATGGTAAACTTATGTATTGGTTTAATGATGCATGCACCTGTCACTGCATTCATACCATCAGCCGACGAAGATAAACCCGGAGAGTATAAAATCATTCCTATGCGTGCCTTACCCGCTGGTAAAGATTGGAAGGACATTATTGGATTTGATCCACACGAGCACTTCTCGGGAGTATCAGTCGAAGAATCATACAAGATGGAAATATGGGCACGTACCGAAACCAAGTTGCCCGTAATAGAACGGCCACAAGATCCAAGCAACACTTCACGTAAACTTCCACATGGGGCATACATCGATTTCAACCACCTTCCCATCGCCGTCGTACCAGGTACCATGCTATTGTTGTGGTTGTATTATCATGGCGTCCCTCACCCAAAAGGCTCCTCGAGAAAAGACCTCGTACAACAAGTTCAACAAGCATATGAGTTGGACCAAGAACTTGATGAAGATCGTTTATCATCTGTAGAAGCAGCCTCGGCTGGATCGTATATCTCATTTGATACTATTGTACTTTTATCTGATACCGAATGGATTACTGATGGTGGTACATTGTTGAATAACTTGCGAAGTAATAGTGTAGCAAAAGTAACTGCGGATTATATCAATAATATATTTGGGAAGGGTAAGAATGGTATCAGAGAGAGAGCTTGGCTTCGTTTAGTAAGTGGTCACTTGAATATCGAGACGTTGAAGATGGCTAATACCAAAGTAGAACTTGATGGTAAAGAGGAAAACGTCAAGATATTCATGATGAAAGTTACCCCGAGTATGAAGAATGTTGTATATAATGTCTATATCGTCTTCACATCCGACGGTGTGTATGTTCCAAAGCTGTCTAAATGTGATTGCCCTAATGGATGGTTGTTTTGCAGTCATACACTTGCATGCTTCATGCTCTTCTATATGATTCAACGAGAAGATAGTTGGACTTTTGAGGATGTTGTATCATTTATGCCTGTTCCAATCAAATCATTGCAGAACATTCCTTTTGCCTCTTCTTATGTGTTTGGTGAATTAGAAGTATCAAAGTTGGGAGGGAAAAGTGGCGTGAGTAAGAGTATAAACAATACTGAAGATAATGAACGAGATTATGTATCAGCAATTGCAAGAAGTCTTGCTGATGACGTACCCGGGTACTCCGAATCAACATCCAGAGGCAATAATGTAAATGATGACGATGCAATTGAAGAGAGTAGAATCATGCACGAGGATGCAGAAACTAGTACGGAGGACGTTAAAAGTATTGATCTCTGTAATAGAATGAATGGTTATTTGAATAATGAGAAACAGGATATAAGTTGTGATGCCAAGATTAGCAAATCGAAGGTGACATTAAAAGATCTTACCGATTATAATCTTGATTTGGTCGATGCAAAGGATAGCAATGAAATAACCCTACAAAAGTATGCTCGTCATGAGAGAGTGTATTTAATGATGAAGGATGGGCATTTATCGAATGACAATAGTATGTGGCACTATCTACATCACTTTGCCACGGAGAGAGAAGGACATATCAATCGATTGATGGATATTGTTGATGATGATGCCATCAAAGAACAAGAACTACTAAACATGCCGACGGCCTACAATACTCCGTATCTTAGTGCATACTTCTTCTCAGAAGATGATGGGAACTAAAATAACAATGTACTATATTTGTAGCCTACTATCTAATCAATAAACCATCATATTGAGGCCGAGAGTAGTAGTGATGTGTCATCGTGTTGCTTTGTTTTTGAGGTGAAAAAAGGATACCAAATGGATGAAACTCAAAAATTACATGGATACCGCCAACGCACATCGCTTATATAGGACAGACAAAGAGTATGCACTGATGAGGCAATTCAATGCCAATATTTGATACATTTGGATTGATGTGACTAATGTGCAACGTCCTTGACGAACAATATCCACACAGCTGCGAATACTCGGCATCTTAGAAGTGAATGGTGCCGCAACACTGGCATCTCCAATCTTAACCATTGGCAACTCATCCATCTCCAAGTCTTCGAGTTGACCAGCGATTGTTGCAGCCGAGCCAGCAACTGAATGCTTGTTCATCATATCCGCTTTCTTCTTCTTCCCTTCCGCCTTTTCGATTGCCATGAACTCTTGGAGAGCCTTGAATTGTGCCCATTGTACACCTTCTGCCTCCAACTCTTGTACCCGTATCTGCATCTTGCGCTGTTTCTCCTGGATGAGCTCACGCTGTTTCAACTTGGAATCCATTTTCTTTTTCTTCATTTCTTCCACCTTTTGTTTCTGAGCACGATTCTTGATTGCCTTCTCCCGGCCCTTAATTTCATATAATTTGATGAGATCTTCCCTCTCAGTTAGCTCGGGATATTTCTTCAAATCAACGCCAAGTGCAATAATCTTTGCTTTCAGTGCCCATAATGGTCCAGTTCTGGCAAGTTGTCGATCCTGTGGCGATAGGACTGTAATATTATCCGACGCACTGATCATACTGCCCTCCTTTGACGTCTTTTTCTTGTTTCCATCTTCACCCTTGTCAACATTGACATCGCCAAATCCAGACAGGAGAGCTACACCAACATCTGCTTGCTTCAAAGCTCCTACATCGTTAGCACCGTCACCACACATTAGGCATAACAATCCTACAGAATGAAGACATTCGATTACTGTTTCCTTGGCATCAGGTGTCATCCTAGCAAAGACTTTAAAGTGCTCAAGGATTGATTTCGTGTCAACGTCATACTCATAGGCAGTGGCAAGGTTGCTACCTGTGACAGCCAGATCATACTTTTTGGCAAGTAAAGGCACCCCACTTGCGACATATAAATCGCCGACACTGTCATCTTCATAACTTTGCCAGTACATTTTACCACCATCATCCTGTTCCAGAATGAGAATGGGCTTTACCTCAGATGCATCGCGCTTACGAGTTGAAGAAGGTGCCAATTTTGTGGCATTCTGAGCTCGTTTTGATTCCAACAACTCTTTCAACTCCTTATTCGTCTCGGAAAAGACATTGTTTGATGCAAATACACCACCCTCGTCATCAGCATCTTCTGAATCACAAATGTTGACCTCCTTGGCAACATGAATTGCAGTGAGTAACGCATCTCCCGTGACCATTGCAACATTCATACCACCCTCCTTCAACTTACTCAACACCATTTTAGTGTCACGTCGCACACGACATGTAAAGGCTACAAAGCCAGCAAAAGTTAAATTCTCTTCACATACACTTCGTGTATCCTTGGCAGAATCCGCATCGGCGGTGGTATTCAATGTCTTGTATGCCAATGAGATGACACGATATCCGCGTCGTGATAAGAACTTGGCTGCCGTGTCATATCCGTTTGGTTTACTCGACAATAACTTTCCAACCATTTCAGGAGAGCCCTTAACAACCGAATAGTGCTTACGATTGGCAATGTCCTTAACTACACAACTCATACGTTGTAACTTGGAACTAAAGTGATGACGTGACAGTATATCAATTTCACCACATGAGTTGTTCGTTCCTGGTATCGAGATTTGAGAACCACCGTCCTTCTTTTCAGTACCAGCCGATGGTACAACATAACCAGACTTGGATGCCACCTCCCATCTCATTGCCTTGAGTGCAGCCGATTCTAATGGATCTCCTGTCGTTTCACCATCAATAAGGACGAGGGAGTGACACCCAGCCAACACTAATGATGCCTCAGGAGACAACTTTGTCATGGGCGTCAAGAGTTGGCTTTCAGGGTCATCCTTCTTCTTCTTTGAAGATGGATGAGACGATGATGTACCCTTACTGCTGCTTGTCGAACTAGTTAGTGTTGTTAGATCAACACCCAAAGTCGTGACAGCAAGTACACCCACAGGTACCAACTCATCAGTTGTCAATGTTCCAGTCTTATCAAACAAACACGAATCCAACTTTCCAGCAATTGGTACACGATATGGCTCGGTACAAAAGATTTGTAACTTCATTAATGTCATTAATGAATTGTTAACAGCCAATGCCATTTGCATTGGTAACTCTGGTGGGATGACACTTGTAATAATTAATATACAGTGTAGTAATAGTTCATACTGTGAACGATTCTCATCATGCATACCGTGATACAAGACATATCCGGATGATGCCACCGCAAAGAAGAAGAGCAGTAAGAGTAATAATGCAGTTTCCTTTTCGTGGCCCTTGACTTTTTCTTGTGAACCTTCAATCATCCGTACAAGTTTCCCTTGAGCTGATGAGAAACCGGTACGTAATACGAATGTGATACATCCACCATCGGGTGGGTTGGGAATATCACCATATGGATGTGGATGATGAGAAAGTGTTGCGGTCGACTTGTCTTTCTCTTCTTCATCAGAAGATGCCTCCTCTTCTTCGACTACCTCCGCACCCTTACATTGTAACATCTTGGTACCAGCATATAATACATGTGTTTTGTGTTTACCCGTCATATCGAGATTCTCACCCTCGATTAGTTCACTAATACCTTCCTTCATTTGTGGTACAGACTCGCCTGTTAAGCTTGCCTCATTAACGACAGTCGAACCTCGTAGTAGTAAGACATCAGCAGGTACTACATCTCCATCTTCCGAATCAACCACCTGCTGCTTCTTCTTTTTAGTATCGTCCTCGCCACTCTTACTACTATCATCATCCTTCTTCTTGGAAACACCAATCCTCAATAAACTCATAACATCACCAGGCAATAAATCAGTAGTCCAAATTCCAACCCATTTCCCCTCTCTAAACACCAATACTTTACGAACTGCATTACCCATTCCTTTCAATGCACCTAAACTCTTAATACGTGAAAAGACAACTGTAGCCTCGAATGTTAATATCATAAACAAAGTAAATGCACTATATTGCCAATAATCATCTAACATCCATAATACTACACAGAATAATTGAAAGACTGTAAATGGACTTAATAGTTGTGCCTTGTATAGTTTTAAAAAGGTTGGTTGACGAACGTTAAACTTATTTGGACCAAATCGTATATTAGATGAGTCTAACTGATCTTGGGATGATATACCAGACCATTCTTTAAAGAATGTCAATGGCATTTCTGTATTACATCGTATTTTAATAAATGTATTTGATTCATAATCGTAGTAGTAACGACGACGATGATATTCAAATGTTATACCAATTGTGGGGAGATAGATAATTGGTAGTAGTATTGAAGATTCAGTTGTTTTTGTTGGTGTTATTACTGCATGGGTTGGTAAATGTTTGGGTATTGAGAGTGTAGTATTGTTAACTTCAATCATTTTTAGTAGGGCTTCGGATGATCCTTCTACTGTATCATTCCCAGTACTTTTGGTACTACTGTCAACTCCCGACTTATTGATTGGTTTCAACAATGGATTAACATCCTCATCCAATTCCATCCATTCCTCAGGTATATCAACTCCAACAACACTCCCTTCATTATCATAACCACTAGTTTTTATAGCAACATAATTCATCCATACATTAAACTTGACATTCCAAATTTGTAATAATACAATTAATAAATGTAATGTTAGTAGTATGCCTGTACAGAGCATTGATGTGAATGTCGGGTAATGCTTTTTAGGTACACGCATTGATTTGGGTAGTGAGTCGAGAACGGATTGTTGCTTTTCACGTTTTTTACGGGAATGTTGCTCCTCTGTTGTTGTTCATGTAGTTGTTTATAAAGAGGGAAATCATTGATGAGTGAGTACATAATATCTTGTACACCAAACGAACCTTTTTTATCCACACATCTAAAACTCATAACATAAATGAGCACAGTTGAGAACTTACCAATATCCATATCCATCCAATCGAACCAACCTAATTTCTTCGTAGGACGATTGGGATCATTAATATCAGATACGGAGTGTGTTAATTCCGCACGCATCTTTGCTGTTCCTTCCATAACTTTTGTATTTATGAGAGTGAGAAGATTAGGAATGAGATAAATAGTGCATAAGATGTGAGTAATATGTGCGTGAAACAAAACACGCATATAATATACAAAACGACCATTAAATCAACCAGTACAGCCAACAATACACAACTAATACACAGCCAACAATACTCAAACAATACAGCAAACAACATATAAAACTAACCTTCAAACCCCTCCCTCTCGGCCTTATCTAAAAATTCTTTGTAGGGTAAACCAATAGTAGAATAGATCCAATATATTTGATATAAGTATATTGTTAAAAATAATATATGATATTTCTTTAGTGGTGCTCTTCGTTTCTTCTTATTTGTACCATTGGAGTTAGAGTTGGAGGAAGTGAGGTTGGTGGAAGTTGAGTGGTCATTGGATGATGAAGAGATGATAGTTTTAGGTCGATATAATTCAACATAGGCAATTTGATCTGTGTCTGTGGGTATTCCATTTGGTGGTATTGGCCTTGTAGGCTCTTCACTATCTTTAATGCCTGCCATGATAATATATCGTTTGTTACCTCCCTTTGTATTGCAATTTGCATGAATTGCGGTGGAAATTATGAGAGTATAAATGGGAGTCTTAGGTTATTGGGATTAGCCAACACAATCATCAGTATTTAGGCTCTAGATAATTCCTTTTAATATATCAGCAAATGGAAGATATGGTAAGTAGTTTATGTGATATATTATGTGTCTTGTAGCGTGTGTTATCGGCTGGTGAATTTACAATAGATTGGAAAGTTGATGTGCATATATGATGTGCATTTTATTATTTTGTGCGGGTTTGCTAATTATGCCAATACTCTATTATACACCACTCCAATATAGGCCCCGCCCCAAGATGCAGGACCAGCAGATCCACCACAAGAGGATTCATATGATGCCGTGAAGCAAGAAGAACCAACCGGTGGTGAAAATGGCGAAGCAGCACCACCCACTGATATGAACACAACAGATGAACAAGGTCAAGTAAAATCAGAGGACAATGGTGTACCCACCTCAACTACTGGTGGTAACTTATACCTACGTCCTGCATTTTTAGGTAATTTAAGTCATCAATGTTTATCAAGTGATGTTGAGAATTTATTTAATAATCCAACTCCAAGTGGGCCGAATGTTCAGGCTGGTGAGGTTATGCCTGCTTTTAAATTGGATAGGGTGGTGCGTATTATTTTGTATTGTGTGTTTGGTATTGTGCGTTATTAATTGTATGTTGGTATTGTTAGTGTATTAAATTCATTGTGTTAAAATTGTGGGGGTTTATAGCGTTTTCTCACCATATCTTTTTGTGCACATCTTATGTTCCACCTCATGTGTTCCTCCCACCAACCCTCTACATAGGATTTAAAACGTGGATATGCCTTCGTATTCTTTAAGGATCCTGATACACAAGCCGAAAAGGATCGTATTGAACAATATGTTCAAGATATCAACGGAATGTACGTACCGCCAATATGAAATATATATCAAGGTCTTCATTTTAATATTTTTCTTCAATACCTACGGTGGATTATTTTGTCTTCGTATATCTACGGATTGTCTTCGTATTAATTGAGGGGATCTACGGATTTATTTTGTCTTCATTTTAATTGAGGGGATTCTACGGATTTTATCCGCCCTTACTGTATCTCCTATTGCAGAAGAGGGTATAGGTATTTTTTCAATCATCTTTGGATTTCATCGATTGGGGTTAATAATTGGGAGATAGCTACGGATTACCGGACGAGGGATATGGTTCACCTTTGGATATGGGGATTCACCGTATGATTGCCGTCATCACTGTTTGTCTTCCTTTTATTGTTTGTCATCATTACACACCACACGCCAAATTATCAACATCCACACACCTTTACCCACTCCACCATGATATAACTCACCATTTCTTCCATTCTCCCAACTTCAATACCCTCCCAAATCCCTTTATCCCATCTCCACTATTGTATTACAGGAACTTGCCCAATGTCTCCGTCGCCCTACGATCTGAATTCGCCCGCGGCGATGGCCGTGTCAAGAAGAAGGAAGATGAACGTCGTAAGAAGATTACACCCAACGAAACCTTATTCGTTGTAAACTTCCACGAAGAAACTACCAAGCGTGAAGACTTGCAAATGTTATTTGAACCCTATGGTGAATTAGTTCGTATTGATATGAAGAGAAATTATGCCTTTGTCCAGTTTAAGACTGTTGAGGAGGCAATTCGTGCCAAGGAAGCTACCAATGGTGGTAAGTTGGATCAGAGTGAGATCACAGTTGAGTTTGTAGCCAGGCGTATGGGTGAGGGCGGAAGGAGGGATGGTGGACGTACCGGCGGCGGCGGTGGTGGTAGGAGGTATGACGACGATCGTAAGTTGTTTTGTTGTGTGTTTGGAATATCTCTGTTTGTCGATATCATTTGGATTTAAACACATTCTACTTTGTTCACAAATAATATAGGCCGAGGAGGTGGTGGATACCGAGGCTCGAATTACCGCGAGGATTATCGTCCTCCTGGTAGACGTGATGAACGTCCACGAGGAGGCGGGGGCTATCGTGGAGAGCGCCCATCCTATGATGATCGCCGAGGAGGTTATTCTTCACGCCATCGCTCGAGGAGCCGTTCTCGGTCTCCTGAATATCGTAGGCGCAGTCGTTCTCGGTCTCCAGGATATGCGAGGGACAGAGACTATCGCTCTTCACGTCGTGACGAGTACCGTCCTAGTAGCTCCAGGAAAGTCAGCGTTTGTACTTCTTTATCATGTGTATTCGTGTGTTTAAAATGAAGTGTTGGTGATTTGAGTGCTTCATTTGGCCTTCATGTATCTTTATTTAATTGCCCTTTCATACCACATGTTCTAACAGAAGTCAATATCATCTTTCTTTCATCTTCATAACTTGTGAAACACGCATCTTCCAGAGGTGGAAGAGATGCGTATGATGACAGGGACCGTCATGCCGAGCCTAGGTCATCTGATCGTGGTTATGGGCGTTCCGAATATTAAAAGGGATTGAAAGAGGAGAATGGGAAGAATCCTGAGTTGATTGTTTAGTGCCAGACACTATCGTTATGATATTACCATGATAAGCGACCCGAGGCATTTATTATTAGTACTAGCAACCACCTGGTTAGTTTTGATTAATTACTATTAAGGCAGTTTGAATCTTAAATAAATATAAGTATACCTAGTTTGTTATGTGCATTTAAGGTTCCTAACACCTGTGTGCTTCCGCGAAGTCCTCTACCAATAGTCGTTACTTATACTATCAGCTTCTGTTGGTGATAAACCATACGTCTTCTTCTCGTCAACCTCCATCGCGAAATCATTACTCAAACTATTAGATTGAATTAGTGATGAAGGAGATATAGACGAGGATAACGCGGCATTTGTCTTCTTTCCTTCAATAGTAACCGAGTCGATCAATACCTCATCCTCCAAACCGTCTCCATATACAGTGAATTTGAGTCTCATATTCTCAGTACCAGAAGGAAGCTTGAACTCAAAACTATTGCCATCATACCACTTTCTATCTGGAAAAGCAGACGAATCCCAACATTTGTCATCTGTTACCTCTTCATCATTGAGACTATACTCGAGACACAAGTCTTCTGCTTGATCTGGTACAGTAAAGTTTCTTGCAGATCTCAAGCCAAATGTAATTTTGCAACCAGTGAAGACATTATCCTTCATAGTGATGCTATTAGATTTCATGACTGACACTCCATTGTCGCCACCAGCGATTCTCATAGTACCAGTACGCCCTAGCACATTTCCTATCCATGCGGCATTATTTGTTGGCAGCAAGAACATGTTCACCGGACTTGTGAACTCCTCTTTGTAGATCGTTGTCCAAGCACTGGAAGTTTGAACATCATCTTCATTAGTCTCCAATGGGTTTGTGGCATCGGCACCGCACTCAAAGTAATCAGGGGCATTTGAGCTCGCTTCTTCACAAACATTTGTCTTGATCCAATTATATTGTGATGATATCCGTGAGTAGACAGCAGGAAAGTCAACATGTGCGCTACATGAACAGGAGAGAGATATACAATTTGTGTGAGCAATTAGACACTCTTCTCAACAACTATATACGCATCAACTTTGCACACTCACCATCCGAACCCCCATGAGACTAGCCCGATTTGTCGATCAACGTCTTTATTATCTGTCCGCTTGATAATCAATGGTCCTCCACTATCTCCATAGCACGAGTCTTTACCGATATCACTAGCACATAACATCTGATCACTGATCATGCCTTCATAACTCCCGTCAACTCCTCCAACCATCCAACCATGTGATTCGGTTCCTCCAAGAGTACCAGTTGTTGCGTCACAATCTTCATTTATAAAAGTAAAGACTTCTGCTTCCTGAAGGATAGGTGCTGGATACTTGACATCATGCGGTGAATAAGTATCTCCGTATCCCATTGTCGTTACTGCAACTTCACTTCCAACAAATTCAGAACTGACTTTAACAAAGTCAGTCACTTCAGTTGCATCTCTTTCCAATATCATAATCATATAATCAAAGTCGGTAGATGCTTCATCGTATTGTGGATGAGGTATTTGTTCTTTCACTATAATCTCTTCACCGACATTAGTGTTTCGTAAGTCATGTCGTCCAATTACAGCTTTCACTTCTACCATTGGTTGATGACAGTGTGCTACGCTTAGTACTACATTGGGTGCAATAAGTGATCCTCCACAAAAATGACGGCCTCTCCCTTGAAGTGATACTGCATATGGATATCTACCGAGGTCTGTTTCTGTACCGCCAATGACATATGATGTGTCCAACGACTCATTCTACATATACACAGTAGAATAAAGTGTGAGATATAGTTATAAAAGGTCACAATATAGCCAGTCGTCATCTCAACTGACCATATAATCATACTGACTATCTCAGCCGTCATCTTAACCGGTCATTTAATGGAGCTCTACTTCATTTACCAACCACCTTTGGTATTGTTGCAAAGCAAAAAAAATAAATAAATTGAAGACTCACCTTATTAGTAGCAACTAGACCAACTGCAATTGCAACAGCTAACAGTGAGACCATGCATAGAGCTGCTAATCCATACTTCGTCTTTTTGCTATTCCTCGATGTAGAGGAGGGAGCTGTCATATCGTCTGATGCTAGAGACTCGACGATACTTGGAGTATTTTCGACATCGGTCATAATGTTTTCATAGTCTTCCACATCCATTTCAAAGGATTCACCACCACCGATTGCTGCCATATTAGTAGAACTATGATATCAATATCATCCAACTCCGCTTTATGAACATGAGGTGGTGATAATAGGATAAGCCTTCATGAAGGGGCTCAACGTTTTGTCATTTTTTTATACTCAGTACTCGATCACGCTAAGAACCTCGTGATGTTACTACACGTGATAAGTCACACAAACTTGACAATGAGTTGCATCGAGGGTCGGTAGGAGAGACGTGCAAACGCCCGTAGAGCAACTGGACACTTTTACCCATTGATATGTGAGTATATATTTATTATTGCATTTAAATTTGTGGTTGGCGGCGGTAGGCGATGTCTCTCTATTTGTAGAGAGAAGATTGCAATAAGGGAACTCAATTCATGAAATTGTTGGTTTATTATATGGTATATTTGTTTGTTTTGTATCTAATCATCGTCTCTATTATCATATATGCCTCCCTATATTCATTATTTGCAATAGAAAATAATCACATGATCACATATATATAAACAAACGAACAAATCTATTAGTAACAACACAACATTACACAAAATACAACCACATAAATTCGAATAGAATATTTAACAAACAGAATATGTCATCAGAATCGTTGGGTACATTTATACATCGATTATCAGGTGTATACCGTGATCCACAGCGAGTACTACGAGATGCAGAAACATTACTATCCTCACCATTAGGCACACATCTCAGGCCAACAACGGAACCACTAATACGAAACGATGGTACATCTACACCACCAGTACTATTACTACGAGGTACAATACCCATGACATATCGTGGAGTTACTTACAATTTACCAATAGATATGTATTTAGTACAAGAATATCCAATACGTCCACCAACTGTATTTATACGACCTGTATCAAGTATGGCAATTAAAGAAAATCATAGACATGTTGGATTAGATGGACGTGTTTATTTACCATATTTGCATGAATGGAAGGGTAATACACATGATTTACGAGAATTGGTTGTTTGGATGAGTTCATTGTTTGGTAGTGAACCGCCGTGTTATGCTAAACCGACTGGAACTGCTACTACTGCTAGACCAGTAGTGGCTGTTAGTAATGGAAATAGAAATGGACATCACAATAATCCACCGGCTTATGCTCAGGCAACAACAGTATCAACAAATGGCGGTCAGTCATCGTCATATGTTACTGCTCAATCTATAACTTCTTCATCTGCAGCCAGTTCGTACAATACTGCTACATCATCAGCTACCACCAATAATTCAGATGAAGAACGTCGAAGAGCATTTGAAAAAGAAATTGCCGATGCCAACATGGCAGCCGAGACTGCACGTCGAGCAGCAGCCGAGGAACATAGACTGAAGGTTGAACAACAACGATTAGAAAGAGAACACGAGCAGAACTTACTATCATTACGGACAATGGCAACATCGAAAGTACAATTTGAAATACAAAACTTATTCAAGGAACTAAAAGATGATTTACGAATAACACTCAAGAATCAAAAACAATTAGAAGATGGTACAAAGGAGATACAAAGTTTGATAAAAGAGGGGAAGGAACGGAAGTTACAATTGTCAACTGGTAAAGATAATATAGAGAAGGAGATTGAAAAGTTGGAAGTATGGCTAACAGCTGTAAAGAATGAACAAGAACAATCTGATAAGGATGAAAATAATAGTAGACAATGTACAGCAGATTTGATATCATTACCAGCGGATACACACTCGGCTCAAATGTTGGCATTAAGTGCCGAGAATGCCGCGATTGATGACTGTATATACTTTTTAGATAGAGCGTTGGTTAGGGGTAGTATTGGGTTGGACGTTTTCCTGAAGGAGGTTCGAAGATTGAGTAAACGTCAATTCTTGGCCAAGGTATGTTTGTGCTTTGTGTATGTTTTTGTAGGCTTGTCTTTTTATATGTACTTATAACTTATGTGATTGACTGTGATCGAATAGGCACACTTGATAAAGATTGCACAATGTCGAGCGGCAGAACGGCGGTGATGACAGTGACAGTGATGCTTACTCCTTGGCAAATCTTCGAGTGGGTATGCTACTAACACTGGGCTCGACTTGAGATAATAACAAAGATGTGTACCTGATCACATTATGTAAATATAAAACAAAGATCAAGTTATGTAATAGGGTGCTTTACTATCAGAGTTCTATCTTTTAATTCATGCCTAAAAAAGACATAGGAAAGAAATCGAGAAGTTTAGTTGTGCCCCTTTCTTAGTTCTGTCAATAAGAGATCGTAGTAAATCACTAACTGTCGCAGGCATACGATTGACAGCAACCCACATAAAAAGTAGTAGCCTTATTGATTGCTATGCTATGCTATCGTATTATTTACTAAAGTTGTTATCACTGAGCCCAGTTGGCATAATAGGTTCTGTTAAAGAGGTCGTGAGAGTAGTTATTAACCTTATAAACGCTGCTGCTGTAAATTAGCGTCAGTAAAGGAGTCGAGAGCGAGGAACATAAGTATTTTTGCATTGCAATACTAAACACTGTTATTGCAATGAAAACCTATTAGAATATGATTAATAATATACATTCCTATCGCAAGAGAGACTCTAATACAAGTTCAACATCATCAACAACGATGACGGCAAGCACACATGGTAGCAATAGCTCTACCAATACAACACAACATCAGGCACCACCTATAAAAAGTAGAATGACCCTCTTTGGTGGAGGTGTCAGTTCCTTACCAAATGAAGATGAAACGAATCAATTACGATCAACATTTCTCCGCAGTAGACCAAATACTAATAATAAACAATTGCCCGATACATATCGTAGATTATCAGATGAGGAACAAAATCGACGTAGTAGTATGCCAAAACGTACCCTGGCAACGAAAGCTGAAAGTTTTAGAATTGGTAGTCGAATGACTTTATTGGATAATAGTCAACGGAGGTTGAGCTTAGATGAACAGTTGGAATTGCAAAAGGGTGAGTCTTAGTTATGTTTATTATTGTATATGGGTGGAATTATATGTGTATGTGAGTTATTCATATCATAATATGTTCTAAACCATTTTATCCCAAAACAAATTATTAATTACCCCGACCGTCAAACATCAAACATAACATACAATCAATATAGCCTCACAACAGAATCAATCCACAGTATCAAATTATCAAGAAGTATTTGCACAAATGAAGGCAGAATTTCCACATTCCTCACTAGGCGCTCTACAACAAAAGACAATGGCTCGCATGGCTGAATTAAAGGCACAGAATTTAGCTAAGAAACGTGAGGAATTAGTAAAGATACAAAGAGAGCGTGAAAAGGAAGAAGCAGAACGATTAAAGAAAACATTGGCTGTGAAATATATGGGTAAATGGATGAATAAGGCCAAGTTGGAATATAAAGATGTTGGGGAGGATGATAATGATGATGGAGATGATCATTCGATTGACCCGTTAGAGGTATCAAATACTGCTACCAATCCTGTACAAAAGAGGGGCAGTGGCGGCGGATTTAACGATTCCTTCACCCGTGGATTAGGCTTTAATGACTCTCAATATTCAAATTCACGGCATGACAGCACTTCTCGTATTGGATTTAATGAAAGTTCTGATAATATATTGACACATTTAATACCCACCGGAGCCATGTCATTAGGAAGGAATACAATAATGATGAAACGACGGACAAGTCCAGCTGATGGAAATCGAAGGGCAAGTGTTGATACTACCCAATCAGGGTTGGATAGTAGTAGGATTGATGCCGGGTTGATTGGTGATAATCAGGCTGATAACTTTGCACCACGACAGAGTGTCGGTGATTTATCAGTACATTTAGCACAACATGGATTTGGTGGGGCTGGTCATCCAAATAATGATGATCGGTCTGCTATAACCGAGCCAAGTGCATTGGTAAATGATGATACTGATAGTGTTGAGCGACTTAGTATGAAATCAAGTTTGAATAGTGTTAGTCGATTAGATTTGGAATTGAGTGATATGCATGATGGCATTGATGAAAGTGGCCGGTCGGGAGTTAGTAGTTTGGGTGATGGACTACGTGGTGCAGAAGACCATGCCGAACAGGAAAGAGAGTCAAGAGCGCGGAGTCTAGGAGTTGATGATGATATAGGAACATCGGCTGAACGGAGGAGATCACTTTCATTTTCGGCAAGTAGGAGCGAGTCCACGAGTATTGCACGATCTATTGGAGGTCGATCTATAGCATCCGAGTTTACATCCGACTTTTCAATAATGAGTTGTGGCTTGATTGTTGGATTCACAGATCGGAGTAGTATGGGCGAGAAGAAGGGATTGATTGTGGAATTTAATCATGTCATACGAAAGAGGAAGGGGAAGGAAAAGAGTCAAGATGATTGTGATAATAATACTACCACTGATAAGTCACATGATACCGAAGAGGATATAAAGAAATGGAAGGAAATGCCATCGTCTGACGCTCCTGAGCAGAAGAAGGAAGTAAGAAGCAGACCAAAGGACAAGGATCCACCCATGGTGAGAAGAAGATGACAGGCAGAAAGGACAGGAGCATGCTATCGACTTGCTGTGTAGTATCGCATATATGAAAGAAGTTCATGTAACATTGTAATAAAGTAACCTAAAGCTAGTTTGCAAATCAAATCAAACCTGTTTTGAGCTCAATTCATCTCTTATAGGAAGTTTTCACCCCACGAGAAAGCATGAAAACTGCTAGTGCACCATCAATCTTGTTCAAAGTGATCTTGTCATCAACTTATGAATAGACTAACTACCTCTTTATAATAGGCTCTCAATACATGGTGAAAGAAGCAAATCATTGCAATAATAATAATCATCATAGAGGATTTGGTCAACTGCCGCCGCCGTTCGAGAAGGTGCACAACATATAGTAACAACTTGTTGTTAACAAGTCATCGCAGCAACAATAATAAACTTTGGCATATATCATAATATTAGCTTATGTAATAGAATGAGTTCAGATAATGATGATTTTGATTTCATGTCCTACTTGAAACGGCCTAGTTGCATACCAGGATTAACCGGTAGTGATATCATCGCTGGTTGTCAGGGACATAATATTTCATTTGCCTACGGACGTGATACCAGTGACAAACATAAATTACTCGATCCACAACTACAAGCACGCGTTGCCTTCTGGCTTCGTGATAAAGCATTCTCATTAAAAGATATTAAAATGGAATGTAAAAGCAATGGCTTGGCAGTTACGGGTAATAAGAAGGTACTTGCTTTGAGGTTGGCATTGAAGAAATTACCAGATAATGTTGAAAAAAGTACTTCTGAAGGATATATAATTACAAAGTGTAGTCCAAATACACGAGGTGGAAAGAGGATCAAGACTGGTGGTGCAGAATATACTAGCAGAAGTAGTAGTTCAGCTGCCACAAAACGTAATGATACAAGGAAACAACCAGCAAAGAAGGCAAAGAGAGTTGTTAAGCACCAAACCAACAAAGTTCCTTCCAAAAAAGAAGCCAGTACGATATTGACTGATACGAATTGCAACAAATGTAAGGTAGATGATGGATTTATCAATAAATGTGAGGGTAGTGGTTGTGACAAAGTAACATTGGCATGTGAATGTAATGATTATTGTAATGATGGGATATATAAGATTGGAGTATCACATTGTGGATGTTGTGAACGGGCATATTGTTTTAGTTGCAGAAAGAGATATGCCGGGGGTTGTACTTCTTGTCAAATGATGTGTGAGTGAATTATCAAGTATAAATAAGGGGAAATGTAATACATATAGACTAGGGGTTTTATTGCAAGAAAAGAAAAGAAGTATACTCAACCAGTGAATAGATATCTCAACCAGTGAGTAGTTAGATTACTGGGGCAGTGAGGTCTGATGAGTTTTCATCATCTCTAGGTAGCACAACTGGCATTAATGCTTCTAAATAAAGTAACCATTCAACATTAATAGTATGATCCGGAATAGGTGTATTCTCTAATGATACCTCCAGTTGACTACATACCATAAGCCGTTTGGTTTCGTTCTAGTGGAATTCAAAAATGGCTGTTGATCTCTTTCTGATGCCGGGGATTGTACATCTCTTGTCAAATTATGATGTGTGCTAGTGCTGAGTGAATCATTTAACTAATTCAAGATTAAGATAAGAGATGGTATACGTACTATCCACACTACCCGGCCGAGTACAGTTCCTCCCGCCGGCCACACTAACGAATCCTTCATGCTTTCTTTCGGGCTTGGTAAGTTGATTTTCGAGAAGCTGCCTATTGAGCCTCCCTCTAGCTTACAGCAGGACGTCGCATACGTTCCTCGCGAACTTCCTGCAATCCATCATTACCAAGATCACTATGCAGTGGTCTTTGGAATAACTCGTCAACCTTTTCTTTCAAATACGTAACTTCTGCTCCATCAAACACCTCAAATGTTTCTTCTCCAGACCCTTCTTCGTTACTACCGGTCAAACGACCCAATATCTCCAACAATGTACCATATTCAATGGCAGCCCGAGCCCCTACGTCTTCACTATAAGTCAACTCGCCCAACATCTCCAAGCACTTACCATATTCGACGTCATACTCTTCATAGCAAGGTTTACGTCGTCGCCGCCTATGCCATTCAATTGCATGCACAAGATCAGACTTCAATGGCATGAGATAAGTCCCGATACGACGAAGTTGCTCGGTCCCATGGTACGTTGGAAACGGATCTCCGTTCACATCCTTCATTCCATGTGTCATGGCAAGCAAATACGCAGGCCTCTCGCCACTATCCTTATAATGCTGTTCGGCAAGCTCTATATTACCATCCCTAGATGGACTGTAGAATCCCATTGGACGGTTTGGACCCGCTGAAACAAAACAAGATCATGAGTTGGTAAAGTATCATAATATGAAGACAAGATACACACATATATAATACATACCCATGACAGCATCATAAATGGCTGTGCAGTCAAACTCCTCAAAATAGCACACACCACTGTGCTCATATAGCTTTCCCACCTTTACAATGCGCTTGCCGAATGTGCACAACATATTCTTAACGGTAGCTCCACCCAAAGGATAGTTGATCAACCAAATCTCATCTTGACTCGAACCAGTAGTACGTCGTTCAAAGAAAGATTTGAGCCAGTCCAACAATACTGCTGACGGTTTGGGACGCCGGCCATGATAGAAATGGAGGAGAAAGGCATGCTTGCCGTTTCGACGGATAAACTCAAATAGACGTTTGTCTCGTATAGGATCCCGCTTGGTGTACTGTTTCTTCACATGGTGAGGACTGTCAATCTCAATGATCTCAACACGATCAGAACCATAACGATGAAAGTCAGGTCTGTATGTCGTTTGTTTGTCGTTCAGCTCGATTGGACGATTGTGAATCAACTCTAATCCCCTATTCTCAAAACCTATTGCCACCTCAAGCTCGTACCGCAATATTCTCCCCTCGTAGTTAAGATAGAAATGTGACTGGCAATACCAATTCCACTCGTTGTAGGGTGATACTGCAAATTTGGGACAACAATCTCCATGCCTGCACAGACGCTGGGATGTACCTTCTCTACGACGAACAGTTCCAGGGGGAGGCGTGTAGTTGGGCCCAACAGCTCCACTCAAGTTGAAACGTTCGGAACGCTGACGGTCCCAGTTGATCAATGTTTTCCTCCCCATTAGCAGACGTTGCAACTGGCAAAGTCTTACAATCTTCTGTTCACGACGTAAAGCACTTCGCACCACACTACGAATAGGCATTGAATAACCTCTAAGAAGATAGTCTAAAATACGAGTCAGTGGATAAGTGTCAGTGGATGAATCAATTGAAGTGGCAACACATCACAAATGTTGGTAACTTACAATCACATGGTGGAATAGAATCACGCACTTGTCCTCCAAAGCTTTCGATTGTGTTTTTAATGATCCTGTGGTCAGGAGACCTGTAGTCTTGTTCTCCTTGAACTCCTTGAGGTTCTGGACCAAACGGTACCTCCGGGAATTGTCCAGTCAAGACAAATGTCATGCCACTTAGAATAGTTGCATTGTCTACGGCACCATTCACGCCGGGTGAAAGTTCGACAAACGGCGTCAATACCCGAGGAGGATTAGCAGGAGGTAGCTCAACTGCAGGAGGAGGTGGAGGTTGCTCAACTGCAGGAGGAGGAGGCGGAGGTATGCTGGGGTCCTCATCATACAATGCTCCCCCGACCAAGAATTGTAATGAGGCATCCCCTGTCGAATCATCATCAACATCACTACCCTCATTTGTTGGCTGGTGCCTATTCATCTGCATAAAATACTCTGTATTAGAGCATTTGGGAGAGGGTCTCCATCCATCATCTACGTCCGAACAGTTCTTATTAGCATTTTCTCCATAGAGTCCATCACTATTGATAAACTGACAATACATGAGATGACTTTCTTCTAGAGGTTTCTGTGCCTTCCCCTGTTCCGATAAAGCAGAATACTTTTCACATACTTTGCATTCCCGTTCATCATCCTCGGTCACCCTCCATTGTTCTTTCGTATAGCTGCGGTAATGCTTGTCCTCAGAACAGTTGCCACACTTCTTCAAACGACGGTGAGTCGATATGGTTGAGGGTGCCTCTGCTGGTGGCCTGCCCCTCTTCTTCTTCTTCTTCTTCTCATTGGCCAAATACCGCGCCAAATCTAAACTCATTTCTTGTACAGATGAACTCCATCGGGGTAATTGATGTTGGTATTGTTGTATTGACTCTAACTGTCGATTACACATATTCTGCTGTGATGGTCGTATTTGTGGAGATGCAGGTTGTTCATAATTAATGTGGTTGTGATTGGTAAAAGATAATTGAATATCATTCACCATTTGCTGATAGTTCCGTTTATTATTATTATTGGGATTATTTGAAGCAATTATTGGCGGATGTGGATAAAACATTGGCGGATGTGGATAATGCATTGGCGGATGTGGATAATGCATTGGCGGATGTGGATAATGCATTGGCGGATGTGGATAATGCATTGGTGGATGTGGATAAAACATTGGCGGATGTGGATAATGCATTGGTGGATGTGGATAATGCATTGGTGGATGTGGATACAACAGATGTGAATGTTGAATTTGTTGCTGAATCTTAGAATGATTAACTTCTGTATTATAATATTGAGGAGGTTGTCAATGTTTGGAGCCAATGGTACAATGAGCCAGGCATTAACAATGGAGCAGCAGAGTCTATCGACAACTAGTCTTGCTCAGTCGTTGAAGAGGAAGAGTGAATCAATGGATGGAAGAGGAGTAAGCTCTGTAGCTGCCAAGAATCCATATTCCCAGGCTAGCTAGATGGCTGAGTACTCGTCTAATTGTAAACATATAGTTGTGAATTACTTTAGTTTACATACGACATTTCCATCTCTTATGCAGTCCTTGTAATGTTCTTCGTCGCAAGGAATTCTCCAATTGCTTCATTGCACTTGCCAGCGGCACTACCGACCAAGGTCTCTTCAATGGCTTCCTTCTTAGCATCACTGAGATAGGTAAGCTCATTCAACCTACGAGCACGGCCCACAAGGTTGTTGTTGGCAAAGTTGTCACCGCCGTCACAAGCATTAAAGTCTAGATCCTTGATCTTGACACTTGTAGTGAGCTTGCCATCGGCTACTGTAAACTTCATGAGTGTATCTTCTTTAGCTTCTATCTCAGTACAGTCTGCTCTTGTTACCACGGCCATCTATGAGTATGAGTTGATAAAGGATATAATGTGCAAAAGTTTGGTCAGAGATACTATCAATCAACATACAGATACAACACACAGAAGCATTCACTTACATTCTCTGCACAATCACACATGGGACTTCCAGGAATGTTCCTAGCATATCCACGTTGTGTCAAATGATCATACATACTAACAAAGTATTTCAAATTACCTTTGTATATATTATCTGGATGTAATGGATCTTCACCCCATGTCCAACCATGGCAATGGATACTACCTTCGATTGCTTCATTGCCACTCTTCAAATCACCATAGATTGTGAAACCATCATGTACATGGTTAGCATCTGATGAACGTGCATGATCAATGTAGCAAATGTTAGAATTATCTGCAGGATTCTTATCAATGCAGTTATTCTCATAGGGTGTGTTACAGTTTCCATTGTTATCTCCTGCTTGTCTATCTTGTGCAAAGCAACAGAATGCAGCGTTATTTTGGCATGAATCTAAATTGTCAAAGTCGGGTCGGTCGGAATCACCTGGATCGCCTGATGCGATTACCATTCGTTGTGCCTCGTAGTAGTAGACGTCATCGACACGAGCGGCGTCAGTCTTGAGTCTATCTTGACCTGAAGCTGTTTCAATCTCATAGTTCCATTCTATAATATGTGTGCATAAGATGTGATCAGTATAAGATGTGATCATAAGATGTAAGTTGATATATTGTACAAGAACTTGAACCATTACAACAGAAAATCCACTTACCAGCATCACCATGATAATGTGCCTTATCAAACGATGCACCCTTCTTAGTAATACTAGCAAACGGTACAGTCTGTACCTTATAGGCATCCAAACACATTTCACGAACAGCTTCAGCGACAGTACTCTTAGTACCACCCGATGCAGTGTATAGACACATTAAACATGCGTCATTAACTTTTGTTGCAATGTTTGCTAACATGTTGGCATCGGCATTGCAATTTTGATCAGCAAAGGTGAGAGTAAAATCAACGGTGGTATCGAGGTCGCTGGGGGCACAATCGGATGCACATACTGCAGCATCTTGTGCTGTAGTTGTGGAAGCTAAGCCAGTAAGAGTGATGGTTAGTGTTATTAATGCTCGTATATTATACATGATGATGGTTGATTGATTGTTGTGGCTTCTTTGTGGTTGTTGCAATGTAAGAGATTATGTTTAAGAGATAGAGGAGAGAGACGGATCTGATCGTTGGTTAGTGATTGTATCACTTGCTGCAATTGCAATGGAGAGATTATGTTGACTACTTTGGAGCGCAGCGGCGGATCTAAATAATCGTTGGTTACAATACAATAGTGATTGTATGAGACGTATTGCAATGACCATCATTTTACTCTCAATGGCGTGTTGAGCCCCGCGAAGAAACGTGAATGGTTGAAACGGCCCGAAACGTGAAACGGCCGTGATTATTTTGTCTCATAAGAAGAGATAAAAAGCATTGCAACAATTAGCAAACAATTGATATCAACTCCAAACCATCATACCGCTGCCATCCCCCAATAAATGAAGATAAGATAAACAATGAAGATCCAGTTAGGTCTCTTCTTTACAACACTCGCCGTCCTCGGCACCTCCGTCATCCAAGCACAAGACGCTGACGAAGACTACTTTAAAATTAACATCTACGATACTGAAAGCAACATCACAACATCATCATGGAAACAATATGATCAGAATCAAAATCAGGGTAGTAATCCACTGCCCGTATCTGTAGATGATCATACCGGTTTACGTACCATTGGTAACAAATGGAGTGCATATTCCATTGCAAATCCTGACGGTACCTCAATCGATGTACATGAAAATACTGTACTCAAGTTTGATTTTACCTTAGACGAGGATACAGAAAAGGGTTTCAATGCCGTATGTCTTGATACTGATCTTGAACAGACTAATCCAAGTGGTGTCATTAATGGAAAATGTATCATCATGTCATCTAGTCAAGGTTGGGTATCCGGTAACTCATACATGAATTCGAACGAACTAACAGCCGTAGGTACAACATCATCTCAATCTGTACCCATTGGTCAATACCTCACCGGTCCAGTGAATTATCTTGTTATTATTCAAGATTCTGATGGTACCAACCGTACCATTGGTGATTCAACTATCCATAACTTACAAATAGTCGATGAGTCACGAGGCAAACTCAAGGTGGAAATTAATGCTGAAGAGGTTGAGCTTGAGAATAATCAATTAAGTTATAAGAGTGGCGGTTCTGTTCAGGATACTACTGATTGGTTAATGGAGGTTAGTGAGGATGGATATGGTATCCAGAGTAAGTTATTGTGTAAATGTGTGCATATGATATGTTCAAAATGACTTGCATTGGTAGTCTCTGACTATTTCTTTTATACTTCTTCAGTTGTCGGTAATCAATGGAAGGCTCTGCCTCTTCCCAGCCCTTATATTGTAACTCCATACACCATGATCGAAGTTACGGCAACAATAGGTCAGAAGGGAGAGATTCACTCCATCTGTTTAGATGATGATCTTAGCGACAATGGCTCTTCAAGTGCAGAACGTAAGAATGCTTGTGTGACATTACTACTCAATCAGGGTGGTAATGGCTATTACGAACTGAACAATATGTGGAGGGCGTCGAACGACGGGTTACTATTCCTTTTGGTCAAATTCGCGGTTTAACCACGAACTCGACCACACATATTAATGCCAACTACCTCGTGTTTATTCAGGATAATGACATTGGCGATAAACGTGCCGGTCGATCGACATTCAGTGATATTAAGATATATGACGTGATCAACGTCCAATCAATATGGAAATCTTTGGCAATGAAGTTTCGATTCCAAATGTTCAACTTACCATGACCAACGGTAGAAATACTGATGTTCAAGATACTCTCGAGCACTTACAAGATGTTTCCGCGGATGGTAAGAGCATCTACATTGAGGGTAACTCGTGGAAACGTTATAAGCTTCCCGAACCGTTTACTGTCTCCAAGTCTACAGTACTCAAGTTGAATGTTACTGTTGAACAGGAGGCCGAGGCACTATGTGTTGGTCTGTTAAAAGACAATGATCATGGTAATATGAACGATGGAAGAAATGATGTCTTTTGTGTAAGTGGTACTGAAGTAACCTCGAGCAATAATGGCTATAGGGTGATCAAACCCAAGGTACAAGAAGGTGATGGGATGAAGAGCATTGAGATTGTAGTTGGTACATTCTTTACTGGTCAAGTTGCGTACATTGGTTTGGCTCAAGATATGGACAATCAAGTAGGAACGGAAGTAAGACGCACGGCTGGCAAGGCGTAAGTTCGTATCTTGTTTGTGATTGTGTACACCACTACCTTCCTCTAGTATCGTACGCTCACATGATGTGTTCTTGCATCTTTCTTCAATATCACTCAGTACAATTGCTGATTTGGAAATCACAACCCTTCCCGATATCATTGTCATGGTTGACGGTGAACCTCTTGAAGTTGTTAATGATCAACAGAGATACTTTTCAGGTACAACAAGCCGTCAAGATACTTGCCCGTGGCTCACCGGCAATGGTGGTGACTGTCCTCGTCGAGATAATCTCATGACTGTCTCAGAAGACGGCAAGAGCATTACGACCCATGGTAACATGTGGCGTAGTATCCCGATTGATATTGGCAAGGACGTTGGTGACTATGTAGTCTCCTTTGATTATGTCCTCAAGGAGCCTGGAGAAATTGCAGCCATCTGCTTTGATGAGAATCAAAGTCTTGGCGATCATGACAACCCAAGCATGAACAAGTATAATCCCGTGCGTTGTATTGCCCCAAGCTACTATGATTCTAGTACAACTGCCAAGAACAACTATGTCATGAACTACGAGCCTGCAATTAACGAGTCACATCGTTATGTTTACAGGTTGAGCAGTATGTTTGACCGAGTTAGCGGCTTAAACTATATTGGTATCGTTGCTGATAATGACCAAGGTGACAAGAGTGTAGGCGAGTGGACTGTTAGTAACATTGCCATTACTACATCTCTATCATCGTGCATCAAGGACAAGAATGTAAATGTCAATTTCAATATCGACGACTGTACCATTGATAACTTCTTAGCTGGAATTAACGACCAGTTGGATGACAGCTGTCCTCAGAAGGGTGATGCCTTACTTGAGTTGCTAGCTTTATGGGGTTTTGATAATGAAATGGAGGTTCTTGATAAGATCTCGTCCATTTGTAAGGCATCCTATGAGGATAAAGAGTATGACTTCATGGAGGCTCTATCTCATGATCCTCATTTGGAACGTCAGCTAAGTGCCGAGTATATTGATGGTGGAACATTCGTGAATTATGAAGAAGATCCTCAAGACGAGAGCATCATCAAGACTCAAGCCCTCATTGATGCAATGCCAGCTACCAGTCAGATTATGACATATCCCGAGGATCATCATGCACTTGATCAGTGTTACTCTGGGCTAGCTATGTGCTGCTGGGTTGATTCTCGAGATGGAGATCTCGAGGATAATACTGACATCTGTTATGTAAACATGAAAGATTCAAGGAAGACAGCTCATGTTCAGGATGGATGGAGTATCTATGGAGATAATCACGAAGGAAATGTTAACTGCCAAGGATTTGCATGGAATACCAGCGGAGGCTCCATTTCAAATGCCTTGAAGGGTAACGCCCTCTTTGATATCGGTTTTGCTCACTTGTCGGATGGCAAGAGAGAACAAGTACCTGGAGCGCCTCTTTGTGGCTGTGCCGATCGAATGCCTGTCGTTACCAAGGCGTCATGTACCCAGGCCACTACTACATCTACCGTGTCTGTCTCTTACACTGCATCTACAGGGGTAGTTAGTGCCACATCTACTACTGGGGCCATCACGACTGGTCCTTGCAAGAATGATAGAGATGAAGAAGTTGACCTCAAGGCTCACTACAAGAACATTTACGGAGCGGAAGGTCACCAGGCTGACTGGATTGAAAAAAGGCTTGTCGGAGAAGGCCAATGTCATCGTGCTATCAATGATTTCCTCTCGAAGAAGGGACTAGTCAAGGCATTAGACGGTGATAATGCCGCTGCTATTCAGTAAGAAGAGAGAAAGTGGGAAGGGGGAAACAGTGTAGAGAACATGAACATGAGATATTATCGTGTTACACTGTCTATGTGTTATAAATCTAAGATTAAGATATGTTTGTACAATTATATAAGCCATCGTAGTAGTAGTGTTTGCTGTACTTTTGTACATATTTTACACTTTCAGTTTCAGACTCTTTCTCCTATCTATTGAATCGAGTTCATTTATGGTTGGTCTGTACTTTCATTTGCTATACGCTTTCTCTTTCGTTCGAATTTTCTTCTGTTGACCTTAACAACTTCATATACATAACCAGGTCTATTACCTACCAAGAATTTCTCCTCACCATAACTTTTCACTTGACTTACTGATCTAGTTCTGATGAAGTGAGCAATCTGATCCCAGTCATTACCATATCGTGTAAATAACTCCTTCAATAAAAAGTACTCACTCCTATCCCATTCTCTTCGGCGCGACCTTTTGTATCGAGTAGGTCTTTGAAAGAATGGACAGCAATGATGTGTATACACTGGCCAACAATCATCACAGATGTATTTACTGCAGTCTTCACATGTACAACCACGATGTGTGCGCTTGCTATTGCAAATCTGACACGACCCCCGCGTTGTAACTGATACAACTACACGATCCACAGAACACCCGCAAACATCTTCAACGAATACACAACGAAGCTGTTCTTTATCATAAGCAGCGCGCTTCACATTGCCAGGATATTTTCGGACCATCTCGGTATAACGAGGGTCATTTCTTTTATATCCGACACAAATAACAGTAAGGTCTGCATTAATATCTTCAACTAATGCCCCAAAATCTGGGCCTTTCCACAACCCTGAAATGAAATCTACCTCCCAAGGCCTTGGTACTTGTGTATCATGATAAAGCATAATAAAGACAAGCTTCTTCTTGTATTTCTTGAAGAACTTTTGAAAGTATTCCGGTCGTAAAACATCATTGTCATAATGTGCATCGGGATGGCCAAGATAGTTGATCTCAAGAATTGTTGCATGATTCTTGTGTATAGCACACATATCAGGTGCAAAATTGGTCACATCACTACCAATACGGACTCCAATAGACTTTGTATGAATGCGGCACTGTTGGTCCATCATAGCTTTGGCAAGTCTGTCTTGATAAGAGACTAAATTTCCCGACAATATCGAATGACAACCGTTACAATACCCAGGATTGTCATTCATATGAGCAACTCCAGATGGTGGATTCTTACATGGTGGACTTAGACAAGTTACAAATGGACCAATACGCCCCTCCCTTTTCTCCTTGTTCTTTGCTCTTTCATATGCAGCATCTGTATCAAAGTTGAGAGAGATCTGATTGTTTAAGTGACCAAAATGCTTCCGTACCTCATCATCGCTTTCCTTTGCACATTCGACTTCTGAATTAGATGAACCACGGCAACGGTGCCTATCTACAACAAAGTTGTAAGTAAATCTTCTACTAACTGCATTATATTCAACACGTTCGTAATCACTTGTAAAGTTGGTAGTCGGTGCACACCATTCATTCCATGACACAGCCGCGGAGGTGTCAGTGTTGCGTATTGTTGGAGGCGGACGGGGTGGTGCTGCTGGTAGATGCGGTAGCTGTGCCGCTGGTTGTTGTGCTGGTAGTTGCGGCTGCTGTTGTTGTTCTTCTTCTTCAGCTGGTTGTTGTTGTTGCTGCTGTTGTTGTGGTAAATATAGATCTGCTAATCTTCTTGCCACATCCTCTCGCATATTCGCAGGTACAGTTTGATTTATAGTTTCAACAAAGTAATCAGCAGATTGATCCCTCGATACCCTAGGCATACCACCACGGATTAATAAAGCATTTTCATCTGTAT